>PVMK01128305.1_pt1 | contig 19027 bp, 21 predicted proteins | sample 1853481 | NCBI WGS metagenome assembly PVMK01 (sample SAMN08533507, study PRJNA380276) | Marine sediment metagenome, whole genome shotgun sequencing project. | reverse complement strand
CCTGATTATGGGACTGGAGCTGAAGCGAGAGCTACTGGTAGGAGAACTCTCCTCCCCACGCCAGGCCCTGCTGCCCATCATGGCGGCCATTGGCGGTATGCTGATTCCCGCCCTGTGTTACTTCGCCCTCAACACCACCGGCAGCGGAGCCAAGGGCTGGGGCATCCCCATGGCAACCGACATCGCCTTCGCGATCGGGGCCCTGAGTCTGTTGGGGCCGCGCATCCCCAAAAACCTGATTACATTCCTGATCGCCCTGGCCATCGTCGATGACCTGGGCGCTGTTGCCGTTATCGCCCTGTTCTATACGGAATCGATAGACCTGCAGGCACTGGCCTATGCATTTGCCTGCACCCTGGGCCTGATATTTCTCAACCTGGGGGGTGTGCGCCGCTCCATGCCCTATGCTTTTGTCGGCATACTGCTGTGGGTCTTCATGCTGGCCAGCGGCATACACGCCACTATCGCCGGCATCCTGGTGGCCTTCGTGATTCCCATCCGGCCCAAGTTCGAACCCGCCCTGTTCATTTCCCGGATGAAAGACACCACCAGCAAGATGCTGGAGGCCGTCGCCGACAACCCGGACATCGTTCACAACACCCGTTTCCGCTCACTGGTGTCGTCACTGGGGGATGGCGTAGCGCTGGTGCAAGCCCCCGCGCAACGAGCGGAACACACACTGCACCTGCCCGTGGCCTACCTGGTTATCCCCATCTTCGCCCTGGCCAACGCGGGTATCCCGATTGATTTCGCCAATTTTGGCAGCTACCTCAGCCACCCCATTACACTGGGGGTGCTGGCCGGACTGGTACTGGGCAAACCCCTGGGCATTGCCGGCTTTACCTGGCTTGTGGTAAAGCTGGGCTGGGCAGATTTGCCGACGGGACTGAACATGAAGCACATCTTCGGGGTGGGCCTGCTGGGGGGTATCGGCTTCACCATGTCGATATTTATTGCCGACCTGGGTTTCGTCGGCATGGCGCAGGACCTGTTGATGGCCAAGACCGGCATTTTACTGGCCTCGGCAATTGCCGGGTTTGGCGGGTTTTTCTGGTTGATGTTTTATACGCGTAAGTGATTGACGACAGGACATCTTGTGAGTTACCGCACGACGCCCGGCAATGGACGTCTTGAGATCAGGATCAGGATTTAGCTATGCCACTCAATTACCATGACCTTGATACCCTGCGACACAGCCATCCCACCTGGCGCTTGCTGTCCAGCCCACACGCACCGCTAATTGCCAGTTTTCTCAGTCACGCATTCGTGGAAGGGAATGTACGTGTAATTGGCGAGGCGGACCTGGTGGAAACGCTGGAAGATGAACTGTTTAATCTGCACGACATGCTGGGAGCTGGCACCTATCCCAAATCCGCGGTGGAATACCTGAACGATTGGGCAGCGCCGGAAAAGGGCTGGTTACGCAAGTTCTATCGGCAGGATTCCGACGAGGTACAATTCGATCTAACCCCGGCGACGGAGAAGGCGATAGCCTGGTTGGAAAGCCTGAATCAGCGCAGCTTCGTTGGTACCGAGTCACGCCTGCTTTACATGTTCGAGTTGTTGCGGCAGCTGAGTGAGGGCTCTACCGCGAGCCCCGAAGTGCGCTTGCAGGAACTGCACAAACGCCGTGAAGAAATTGACCGGGAAATCGAGCAGGTAATGCAGGGCAATGTGTCCATGCTCGATGACACGGCGCTCAAGGATCGCTTCATGCAGTTCACGCAGCAGGCCCGCGAGTTATTGTCGGATTTTCGTGAAGTGGAGCACAATTTTCGACAGCTGGATCGCAGCGTTCGCGAGCGCATTGCCCAGTGGAGTGGCAAAAAAGGCGAATTGTTGGCGGATATTATGGGGGAGCGAGACGCGATTTCAGATTCGGATCAGGGCAACAGTTTTCAGGCATTCTGGTCCTTTCTCATGTCACCCCAGCGCCAGGAGGAATTCAGCCAGCGACTGGACGAGGTTTTATCTTTGCCTGTCATCGACGAACTGCAGCCCGATAAGCGCACGCGACGTATCCATTACGACTGGCTGGAAGCGGGAGAGCACACCCAGCGCACGGTGGCACAACTGTCGCAACAATTGCGGCGTTTCCTGGATGACCAGGCCTGGCTGGAAAACCGTCGGATCATGGACATACTTCACAGTATCGAGAGCGGGGCATTGAATTTGCGCGATACACTGCACGCCCCTGGTGCCCCGGCCGACTTCATGACCATTGAACAAGCTTCCTCCAACATAGAGCTGCCCATGGAGAGGCCGCTATTCAAACCGCCGATCAAGCCCAGTATCGCCAACATCCGGCTGGAGGCAGGTGATGAAAGCATGGATTCCGCTGCTCTCTACAGCCAGGTGGTGGTCGACAAGGCGGCAATCGGCCTCCACATTCGCCAATCCCTGCAGGATAAATCCCAGGTGTCCCTGCAGGAATTGTGCGAGGCGCGTCCTTTGCAACAGGGTTTGGCCGAGCTGGTAGCCTATCTGGAACTCGGCGACAACCCATCACACAATCGCTTCACCGCCGTGGTAGATGAATCTACAGAAACGGTCATTAGCTGGCAGAGCGAAGCGGAGGCCGGGACACAACTGACTCGACGCGCTCATTTGCCCAGGATCATCTATGTACGAGAGGGGGAAAGGCACTGAAATGCAGCTTGATACGGCCACTGAAACCGACCAGGGCACAGACCCCGCAGGCCATGCGCTATCGGGCTTGTTGGTTATATTGCTCAAAGGCGTGCTATATCAGGAGGGCGATCCCCAGCGGTGGACACAGCTGCTGAATTTGCAGGCACGGGTGCGTGATTACGTCGCGGTGCTGGGCCTGGAACTGGTAATGGATGAGGCCGAGGGCTATGCTTTCCTGCGTTCACGCGGTGATGAAGAGACCGCAATGGATGGCGATAGTGCCGGCGACAGCATTCCCCGTTTAATGGCGCGGCGACAACTGTCCTTCCCGGTGAGCCTTTTGCTGGCCCTGCTACGCAAGAAATTGGCAGAGTTCGATGCCAGTGGTGGCGATACACGCCTGATTCTGACGCGGGATGATATCGTCGAACTTATCCGGGTATTCCTGCCGGACAGCAGCAATGAGGCGCGACTGGTAGATCAGGTGGACAGGCACATCAACAAAGTGCTGGATCTGGGTTTCCTGCGGCGCCTGAAGTCAACCGGCAATATGCAACAACCTCATTTCGAGGTACGCCGCATCATCAAGGCCTTCGTGGATGCGCAATGGCTCGCCGAGCTCAACCAAAAGCTGGAGCAATACCAGACACACGCTGCCGAGCGAGGGGAATGACCGTGGCTGACATACCGTCCCTGGGACTGGATTTTATCGGCGATGACACCCTGTCGGGTTTTCGCCTGCGTCGACTGGAGGTGTTAAACTGGGGCACCTTCGATGCTCGCGTATGGTCGCTGAATCTCGATGGAAAAAATGGCCTGTTGACGGGGGATATCGGGTCCGGCAAGTCCACTCTCGTCGATGCGGTGACAACCCTGCTGGTCCCCGCTCACCGTGTCGCTTATAACAAGGCCGCGGGGGCCGACAATAAAGAGCGATCCCTGCGTTCCTACGTGCTGGGTTATTACAAATCCGAGCGTAATGAGGCCTCGGGAAAAGCAAAGCCGGTCCCCCTGCGAGACCACAACAGCTATTCTGTCATTCTTGGCGTGTTCCACAACCAGGGTTACGACCAGACCATAACCCTGGCCCAGGTGTTCTGGATGAAAGAGTTGCAGGGGCAACCAGAGCGCTTCTTCGCAGGCGCCGAGAGAGCGCTGGATATTGCTACCGACTTCGCGCAATTCGGTACTGACATCAAGGACCTGCGTAAAAGACTGCGCCAGTCCGGCGTCGCTATCATGGACCGCTTCCCGCAATACGGCGCCTGGTTTCGCCGTCGTTTCGGTATCGACAATGAACAGGCGATGGACCTCTTTCACCAGACAGTATCCATGAAGTCCGTGGGTAACCTGACGGAATTCGTGCGCGGCCATATGTTGGAACCTTTTGATGTAAAGCCGCGCATCAAGGCCCTGACCGATCACTTCGATGATCTCAATCGGTCCCACGAGGCGGTGCTGAAGGCCAAACATCAGATCGCCCTGCTGCTGCCACTGGTACAGGACTGCGATGAGCACGGGGCCTTGAATGAGCAGGTGGCCCGGTCCCGCTTCTGCCGGGAGGCTCTCAAACCTTACTTTTCCACGCAGAAGCTCGTGCTTCTCAAAAAGCGTCTCGAGCATCTGGACGCGGAATATACCAGGCTGCAAGGTAAAATACAGAAACTCGACGAAGCCCTGAAGCTACAACAGGCCCGGCAAGCAGAGTTAAAACAGCAAATCGCCGAAAATGGTGGCGACCGGATAGAGCGTATCAAAGAAGACATTCGCGTTAAGAGCCAGGAGCGGGAGCGTCGCCGGCAAAAGTCCGCACGTTACGCCGAGCTTATCGCGCCCCTGGAGCTTGCGCCGGCCGACACGGAAAAACAGTTTTTGCAGCAGAGTGAAGATCTCGCCCGTCTGGCACAGCGGACGCGGGACGCGCTTGATGATGTCGACAATGCCCTGCGCGAGCAGGAGTTCCAGTTTCGCCGTCACCAGGACCAACACCGGAACTTGCAGCAGGAGATCGACGGGCTCAAATCCCGGCGCAGCAATATCGACCAGGCCCAGGTGAATATCCGCACCGTGCTGTGCGACGCCCTGGCGTTGGATGAGAGCGAGTTGCCCTTCGTTGGAGAATTGCTGCAAGTGCGGGATGAAGACAAACCCTGGCAGGGCGCGATTGAGCGACTGTTGCGAAATTTTGGTCTGTCGTTGTTGGTACCCGACCAGCATTATGACCAGGTGACCGCCTGGGTAGACAAGACTCACCTGCGCGGCCGCCTGGTCTATTACCGGGTGAGGGAATCGAGACAACAGGCTGCGCGGCAGCTGCACCCCCTGTCTCTGGTGCATAAGGTAGCCATCAAACCCGACTCGGGGTTTTTCGCCTGGGTGGAAGGGGAGCTCGCCCGGCGCTTCGATGTGGCCTGCTGTGAGGATCTGGCGTCTTTCCGCAGAGAAAAGAAGGCGATCAGTCGCAATGGGCAAATCAAGTCCGGTGGCGAGCGCCATGAAAAAGATGATCGCCACCCTATCAATGATCGCAGCCGCTACATTCTGGGCTGGAGCAACGAGGACAAAATTGCCGTACTTCAGGCGAATGCGCAACAGCTGGAATCGACCCTGGCTGATTTGGGGGCCTTGATCGCGCAGCACAGCAATACCCGGGGCAAACTCAGGCTCACCCTGGATGCGGTTAGTAAGCTGGGAGAGTACCGGGATTTCCAGGATCTCGATTGGCGACCGCTGGCCATGGCCATAGAGCGCCTCAAGGATGAGAAACAACAGCTGGAAACCGCTTCCAATGTGTTGCAAGCGCTCTCCGGACAACTGCAGGTGTTGGAGCGGGAGATACAAGAGACGGTTGGTCAACTGGAGCAAGCGAAAGACAAGCGAGCAAAAACCGAGCAAAAAAAGGAAGATGCCGGCCGCCAATACGATACGATCCGCGACTACCTCGCCAGCGACGAGAGCCGGGCCGGCGAAGCTTACTTTGAGCAACTGGAGCAGCTGCGCTCCCTGGCGCTGGGAGAACACCGCCTGACCATCGAATCCTGTGACAACCACGAGCAGGAGTTGCGTAAATGGTTGCAGGAACGGATTGACGGTGAAGATCGCAAGATTCGAACGCTACAACAGCGCATCGTCAGGGCAATGTCGGAGTACCAGAATAACTACCCCCTGGAAACTCAGGAAGTGGACGCCGCGGTGGAGTCGGCCGACGACTATTCGAAGATGCTGGGCGAGTTGCAAGCGGACGGTCTGCCGCGCTTCGAGGAGCGCTTCAAGGAGCTTTTGAACGAGAATACCATCCGCGAAGTGGCTAACTTCCAGTCCCAGCTGCACCGCGAGCGTGAGACTATCAAAGAGCGCATCGATCAAATCAACAATTCTCTCACGCAGATCGATTACAATCCCGGGCGCTATATCCGGCTGGAAGCGCAGGTCACACTGGATGCGGATATCCGCGACTTCCAGACCGAGTTGCGCAAGTGTACGGAAGGCAGTTTGACGGGTTCTGAAGACGAGCAGTATTCGGAAGCGAAATTTTTGCAGGTAAAACATATTATCGAGCGATTCCGGGGCCGGGAGGGCATTAGCGATCAGGATAAGCGGTGGACCGCCAAGGTCACTGATGTGCGCAACTGGTTTACGTTCGCAGCCTCAGAGCGCTGGCGCGAGGATAACATCGAGCATGAACACTACTCCGACTCCGGTGGCAAGTCCGGAGGGCAGAAAGAGAAGCTCGCCTACACCATTTTAGCGGCGAGTCTCGCCTATCAATTCGGTCTGGAGTGGGGTGCTGTGCGCTCCAGATCATTCCGCTTCGTGGTAATTGATGAGGCTTTTGGCCGGGGCTCGGATGAATCCACTGAATACGCCCTGAAGCTCTTTGATCAACTCAACTTGCAACTACTGATCGTAACTCCCCTGCAAAAAATCCATATTATAGAACCCCATGTGTCCAGTGTCGGCTTTGTTCAAAATGAGGATGGCCGCGCATCCAAACTGCGCAATCTCAGCATTGAAGATTACCGGGAAGAAAAGGCACAGTTGCAGGGGCAAGTTGTGCCGGCGGAGGTCTAGATGTCCTGGACCGGCCCCAAAGAATTGCGAGCGCAGGTCCAAAGGCTGTGGGACAGGGGGCTGCTGCTGACGGCGATTCCCGACGATGCCCTGGAGTTTCCCCGACGCTTACAGCTCAAAACGCCCAGTAGTCGGGAATTGTCCGATGACTATCAAGCGGTGCGCGAGTGGATTGTCCGATTGCGAGACGCGAAGGGTATCCGTATAGAATACCGAAACCTTGCAACATCGGATTCTGGGGGAAAATGCCGTTCCTGATACCGCCTGGCTGGACAGCGCTGAGGCAGCTATTCGCCTGCTGGGCAAACAGAAAGAGTACAAGCAGTTTGTGCAACTGGCGGCGCGAAACCCGCGAGTGTAAACCGGCGTTGCTTCCCTGGGTACAGGAGCGGCCTCTAAAGGCGCTAGCGCTGGCGGACCATTGGTCAAAGCTGCTCGAGATAGTCAGTTGGATGCAGCAGAATCCCAGGCCAGGCATCTATTTGCGCCAGGTGAGTATTGCGGGCATAGACAGTAAGTTTATCGAACGACACCGGGCCGCGCTCACACCTCTGCTGGATTTGACACTGCCGCAAGCGAGTATTGACCTGAATGCTAAAGGCGTAAGTGGTTTCGAACAGCGCTACGGATTCCGCTCCAGGCCGCTTACTGTGCGTTTCAGGATCCTGGATCCAGTGCTTGCGGCCCTGCCTGGCAGTGATCGCGACATTACCCTGACCAGCGAGGATTTTCGCGAAGTATACCAGCACGAATCATATGCCAAACTTATTCGGCGGGTGTTTATCACCGAGAATGAAATCAACTTTCTTTCTTTCCCGCCGATCGAAAGCGGCCTGGTTATTTTTGGTGCCGGTTATGGCTTTGACGCACTGGCTGATGTCCCCTGGTTATCGCGCTCCCGGATTTACTATTGGGGCGACATCGACACTCACGGTTTTGCCATCCTGGACCAGCTGCGGCACCGTTATCCGGCGGTCAGAAGTTTTTTGATGAATGAGGCAACACTGCTAAACCACAAAGCCTTTTGGGGGCGGGAAAATACTGCCCAGATCCGCCGTTTGGAGCGGTTGACACCGGAAGAACAGCAGTTATACCAGGGTCTGCAAGACAACCGTTGGGGGGATCAATTGCGGCTTGAGCAGGAGCGAGTTGACTACAAATTCCTTCTGTCGAGTTTGGCGCTAATTGAGCAGGACGGTTGAGGAGCTTCTGAAAGCGGTTCAACGTAGCCTGCGGCCATTGGGCGGGGTCTCTGCAGGCTGGACAAGCGGATGAATCATAACGGCCTATGGGCGATGTCGCGCCCGACCCGTACTGATCATGCGGGCTTCTAATGTCAAATAAGTGTCCGATTTCTGATATAAAGAAAACGTAATATCAAAAACCAAATAGGGGCTGCTTTAAGAGCTGCTGTCTGTTGGGAGGATGGATCAGGTAATCGAGGGTTTTTTGTCGGCATGGCGCAGGATCTGCTGATGGCCAAGACTGGCATCTTGCTGGCCTCGGCTATTGCCGGGTTTGGCGGGTTTTTCTGGTCGATGTTTCATACTAGGGAACCAGGCTCTAACGATTACTGAATAAATAGAACGCGATGACGGCCGTTTCTTTCGCCCGTCTGTATTACGGTGTTTCGCCCCAGACTCTCGTTGATTCTTAGCTGAAGTTCCAGGCCAGAAATTAAATCGTTGGTTTCGTTACTGGTATCCTCTACTTCGACGCGGCACCAGTCCGATCTACACACTACTGAATTGACGGCAAACCCTTGCGCAGGTTGAAAGGACATGGATATATCGTCATCTGTACTCCTTTGTGACCAGAACCACTCCTCATCAGTACCGGAATGGCTTGCAGACTGAATAGAATCAATGAGACTTTCCGTGTTTGAGTATTGCTCAGGGGTGCTGGAAATGACCTCCTCGTCAGCCTCTAATACGCCATAAGCCTGTTCCATTGCCTGTAGACGCGAGCTCAGTTCGGTAACCTCCATTTTTAAAAATGCGATAGCTTCCTCCTCTTCTTTATTGGCTTCCTCAAAGACTGTGGGCCTCTGTGCGGGTTGCGATACCTCAAGCTTATGTAGGGCTGCCGTTAGAGCCCAAGATTGCTCATCCAACTGCCAAAGCACATACAGGTTGAGCGCTAAAGAAGCGCCAATAAAGAAACCAAGTAGTTTCATAAAATAATCTACTAACTTTTAAGTATTCGGAACATGGAGGGTTGTTCAGTAACGCCCCTCCAAACCACGCAATATAGTATCGGGCGGCAATTTACACTGGATAGCCGGCCAGAATACCTCGTCATCGATGTCCCAGGTTTTAGAGTTTACTTCGCCTGGGTTGACTCTGAGTGTATGTGAGTGGGACTCCATTTTTCCATCATCATTAAATACTCTAAGAATGCAGTCTACATCCTCCACCCCATTACCAGCATTGCCTATGGCAACGCCAAAATTCACGTCCTCACGATCCTCTACCTTTATCGGCATTGGGCACATGACCCAGAGGCTGTTATTGGGGTCCTTGTTGATAAGGCCGGTTTCACGCCATTCCAATTTAGCACTCTGTGCTGGGGTGATTGCCTCGCAAATAGCGGAATGATATGAAAAAGTGGATGAAACAGCCTGCTGAGCATAAAAAACTGAAGTCACTGTAAAAATCAGTAGAGACAAAAAAGTTTTGTTAGTCATATCGTTCCCTCATAAAGTGGGTTTGGGGTATCGTAGCCATGTTATGCACACCACTACTCCTTGTATTGAATATTCAGTCTAGCAGTACCTGAGATACTGTCCACTAAGAGTGAAAAGGTATCTTTCCAAACACAAAAGGCCACCCCGTTGGTGGATTTGACCAGGCGGATGAATCACTACAGCCTTTGGGCTGTAGTGACCCTGCGGGCTTCGGCGCTGTGCGCCTCGTTTCAAATTGCGTGAGCAATTTGTCGAACCGCCGACCTCTACCATGTCAAAGCAAATCACCCCGTAAAATGGGGTAATACCTGTCACCCGTAAAATCCATATAACCCCTGTTTTTGCCGACTAAACAACACATGTTACGCGATTTGACGTAACACCCGTTATCGGTCAAAATGTGACCTCTAAAGTTACCCGAGTGACCGCTACCAGCGGACAAAAGAGGTCGATATGGCAAAAGTTACCTACAAGAATGCTGCCCAACTGGATGCCCTGAAAGTACAAGGCGAGCCCTACCAGGCAGCCGATGAAGGGTGTAAGGGGCTAACCGTCCGGGTGATGCCGAGCGGCAGCAAGATATTCCGCTGGAACTCCCGCCGGGTTAGCAACAAGCAGAAACCGCTGGTGCTGGGGGAGTACTCCGAGGAATTCACCCTGGCCGACGCCCGACAGAAGTTGGAGCAGGCCAAGAAGAAAAACAAGGCGGGTATGGATGCCGCCGCGATTCTAGACAAGCCCAAGACCATAGAGGAACTGGGGGAGCAGTTCTACAAGGTCCGTATCCTGCCAAAACGGGACCGTCCCGAAAAGGTGAGGCAGGTACTCGATGCTGACATCAACCCAGCCATCGGACACATGAAAGTTGATGAGCACCTGAAAACCATTCACTTGCGCCCCCCAATTACCAACGCCGTTAATCGCGGTTCACCCGGACAGGCCAGAACGGTGCTGACAGTGCTCAAGCAGATGATTGGCTTCGCCGCCAGCAACGGTTACCTGGAGTCCGACATATCCGCCCCACTCAAGGGTGATGACCTGGGCGCAGAGGAGGGCAGCAGGGACCGCACGCTGTCCCCTGATGAAATCAAATGGCTGTGGTTGAAGCTGGACACTTCGGCCAGACTGACAGCACAAACCGTGCTTGCGCTGAAACTGCTGCTACTCACTGGGGTAAGGTCCGGCGAACTCCGGCTGGCTCAATGGCGCGAGGTGGACTTCAACGCTGGCACCTGGACCATTCCGGTGGATCATCAGAAGAACCGGAATCGCGTGAAGAACCCACAACCGTTTGTGATTCCGATGTCCGATACAATTGAAATCTTGTTCGGGCGGCTCCACACCATCACAGGCGCCGCTGAGTACGTTTTAGCGTCACCAGTGGACCCAGAGCACCCCATAGATCGCTGTTCCCTGAAGAACTCTGTGGGGCGCATCATCAAATCTGAGAACAAGTCGCGGGAGAAAGAAGGCCTGCCACGGATTGACCACTTCGTCCCCCACGATCTGCGGCGCACCATGCGAACCCTCATTACTGAGAAGTGCGCTGTCCAGCCCCACATCGCGGAATTGTGTCTCGGTCACAGCCTGGGCGGGATATTCCGGACCTACGATACCGGCGGTTACCTGAATGAACGGTTAGACGCATTACAACAGTGGAGTGATTACATCGACAAGGTAGTCAACGACACCACCGGCAGGGTGATTGAACTGCGGGGGGCGTCGGCATGAAGAGGGAAGTGCTGCGCCGCAAGCTCAAACCGAAGCCCGGCAGCCAGGGTAAGGCGAGGAAAGGGATTAAAGGGATAGTTAAACTTTCAGCCGAGACTCTCGAAGATATTGATGAAATCCTGCGATCAGCCGCTGGTGTAGGGCCCATTGAGCGACTTAATGCCATCGTTGAATGTGCCAACAATGTCTTGGCCGATCTACCCGCTGAAGATTCGACATTCATGATTTTTAAGGATAAGCATTGGGAATACTTGCCGGATGGCTACTCAATTCAGGACCTCGACTCCATCTTTCGCGACTTTAATGGATTGCAAAAAGTTTATAGGGGGCTTGACCAGAAATCGAGTCTCATAGAACCTGCAAGCCCTGAATACTTCGCTTTCGAAGCCAGGTTCCAAGCTAAACGCGCACTTCAAATGATGTCTAGATCGGACATCACTGAGGCGGTACAAGCGGCAATGTCAGCCACTTTAAGCCTTGAGAGAGCTAGATTTGCAGAGGTGGATGAACCTTTAGTGGCCCAAGCGCTCGCATCAGGAGGAGGCCGTGAAGGAGAGCGGGAAAAATATAGAGAGAACTACATCGCCGCTATTATGGTGGTGTTGAGAGACCCCAAGTACAAGTATGGAACAATCACAAGAGACTATCTGTTCGATGAAATTGTTGCGCAAAAAATTGAGGTGCAGGATTTCAAATCACCCGAAATCGTCATAGATAACGATAACGGCAAGAGAAAACTAGCGTGGAAGGAGGATGACGGCAAGGATCGTGACATTTCTCAATACACCTCCAACAAAGACTATACCGAAGCAAGGAAACGACTTAAGAAAGAAGTTCAGGACTAGCATCCCCACCCTTCTGCGACCATTGGGCCAGCAGTCGCATAAAATTTGGGACTGCTGGCCCAATGGTCCCAAAACAACCGCCCTGCTGGTAGCAGACAACTTTTAACGCTATATCATAGGTGTCGACACTTAGTTACGAGGTCGACATTATGAAATCAACCCAGGCAGCCACTGCCGCCCGCCAGATCAACCGCGAATGTAAAATCCCACCCGGTGACCGCCTTATCAATGGAAGGCGCGTCCGCGAACTGCGCGGCAATGTCACCCGGCAAACTTTATGCCGTCACATCAAAACTGGTGTAGTCCCGCCCCCGGATGCAGTCATCAACGGGCTGAATTATTGGCTCGAATCTCGGTTTGTTGGGGAATAAAAAAATGCCAGCCCCCGCTAAAGAACCAGCACTTCAAGTGATGATGACCACGAAGGATCGCGTTGATGATAACACCTTCCACTGATTTTACACCAGCCGAACTCCAGTCGATGCACCGCTACTGCCTGAAGTATCGCGAATTGGTGCGCGGCGGGAATAAGCCAACTGCAGAGCAGGATGAAAAATTCATGCTGTTTCAGCGTGTTTGTTACCAGGCGGGGGTGGCGTATGAACGATAAGGTGACCCACCTGGTGGCGAAGGCAAAAGCGGAAGCGGACGCCGACTTCAGGCAGAACATTATTCGAGCCTGCGACCTGGAAGGCCGAGAACTAAAGCAGCGCGATTGGCTGTGGCCCGGGTGGTTACCGCGAGGCGAACCCAGCATGACAGGTGGCCCGCCCGGGGCTGGTAAATCTCTGTTGACCCAAGGCATCGCCACAGGACTGGCTACAGGTAACGTATTCGGCACTGACTGCGAGCCGGTCAATTGCCTGTACCTAACCTGCGAGGATGACTTAGACGAATTACACCGCCGCCAGGAGGCCATTAACCGATCTATGGGCCTGGAGTATGGCGACATCGGTAATTTGCTCCTGCGATCCTACCGTGGCCATGACGCCCGGCTGGCTTTGAATGTTAGCGGCGCACTTATTCGCACTCCACGGCATGAGGAACTGTGCGACCTGATCGACACAAACAACCTGTCATTTGTTTGCCTTGATCTGATACCTGATTTTTTTGATGGCAATGAAAACGTCCGCAATGAGGTAAACCGATTTGTTAAAGGCATCCTGGGCGGCATCGCCTCCCGCCATAACTGCGCTATCAATTTCCTGTATCACCCCTCGCGCTCCGGCCTGGCTGATGGTAGCGGCCTGTCCGGGTCAACAGCATGGGAAGGCAGTGTCCGGTCCCGCTTATATCTCAGTGGTGAGGATGAAAACGGAATCAGGGTACTGGACCGCAAGAAGTCGAATTACTCCGGCAAGAATTCCGGCTTCAACCTGAAGTGGCATGAAGGCGCGATGGTCGCCACCGATGAAGAACGGCGCCCGGATAAAAAGGGCAAGCCACTGGGCGAGTATGCGACCACTGCACTGGATGCGCTGAACAACATTTACAAGGGCGTCCCGGTGTCACTGGATAACTGGCGCGATCAATTCGGCACGATCTACCAACAGCGCAACGGTCGAGCTATCACCGCAGAGAACTGGCGCAGCGCGAGGGCGCAGCTTGGTAAAAGAGGCCTGGTGGACGAGGTGGAGGGCAGAGCCTTCCCGAGAGATGAATAGTATGTGTTTTAGCAATAACACATGGCTTAACACACGACCCAAAGCCCATGCGGTGGTGTTACCCCCCCTGGGGGGAACCCGCCCTTGGGTGGCATGTGTCATGGGTTTTATATATAGACACATAACACATAACACATGGCCAAATTGATCAAATATTAACCAATTTAGGTGTCGAAATATGAACAATGAAGAATTCAAAGAAGACTGCATCAATATTTTGCGTATTGAGCATGATGACTGGTGCGAGACACTCAAATCAGGCAGCGGCCTTGATTGCAACTGCAGCCCCGTCACACGAATGGTGCCGCTTGAATCTGAAGAAGATATTCAGCGGTATTTCGCAGGCGAGGAAAAATAATGACTGACCACATAGACAGAATTAAAAAACGGCTACCGCGAGGATACGCGGAGCTATTCGGAGTGAAAGGTGATGATGCAAATAACAGAATCGGGAGTGAGGCTCGACCGCCCGCTGTCCGACCTGGACCGGGCGGTCCTGTTGGCCAGGATGACCCCATACCACGAACTGACCCAGAGGGACCGGCAGCGGCTTAAATTGCTGTTGGACCTTCAGCACCAGGAAAGGGAAACAATACGATTTCCCGACTTTAAAAACCAATGAGGATGATGATTATGAGCAATATAGTAAAAATTACTCCCCCTAGTGGTCGCAATTTTGGGCCACATAAACTGCATAACGCTGTCGTGGCCGGTCGCCCGTTGGCTGGTTTTCGAGTTGTCGGTCAAATGGGTGGGGCGCTTGTGTATGACGACGGCGAGGTGGCCGTCGGCGGCATCTACCAGGGATTGGATTCTGGCGAGGGCGCTGATTGCTATGTGCTGATTGAAAAGCACCAACGCCCCTACTTTCACATTTATCCCACCTTGACCGAGTGGTATGAGGGGTGGCACTACTGGAAGCGGAGCGACAAATGCCCAGGCACTACCTGCGACTGTCAGCGTGAGACACCCTATCTTCATTTTCACAACTGCCCTGGTGAGCATCACACCCCTGATGACATTCCAAATATGCCCATAGAGATGTTGCAGAGCCTGCTCTCGATACACCCGCATGACTTGCCTGAGTACTTCACCAGGTCGATCCCGAAGACGGCTGAAAGGGTGCGCGGCAAGTCTCCCGCCTGGTTAAAGGCATTCAGATCAAAAGGGCGGGCTGTATTTGGCAGGCCGGAGCCGGCGACTGATTTAGCCGATTCCACGATCCCATTTTAGGAGACCACACAATGACCCGCGCAGGAAAGTACTGCCAATGACTGACCCACTTGAAAAGTTTCGACAAACCCTGGAGCAGGCGTACTACCACGCCTGCGAGATTCCCGAATTTAAAGAACGCGGAATCGACAAGCTAATTTTGCGCGTCCTGAATCAAGCAACTGATGCGCTAACAGCGAAAATCGAGGTACTGGATGCAGAGTGAGTTGGATCGCTGCCCCTGCTGTGGCCAGTCTCTGCCTGTAGATGATATCGAGGCAGAAGTGGGCGATATCCGTCAGTGGTGCGGGACCAACGGAATAGTGCCGGTTTTGGGAGACTGCATACGATTGCAAGATGCTGCGCGGTATCTGGATCGCAAGATCAAAACGGTGCAAAACTGGTTGTACTCTGATCCCCCGTTTCGTACAAAGCGATTGCACGGGCGCGTTTATGTCGGCGTCGAGGATTTAGCGAAATTTGTCTGCGCATAATTGCCCGAACCTGCCCGAACCTGCCCGCTAGGATTAGCTTGCTCACCGGTTTACAAATAAAATGGATGAAACCTTTGGAGGTACACCATGAGAAAAACACTATTCCCGCCGACGAATCTCAGCCCGGAGTGCGACTATATGCGCGCAGTGATTGCCAAGTCGCTGACTAACAATCCCGTTGATGCCCAAGGGTACGTCCGGAGCAATTACCGCTTTGCTGAGGATTCGATTACCAAGGCACTGGTTTCTGACATAGATTCCGACGACATGACACCGGGCACAGCGGCAAAGGCATTCTTTGACCGCGTGTGGGAGCGATCTATTTTCGGCCAAGTGCCCGGTTGGCGTATGGTCGATTTCAACTCCCAGTTTCAAAGTATCACCGATGGCGCTGTGGGCTACTGGGTGGCGCAGCACCAGCCAGTGCCCATAAGCAAGGCGACACTGGCTGGCGACAGCCTGGAAACCCTGAAAATTGCCGCCCTTATGGTTTTTACCAATGAAGCGCTGCGACCCGAGACAGCACTGGCAGAAGCCCGCCTGTTAGCGGATATGGAATATGCCATCGTCGCCGCGCTGAACGACACCGCCCTTGACCCGAGCAATGCCGGGGTAGCCGGTGAGTCTCCCGCAAGCCTGCTTAACGGTGCGACAACCGTGACAGGCACAGGCGATCCCAGTGCAGACGTTGACGGCCTGATCGATGCCTTTCAAGGTGATTGGGAGTTTGCCGCTTTCGTAAGTGACCCGACTACACTGACGCGGCTTGCTAACTTCCGGGATTCCAACGGTACACACATGTACCCGGATATCGGCCCTCGCGGTGGCGCCCTCATGGGTGTGCCATGCTATGCGTCCCGGCTGTCCCCGCAAGATTCAAACAGCGGCAATCTGAGCCTGATCGATCCCAGCGGTATTGCCGTGGCTATGGATGACCTGCGCATCACACCGAGCAAGGATGCCAATATCGCTATGGTGGATGGTGACATCGATAGCAACAGCGAACTGGACATGGTGAGCATGTTCCAGACCGATGCTACCGCGCTGAAAGTCGTGATGCGGGCAAACTGGAAAATTCAGCGCACCGGGTCCGTAGCTTATATCGCGGATGCAACCTGGTAGACGGAGGTGCGGTACCTTGAAAATGAATGAAATGGAAGCGTTACTGAAGGACCTTGCGCCCGTAATCCGCGAGTTTGTAGCGACGTCAATTGACAAAGCAGGTGATGGCATTCGCAGTGAAATCAAACTCCGCAATGAACAATACAACGCACGCCTGACCGCGCTAGAGGCCGGGCAGAAGAGCCTGGCCGATGCGTATGAGGGCGGTTGGAGGAAGTCGCGCACCTATGAACGTGGGGTGCTGGTTACTCACAAGTCATCCTTGTGGCTGGCCGATTGCGATAGTTCAAGCGAGCCGGGCACCTGTGGTGATTTCAAGTTAATAAGCAAAGGCGGTCAACCGCCGAGGGCCGCATGATGACAACAGCACTTGAAGCAATAGATATAAAGCAAATTGAGGGGCGCTTTACCGAATATTTCGTGGGGATGATTTTGGACGAGCCGGGCAGGGAGTTTAAATCTTGCCATATATCAGATGATGGCCCCTTCCAATATAAGATCGTGATGTGCTTTAACGATGGCACACTGGTCGATGACTTCTCGATACCCCTGAATTGGGAGCCATTACCCGCCGGCGTTCTGCATTGGCTGGAGAATTATCTGGAAGAGGCATGGCATTCGTTGTCTGAGGCCATTAAACGAGATTGCCCCCAGGCACTGGCGACTATTCACTGAGAGCGGAAAGCATGAAAAGCCAAACCAGTCTGACAACTGTAGTCCCGGTAGCTTTCTAATGCCCATAATGCCCGGTACTCACAAGCCCCTCACCCATAGCACCCGGCAGCATGATCCAAAGCGGCGTAGCAGTACTAAGCGCGGCTATGGCTACCGATGGCAGCAAGCCAGGGCAGGCTATTTCAGAAGCCACCCACTGTGTGCTGAGTGTGAGAGTAAGGGCAGGGTAACGGTAGCAACCGACCTGGACCATATCATCCCGCACAAAGGCGACATGACCTTATTCTGGCGCAGTAGCAACTGGCAAGGACTATGCAAGCCGTATCACTCAGCCAAGACAGCACGCGAGGATGGTGGCTTTGGTAATACCCAAGGCAAGGAAGTGCACGGCTGTGATGCGAATGGAATACCCAGTAATCCGGGTTCACATTGGATTAGGCCGGGGGGGTAGGGAAATGGGAAATATGGCATCATATCTAAACCGCGCCCAAAGCTTTCATTTGCTAAACGCGTAGAATTTTCCCAAAAGTTAAGAATTTTTTATTCCCAGGGGCGCCCACCCATCACACCAGTTCTCTCGAATCTGACCGTATTGGGAGTCAAAATACCTGTTTCGCGGGTTTTGGGGTAAAAAGCGGGCTCGATTATTGTTACGCAGTAACGTACGGCGATACCTTGTTTGATCCCCCGCCCCGCCTATTCAAGTGATGTAGACGAATGTCCGCTTTCACCACATTGCAGCCATTCGCCAGCCATGAATCTGTGCGCCGGTATGGGCAAGAACGTGCCATATAAAACCCTTCGCGACCGGCTGTTGGGTCGACAATGGCTACTAGCGTTTGTGTCAAGCCCAGCAACCACCGCTGGTCTCAGTCACGTTGCTCTTCCCGATAGGTGACTTTCTCACCCTCGGATCTTGTGCACCTCTGACACTTCGGGTTGCCCAAGGTCGAGGTCTTCAAGAATCGGTTTGAGTACCTGACCAAATTCTTCGTATGTCTCCCGTGATTCAAAAACATCAACCACGCTGAGATTTTCTGTATCGCCGAAGCACACATGATAAAGTTGTCCCTTTGGTTGGCCAGCTCCGGCGGATTCCAAGCGTTTGAGGGTTTCGGCGTACTTCTCGGCACTCAATCCAGTGTTGTTATAAAAGGTACAAATTGCCATGGCTCGGCTCCTTATTGTGTGGGCAATCAATTCTTAGCGCCATCATCGAACTGGGGCGCTGTAGCATAACCATAGTCAAGATATGGGTATCTACTAAATACCCAGTTATTATTAAGCGAAGATTCGTTAGCGAATTTTGGAATGTGAATGTCTGCAAGGCCATCACTGTCGGTACTCCAAACAAGGCACAGAGTAGCCAGTAGCAGGTTTGAGATTGAAGCCCAATGAGCGGCCGCGTTTAGAACAGAACGGCCGTTCACCACATTGCGGTCGTTCACCGGCTGTCGATTTATGCTCTCGAAACGGCAAATTTGTGCCAACTCCGGTGATCCGTAGCCGGTTACCACTTATATAATCAAGTGTCAGAATATTTTACAATTTGGTTTTCATTCTCCAGCCCGAATCGTCGGACGCGGCATGATTACTGGGGTGGATTGAATCTTGCAAGCCAAACCCTAAAAGATCTCTCTGCATTTGATTTGATTTTTGTATTTACACCAGTGGCAATACCCAAACAGGTACTTAGATATGAAAAAGAATAATCGAAAACTGTACAGGGTTTGGGATTTAAGCGAACTGATCGCTTTATCCCTTCCGAACCTGCCCTTCGCTTCACTATTGGACTTTGAAGGGCTTGATGAAGATCCGGTAATCTGCTGCACGGTGCTCCCAAATGGATGTGGCGGATCTTCATCAAGCCCTTCGCCTTAACTTGTCGAGTCTTAA
>PVMK01123255.1_pt1 | contig 19032 bp, 18 predicted proteins | sample 1853481 | NCBI WGS metagenome assembly PVMK01 (sample SAMN08533507, study PRJNA380276) | Marine sediment metagenome, whole genome shotgun sequencing project. | reverse complement strand
ATTCGCCACGCTATGATAAATATCGGCGATAAGCTCTCGGTCTCCCCATTCCTCTCTTTCGCTCGCACCGCTATGTCCCCGATAATCGAACCCATGGGGAAAGATATTCTCGATATCAATAGTACGATCCCCGGTATAGAGAACAGTGAAAAGGTGCGGGCCGAGTCTAAAGGCATCCTCCAGGTGGACCGCTCCTACCGTGAGCCCGAACCTTCGAGCAAGCACGTTATAAAGAAGGGTAAGCCCCAGACAATTGCCCACTACTCCTCTTCCTCCATCCTTCACATCTCTATCCCTTCCCCCAAGCTGGGCCTCAAGCACTTCGGTCAGCCTGAAGCTGCCCCCATATTCATAACGATGGGGCTTCATCCGCCATAGCCAGTGAAAAATTTCCTTTGCCTTTTTACTATCGCTACCCTTTTCGAGAAGATCGAAAAGAGCGTCAGAGATCCTCTGGTAAAGCAGGTCTATCATGGCAAGATAACGGTCAAATTCCTCCCCCGTCTGAACCCCGGAGGCGATCAGCGCCCCCTGAATCAGGCCTATTCCCACTTCTTTTCCGTGCTTTTCGCCCTCCAGGAGCGCCTTCTCCAGCTTGGCAAGTTTCTTATCCACAGCAATCACCCATTGATTAATTATGCAATGTTAGATACAATTATCTTGTTATTTCAAAGGAGGTGAGTGATTGGCAGCAGTAGGGAAGCACCTGGTTCTGGACCTCAAGGATTGCGATCGGAAACGCATAAGCGACTGCGGCTTTCTAAAGGAAACCCTCCTCGCCGCTTGTACGGTGGCCGGTGCTACTATACTGAGCAACTCCTTTCACTCGTTCCCTCCATATGGCGGTGTCAGCGGTGTGGTAATCATTGCTGAATCCCACTTCTCCGTTCATACGTGGCCCGAATATTGCTATGCCGCAATAGATATCTTCACCTGTGGTGACTCCATTCAGTCAGAGAAAGCAGTCGAGCTGCTGGTAAGAGAGCTTCAGGCCAAAGACCACTCTATTCTAGTACTAGATAGGGGAATTATAAACTCCCTAGTTGAATCATGAAAGAGAATGAGTGGTTCCATGACTATGTTACACCCGACCTGGTGCAATCGTTTCGCATCGGGGAGGAAATCTACACCGGGAGGACACAGTTTCAATCCGTCGAGGTTATCGAGTCGGGTGGACTTGGCCGATGTTTGATCCTGGACGGCAAAATTCAATCCAGCGAATGGGATGAGTTTATATACCATGAAGCCCTGGTTCACCCCCCGATGATCGCTCACCCTAATCCCGAAAACGTATTCATCGCAGGAGGCGGTGAGGGTGCAACGCTCAGAGAGGTGCTCGCCCATTCCTCGGTAAAGAAGGCAGTAATGGTAGACATCGACGAAGAGGTCATCGATATCAGTCGCCGCTTTCTACCATCCTGGCATCAGGGTTCCTTTGAGGACAGCCGCTTGGAACTGCGCTTCATTGATGCCATAAAGTATCTGGAAGCATGCGTCGATAAGGGCGAAAAATTTGATGTTGTCATCCTTGACCTGCCTGAACGCATTGAAGAAGGTCCGGCTCTTCTACTACACACCAGGGAATTCTATCAAACTGTTCGAGAAACGCTGGCCCCAGATGGCATCATTTCCCTCCAGGCCGGCGCCAGCCTCTGGGGGAATCATCGATGCTTCACCGCAATTATAAATACCTTAAAGGCAGTATTCCCCCTCGTTTTTCCCTATGATGCGTTCATCCCTAGCTACGGTGGCACCTGGGGTTTCGCTCTAGCCTCGCCAAAGCTGACTCCCCCCAACCCAACGGAGGTAGACCGCAGAATTTCCTCTAGTATAAGCAAGAGTCTCAGGTTCTACGATGGTATTACACACAAGGGTCTTTTCTCCCTCCCCAAGCACCTTCGACAGGCGATAGAGGAGGAAACCACGGTCATCACTACCGAGCAGCCCTTTTTTATTTACCAGCCTCATTAGCTGCGTGCTGCCTTTAGCGTAGCCCCACATTGCTTTCTGTTAACGCTTCGTGTATAAAAGAATTCCCAGACCTATTTATTTAGAGATTGCTAAAAAAGTCTTAATCAAAGGTACTGCCCCAATCTTGGGGGAGTGATAAAGCTGGCGCACACAGATAGATCGGGGTAACACTTCATCCGACCCTATCTTTTATCCTCCTCACCCCCAGACCCCCGCCAGAGGAAAATCCCTCTGGGATCCCTTTACCACGCAGCAGTCCCCAGGAGGGATTTATTCGAGAGGCGGCCAGATCAGCAGACACTTCGGCCCACCCCTTGATCCCCAGCCCCGATTATATCGGGGCACCTCTTTTTCAGTGGTCTCATTTAGAACAATCTCCGTTTACACTTCTGCCCTCTGTCTTATGATCTGGCTTCATGTTCGTCAGGAAGCTAAGTAATGCTGAGCTGTCTAACTGAGTGAGACTGCTGAAATAGTCTCACTCAACCCCCTGTATCCCCCAGTCTTGGGGGACTTTTTATAGTTGGGGGACACCCCCAGACCCCCGGCAGGAAGTATCCTGCACCTCTTTATCAGCAGTCTCTAAGTATAAAGAACCATTAAACCTTGCGTGATGCCACGACACGTTTGCTTAGTTCGATTAAAACAAGAATAATAAAAAATCCAAGTAATCCTGAAATAACAACAGGCCAAATTGAATCGATGGAACTTTCTATATTTTCATACAGTAGCCGTAATGCACCCAGCATCAATCCAATAAGAAAAGCCAAGGTATAGGATTTGTATTTTCGCAATACCCTGTCTAATACTCTAGAGAAAGCCAGAATGCCAATTAAAGCACCGATAATAAATATGAATATCTCCAAGAACTGAAAATCCTTAAGAACAGAGAGCATATATTCATACTGGTTCAGCAGAAGTAGAATGAACGCACCAGATATCCCGGGAAGTATCATAGCGCATATGGCTATCATACCTGAAACAAAAATTATGGGCAGTGAATGCCCGATTTGTAGCGTAGCCAAACCTGTGAAAAAAAAGCCAACTAAAAAGCCAGCGACCGAGAATAATAGAATTTTAATGGACAGGCCTTCTATTTTTGGGTAAAGTAGAACTGCTGATGCAAGTATTAAACCAAAGAAGAAAGCATAAGTAGGAGCTTCAAAGTTTTGCAGGAAATAATCCATTACTCTGGACATAAGGATAATTGCCAAGCCAATACCTATTAGCAGTGGAATGAACAATTGGAAATCAATATTCCTGATACTTTTTTTAGCCCCATCGAAATCACGTTTGATAAAATGGGAAATAAATCTGAGATCTACACTACTGATCGCGTGAACCAGCCTTTCATAAATACCGGTGATTAGTGCAATTGTTCCACCGGAAACACCGGGAACAATATCAGCTGTCCCCATAAATAGCCCTTTTATAAAAATTATCAAAGGCTCTTTTGATCTCATATCACCCCATTAAACCTTTTCTACTGCCCAATATATTGAGATTGCTGAAATAGTCTCAATCAACCCCCTAATCCCCCAAGATTGGGGGATTTCTAAAGCTGGGGGACACCCCCAGACCCCCGGCAGGAATTATCCTGCACCTCTTTTTCAGCGATCTCATTTTGTATAAGCCATTGTTTTTTATCTATTCATTTCTGTATATACTGTTTTTAAAAGTATAGCCAGTAATTTCAGGAAACGCCTAGCAAATATACGTAAGTCCTGAGGGAAACCACTGCAACATCCTACTGCTTTTAATAAGCGGTGTCAATCGAAATCAAACGTAAATGGCTTGCCTTTTTTAGGCATTGCGCCTCAGCGTTCGGCTTTGACCATGAAGCCATAGATATGGTATATTAAGGCGGTCGAAATATTAATTAAGGCAAGGAGGTTGATATAAAATGGGCGTACTGGACGGCAAAGTCGCAATAGTTACAGGCGCAGGCAGAGGCCTTGGGAGAACCCATGCTCTGGCACTCGCTGCGGAAGGGGCGAAAGTAGTCGTTAACGACCTCGGTGGTGAGGCGGACGGCAGCGGGGAATCCCATAGCCCAGCTGACCAGGTGGTCAAGGAGATAAAGGATGCGGGCGGACAGGCGGTAACGAACTTCAACAGTGTTACTAGCTTTCAAGCAGCCAAAGATATTATAGATAGTGCCATCAATAGTTTCGGTAGACTGGACATCCTGGTCAACAATGCCGGCTTCCTCAGAGACAGGATGAGCTTCAAGATGTCCGAAGAGGAGTTTGACAGCGTTATCGCGGTCCACCTCAAGGGCACCTTCAACTGCGGTAGATGGGCCTGTCTTTACTTCTACGAACAGAGCAAGGCAGGGAACCCAATAAACGGCCGCCTAATAAACACAATTTCCCATGCCGGTCTCGGTGGGAATGCAAGCCAGGGTAATTACGCTTCAGCCAAGGGTGGCATTGCTTCTCTGACCATGGTATGGGGCAGGGAGATGGCAAAATATAACGTCACCTCCAATGCCGTAGCCCCCATGGCCAGGAGCAGAATGACGTTGGGGGCCCCGATGACGGCCGAAATGATGGGGGAGAAGCCACCGGAAGATGGCTCTTTCGATACGTTCGCACCGGAGAATCTCTCCCCTCTTGTCGCTTATCTTGCCAGCGACGCAGCTCAAGATATAACTGGGCGTGTTTTCACCGTTTTTGGGGGCAAAGTTCAGGTATTTATTCCCTGGACGCCGGGGAACTCCATCGATATAGGCAGGCAGTGGACCGTTAAGGAGCTGGACGAGAGGATCCGCGAGCTTGGAGACCTCTCCATGCCTCCGTTCCTTGTGTAGGAAACAGCAGAGGATCCACCAGCAGTATGGGGGCCGCCCGTAGTTCCGACGCCGAAGCGATCCTGGTATTACAAATCCGTTCCTGGTCCCCATGCGCAAACCGGAAGGTTGCTCTCTTTCTGTGCCCTGTCGGCAATGCTATAATCTAAACGTGGATATTCTTGAGGGCTTAAACCCGGCGCAGCGGGAAGCGGTAGAGTCTGCCAATGGGCCACTCCTAATCCTTGCCGGCCCCGGGAGTGGCAAAACCAGGGTCATTGCCCATCGGATCGCCTACCTTATCAAGGTCTGGGAGATTAACCCTTATCACATTTTGGCGGTAACCTTCACCAACAAAGCAGCCCGGGAGATGAAGGAGCGCCTCTATCACCTCCTCGGCGATACGGTTGAGGATCTTACCCTTGGCACGTTCCACGCTATCTGCGCCCGCATCTTGAGGCGTGAAGGCTCGCATATCGGTGTGGAGCCAAGGTTTGTCATCTACGACAATGACGATCAACTCAGCCTCATCAAGCGCAGCCTTGTAGAGCTGGATATCGACCCCAAACACTCCCCCCCACGTCCATTCCTCTCAGCGATATCCTCGGCCAAGAGTCGTCTCATCGCACCCCAGGATTATGTAAAGCACACCTATTTCGACGAAGTGGCAGGGCGGGTCTACCAGCGCTACCAGGAACTCCTAGATGAGAGCAATGCATTAGACTTCGATGATCTCCTGATGAAGACCGTCTCCCTCTTTCGGCAATGTCCTGAGGTGCTACAAAAATATCAGCAGCGCTACCATCACATCCTTGTTGACGAATTTCAAGACACCAACACCGTTCAGTATAAGCTGGCCAAGCAACTGGCAGGTACATACCGGAATATCTGTGTGGTGGGCGATCCCGATCAATCGATATATTCCTGGCGATTTGCCGATATGAGGAACATCCTCAACTTCGAGACCGATTATCCCGATGCCAAGGTAGTATATCTGGAGCAGAACTACCGCTCCACTAAAACTATCCTTGAAATAGCCGAGGGGGTAATCTCCGCTAATCGACAGCGAAAGGAGAAGGGGCTGTGGACAGAGAATGATGTCGGCATGCCGCTCACCGTTGCCGAGGCGTATAACGAGCAAGAGGAAGCCCAGTTCGTGGTAGGAGAGGTGGATAGCCTTGCTAGCCAGGGTTTATTCAAACCCGGTGATTGCGCCGTGATGTATCGCACCAATGCCCAGTCACGGGCTATTGAGGAATCCTTTATCCGCTATGGGATGCCTTATAAACTGGTGGGCGGCACCCGCTTTTACGAGCGGCGCGAGATTAGGGATGTCATCGCCTACCTCAGACTAATCCACAATCCCTATGATAGCGTTAGCCTGGCACGCATCATCAATGTGCCGACGCGAGGGATTGGCCCGCGTACAATTGATGAGCTGGAGCAATGGGCCAGAGGGCGCTCACTGCCTATCTATGCCGCTTTGCAGACGGTCGCTGACGAGGCTGAAAAAACTAACTTCAGTCCACGTACCAGCCGGGTGCTCACCGATTTCCTCGCCATAATTAATGAAATGATCGTGGCAAGCGGAGAGCTGAACATTATTGAGCTTTTAGACCTAGTGCTGGAGCGTTCCGGATATAAAGGATATATCCTGGATCAGCTAGATGGGGAAGATAGGTGGGACAATATCCTCGAGCTGCGCACCGTAGCAAATGATTATCGCCATTTGGAGCCCGAGGATAGCCTTTCCTCTTTCCTTGAGAGTGTGGCTCTGGTATCTGACATCGATAGTTATAATGAGAAGGTCGACGCGGTTACATTGATCACCCTCCATGCCGCCAAGGGTTTGGAGTTTCCAGTAGTTTTCATCGTGGGCATGGAGGAAGGTCTACTACCCCATCGAAAATCCTATGATTACCCGGATCAGATGGAGGAGGAGCGCCGCCTATGTTACGTGGGGATTACCCGGGCCAAGCAGCGGCTCTATATGGTGCGTGCCTTCCGCCGCAGGTCCCTCGGGAATACGTTGGTGAACCTGCCTTCACGCTTCCTCTCAGACATCCCCCCCCATCTGGTTATACCGCCTGACGGCGATAATGAAAGAAGATCTCAGCCTGCGGCTATTCTCTCACCAGCCCCTTCACTAAGGACAGCCTTTAGTGCCGGGGACCATGTACGCCACGCCAAGTTCGGTGAAGGAATTGTGGTAAACTGCCTCTCCACCGGGGAGGATTATGAGGTCACCGTAGCATTCAAGGGTGAGGCTGGTCTGAAGCGACTGCTATTAAGCTTTGCTCCCCTAGAGAAGGTAGAAGCAAAATAGCATGCACACCTGTATTAAAGCGAGGCGGCAACGCTTGACAGCGGCACCGTCGCTGATGTAGACTTTTTTTGGCTTGGCAATCGCGATTGGCTTACTATTTTAACCAGTGACAAATGCTAAAGAGGTCGGAAATGAGCAAGGGGTGTATCCAGAAAGTCCCTTGTATACTAAAGGAAAGCCAGGTATGGTAGCATAACAGCACCACCTGGCTTTATTATATCCCTAAAAATAGAAGGAGGTTAACAAAGTGACAGAAGGCTCGTTGGTTACAGACAAACTTACGTCTCTAATCGGACAGGTGTCGCCACCCGCCGTTCTACAGGTGGAAGCTGGGGCTATAGCGCGATACGCCGATTCGATCGACGATCCAAATCCCCTTTACCGCAATGTAGAGTATGCTAAAAAAAGCCGGTATGGGGGAATTATAGCGCCCCCCGGATTTTTTGGCTGGCCGACCCAGGGGGGTGGGTTGGAAACAGGTGCAGTTATGGCCAAGGTATTGAACACCGTATTCGAGAGCGGCTTGATGCGCATCCTCGATGGCGGCGTCGAGTTTGATTTCTACATTCCGGTGCGCGCCGGCGATACCTTGATCGTCTACGGACAGTTCGCCGACGTCCGGGAGCGTACAGGGAAGACGGGAAAGATGCTCTTTCTTACCATGGAGCAAACCTATCTAAACCAGAACGGCGACACGGTGGCCAAGGCAAGGGCCACATTAATCTGCAGCTAAATAGGAGAAAACAATGGTAAAAAAACAGCTCTATTATGAAGACGTTGAGGTGGGTGGCGAGGTAACCCCGCTGGCCAAGGTGGCCACAAGCCAGATGCTGGTTAAGTGGGCAGGGGCCTCGGGGGACTTCAACCCCCTGCATTACGAGGATAGCTTTGCCACCTCGATGATGGTTGGTAGCCCCATCGTCCACGGCGCACTGAAGCGTGCCTGGTTGGGTCATTTGATGACCGATTGGGTCGGTGATGAAGGCACCATTAAGAAGCTCTCCTGCCAGTACCGAGCGATGGATTACCCGCGGAAAATGCAGACCATGACTGAGCCTCATGAAGGGGAAACGTGGTGGTGTAAGGGGACTATTACCGGTAAGCAAGTGGAGAATGGTGAGCATATCGTAGAGTGCAACATCTGGGTTGAGAACGGGAAAGGGGAGAAGACCACACCGGGCAGTGCCGTTGTCGTTCTCCCCTCTAAAAACGAGGTCGATGACAATGGGTGAGAGATTAAAGGAAAAGGTCGCCCTCGTTACTGGCGCCGGTAGGGGACTGGGACGATGCCATGCCCTGGCCCTTGCTGCTGAAGGGGCTAAGGTAGTAGTTAACGATCTCGGCGGCACATTGGATGGCACCGGTGCCGATAAGACACCTGCCGATGAGGTGGTCGCCGAAATCAAGGCAATGGGGAGCGATGCGATAGCTAACTATGAGAATGTTGCTAGCTTCGAAGGTGCAGAGAAGATGGTCAAATGTGCCATGGACAGTTTTGGCCGGCTGGACATCCTGGTCAATAATGCCGGCGTACTACGTGACCGTATGGTTTTCAATATGAGTGAAGAGGAGTGGGACACAGTGATAAAGGTTCACCTCTATGGCCACTTCAACTGCTCCAGACACGCTAGCACGGTGTTCCGGAGGCAGCGGAGCGGGCGGATCGTAAATACCTCCTCTTCAGCGGGACTGGGCAATATGGGTCAGGCCAACTATAGTGCCGCTAAAGAGGCAATCGTAGGCTTAACACGCACATTGGCCCGAGACCTGGGAAGATACGGAATCACCTGTAATGCCATCCGACCTATGGCCGGCACCAGGATGACCCTGACCCCAGAGCTTAAGGCAGCATGGGGAAAGACCATGGGAATAAGCGGTGCCGATCTGGATAACTTCATGAGAACGATATTCACGCCGCCGGAGAACGTCTCCCCCTTTGTGGTCTTCCTCTGCACCGATGAGGCAGCGAATATTAATGGCCGCACCTTCTCCGTCATGGGAGGAGAGGTTCACCTCTACTCTGAACCTGAGTATATCAGATCCATCTACACGAAGGGGATGTGGACTGTAGATGAATTATGTGAGCTTGTGCCCGTCTCTTTGGCTTCGGGCTTAGAGAATCCAACACCACCGAAGACTTAATATAGCCTACAATACAACAAGAAGCAGGGAGGATTATCCTTCCTGCTTCTCTTTTATGGTTTGGTCACCTTTTAGCGAAGTACGATTCTGCCAGGAGCTGCGATATATGTCCATGCTAATCAGGTTATTGTGAAACCTTCTACGCCGATTACAGCGAACAAAACCGCATTTCTCAAAGCAGCGCTGTGCCCTGATATTCCATTCCAGGGTATTCAGGTAAACCCTCTCGAGCTTCGTCGTGCTGAAAATATGATCCAGGAGAGTAGTGACCACATCGGTTCCATGACCCTGATCCCAGTAGTCGCGATCTCCGATCATGATCCCCAACTCTACACCCCCCTTACGTTCATCGATATTGTAATACATACAATTACCAATATGCTTACCGTCCAGGGTTTCAATGGCGAAGCGGCGCCGGCGCCGGCTTCGCCGTGCAAGCTCATCAGCGTAGCTCTCTAAAAAATGGGCGAAGGGTATTCTCAAGGTCGGTGCCGCGTCTAAGCGAGCAAGCTCCTCGTTGCTTCTCCAGACGTAGTCATTTTCAGCGTCCTCCAGCCTTTTTTCCCTGAGTATGACCTTTCGTCCTCTTAGCATGTCAAACTCCGGCTATATAATTCTGAAGGAGATTGGATCCTTACCAAGGCCTAGATCCTCTAAAGCATCCTCCGCAGCAGCTCGAATGTGCGCTTCGGGGTGATTCAGGCATTCACCAAGGGCTGCCTCAGCCTCGCTTCCACCGATTATCCCCAACGCCGCTATGGCGGATTGCTGCACCTGTGTATCAAGATCATGGATAAGCTCCATCAGATGGGGCACTGCCTCCTCTTCCCCTATCTCACCACATGCTACCGCTGCTTCAAAGCGCATCTCTGTATCGGGATTGCCCAGTTCCTTCAGCAGCGTGGGAAGCCAAACTGGATCACTATTCCTCCCCATTGCATAAATAGCACTTACCCGAATTTCATTATCCTCGCTGTTGTAAGCTATTTGAATAATCTCCGCTACTTTAGGCAGGCTCAGGGGAGCGATCGCCTCTATAGCCCGCCGCCGTACCTCAGGCCCTTCCTCCTGGTCGTCGATCGTCGTAATAAGTGCTTCCTCCACCTTAGCCCTATCGTCAGGCCTCAATTTGCCCAGCTCTGCAAGCAACGCAAACCTGCCCAGTGCCTGAGCGGCAGCAGCACGTACCGATTCCTGCCAATCCTCCTTAAGCATGGTGATAAAGCGATCGATAATGGAGTTATTCTCATATTCCCATAATCCTTCGATGGCTCTTACCCGTACTATCTCATCGGGATCGTAAAGACAGGCCTGGAAGATAGCATCGAAGTTCAGCTTGGGTTCCTCCTCAGCAAGATCTACAAGATAATGCACGATCTGCCTTCGCCTCTCAAAACCCATGTTAACCCATGCATCGAGAAACAGTAGCAGCTCTTCCGAAGATACAGTGGAAACATTGGCTAGCTTCGAGGGAATCACAGGTCTATTCTCATCACCAAGTTCGATAAGATTCTTAGCAAAAGAGTCTATAGACAATGATGGCTCCTTGTTATCCCTTGCTAGCCACTGCCAGACTTGATAGATAAAGGTGTGGGAGCCTGAGCGCACCACCCACCCATTGCGCTTCGCTACCTACGGCCACGAGCCCCTTTAGGGCATCATAGATATTTCCCGAGACCATGGTATCCTTCACCCGCCCCACGATCTCCCCACTCTCCACCTTATATCCCAAGAGGACGTTTCCGCTGAACTCGCCCCCTAAAACATTCCCCTGACCCGCCCCAATGAGCATCTCGACTACCAGCCCCTCCTTTATGTCCCGGACCATTTCCTTGAAGGAGGTGTCCCCCTCTTCAATCACCAGGGCGCTCACCGATGGCGTGGGCATCCCCCCCCGGGACCGGCTACCGCTGCCGGTGCTCGTGGTGCCAGCGATAGCCGCAGTCTGCAGGTCATAGAGGAAATTTGCGACCACCCCCCCTTCGATGAGAGCTGTCCTCTGGCTGGGCATCGCCTCATCGTCGCAGGGGCGGCTGCCGGGGCGGTAGTTGAGGGTGGCATCGTCCCATATAGAGATCCTCTTATCGAAGATAAGCTCTCCTCTCCTGCCTACCAGTGGTGAAGCCCCTTCCACGACCATCTTGCCGTTAACCGCGAGTGCCAGGGGGGAAAGCAGGGCACTTGCTACCCCTTTAGGGGTCAGTATCACCGGTAATTTCCCCGTTGCTACCGATGCAGTACGTTTCGCAAGTTCTAATTGCTCGATGACCGCATCGGCTATCTCCTGGAACTCCCTTATCGGACGGCATGAGCTGTTGCTCTCTCCAACAAAGAGCATATCCGTGTCCCGAATCAATGTCCCTTCTATGCTGATGGAAAAGTGGCTCTTGCGGTAGCTGGCCTCGCCGCCACGGGAGTTTAGAATGTGTACTGTGCCCACGCTCTTGGTAACACCAGCCTCGCAGACCAGCTCCGGGGTGTGGCTACGCAACCTGTCGATAAGCGAGTTGCCCATTTCAACCATATCCTCTATGGCCACGGACTCTACATCATCGTCATAGACTTCGATTGAAGAGTAGGCCTGCGCTGCAGGAAGGGTAAATTTCGCTGTGGCGCCGAACTGTGCAGTCTCTACAGCCATATCAACCAGCGCCTGGGGGTTATCGAGCCTTGTGGTACCAGATAAACCGATCTTCCCATCCTTGACAATACGAAGGGTGACGGAAGTAGACTCACTGGTATCGAGCATCTTTAACCGGTTGGCTTCGAAGCCCACCGGTGTCTCCTTCGACGAGACCAGGAAGACCTCAACCTCCTCAGCCACCTTTTTCGCCCTATTTATTATCTCTTCTATTCCCATCTTTTCCACACTACCTGCTAGTTTCCTCCCACCAGGCACTTCTGAATCCGAATGTGGGGGCTGCCATTGGAGACGGGTAGGGGAGATTGCCCCCCTTTGCCGCAGCCACCGCCCTGGTTCATCTCCAAATCATCACCGATGGAATCGATATTCTCCAGGGTATTAAATACATTACCGCTAAGCATCACGGGTCGGAGTAGCTCCGCTAGCTTGCCATTACGAATCATATAGGCTTCGCCGGCGGAGAAGGTGAACATTTCCATGCTGGTCATCCCCCCATACCAGTTTTTCGCATAGACCCCTTCTTTGATGTCGGCGACCATATCTTCGAAGGAGACGTTCTGCGGCTCAATGAGAGTGTTGGTCATGCGAACAATAGGGGGATGGTGATAATCGAGAGCACGGGCGTTTCCGGTGGGTTTCTCACCCATTTTAGCCGCGGTCTCGCGGGAATGAAGCCGCCCCACCAGCACCCCCTCCTTAATAAGATAGGTCTTGGCAGCAGGCACCCCCTCATCGTCATATTTATAGCTGCCCCGAAATCCGGGTATAGCAGCGCCATCCACTATGTTGAGGTGCGTACCGCCGAACTTCCGTCCTATAACCATGATCTCCTTCATGCGCTCGTTTTCATAGACGAAATCGGATTCGGAGAGGTGCCCGAAGGCCTCATGGACGAAAACTCCGGCAAGAACCGGGTCAAGGATGACAGTGTATTCCCCTCCCTTGACCTGAGGCGCAGAGAGCAGCGATACAGCGCGCTGGGCCGCCTCCGTCACGTCCTGATGAAGCCCTTCTATAGAGCCATAGTCTCCGCTTGAACCCATGCTAAGCACTATCTGCTGAATGTCGCCATCCTCCCGGGCGATAATCATGAAGCGTATCGAGAGATCTACCCTTGCCTGCTCGATATAGCTACCCTCGGAATTGGCGAATACGACCGATTTCTTGCCATCTCCATAGGCGATCACAGAGGTCTGAATCTTAGGAGTGGCCCAGATGATTTCGTTGTACTCATCGAGGAGCCGTTTTTTCTGCGCCAAAGAAATAGCAGTGGGGTCTTTCTTTATCCGGGGTGTCACCATATCTACCACCGGCGCCACCGGGCTCAGCTTGCTCTCCTCTTTCCCCACCAACCTTGCCTGCTTCACCGCCAGTTCTACCTTGTCCCGTAACCCGATTGGCTCATTGAAACTGACAAAGCCCCACCCCCCCCTCACCAGAGCGCGAGCATTCCCCCCGAGGCTTGTACTACGGCCAATATCCTCCAATTCCTTTCCACGGTACTGAATATGGCTCGCCTCTCGCTCCTCGATGCGGATCTCAATATAATCGGCGTCCTGCCCCTTCAGGGCGTCAGCGATCTTATCGCGTATTTCCTCATTTGCTGTCATTTAATACCTCGATTCATAATACCGCTAGAAGAACCTCAATCAACCCCCTATATCCCCCAATCTTGGGGGACTTCTAAAGCTGGGGGACACCCCCAGACCCCCGGCAGGAAGTATCCTGCACCTCTTTTTCATCTGTCTCTCTTCATAAACGGCCGCCAATTATGTACAATCGGAGTTCCTACTTATGCCCAATGCACCAGTCAACCTTGTTTGTCTGTGATGGCAGGCTCAGTTTACCGAGAGAGCAGGCCTATTGTCAATAATTGGTCTACACATTTATCCTGTGCTAGAATAGCTTAATACGCTTTCCAGAGTACAAGTGATGGAAAATCTGGATCTGATTATCCTGGTCATAGTTCTGATTGCTGCCTTTATCGGCGGGGTAATTGCCCGTCGCCTCGGATTGCCAGTCATATTAGGCTATCTTATTGGAGGCATTGCTGTCGGTCCCTACGGTTTTGGTTTGGTTCAGGATGTGGATCAGATCAGTACCGTGGCAGAAATCGGAGTTGTTCTTCTCCTTTTCACCCTGGGCCTGGAGTTCTCCCTTAAAACGATGAGGCGCACAGGGCGAGTCGCCATCATCGGTGGCATAGTTCAGATCCTCGCTACAATAACTCTGGGTTTAGTAATCGGCATATTGCTTCAATGGCCACTGCAGGAAGCAGTTTTATTTGGCTTTTTCATCGCACTCTCCAGCACCATGGTCGTGCTCAAGCTCCTCATGGAGCGGGGCGAGCTGGACACAGCTCATGGCCGCATCATGATAGGCATCCTGCTAGTACAGGACCTGGCAGTGATACCGATGATGGTCATCATTCCAGTCATCGGAGAAGCAGGTTGGGCAACTGCACTGGGTATAGCGGTGTTAAAAGCAGTGCTTTTTCTTGGGGGGATGCTTGTTCTCGGACTGTGGGTCCTGCCCCGGGTACTAAGGCGGGTGGCAGGGCTGCGCTCCCGCGAGCTTTTCCTACTGGCAATATTTGGCCTAGTCTTAACAGTAGCTTTTGCCAGTGATTACTTCGGGATATCACTGGCATTAGGTGCTTTCGTGGCCGGGCTGCTGATAAGCGAGTCCGAGTATGCTCACCAGGCCTTCGCCGAGATCGTCCCCCTACGCGATATCTTTGCCACCCTGTTTTTTGTTTCTCTGGGCATGCTTGTCGATCCACTCTTCCTGGTGGAAAATCTGGGGGCGGTTAGCGTAGTGGTAACAGCGATTGTAGGTGGCAAGTTTATTATCTGCTCCCTTATACCAAGGCTCTTCGGTTATAGTGTCAAAACCATGTTGTACGTCGGTGCAGGGATGTTTCAGATCGGGGAATTCAGCTTCGTGCTGGCCGCAGCCGCCCTGAGCGCGGGTGCTATGTCCAAATATTTATATGACTTGACCTTAACCAGCGCGGTTATTACTATATTACTGACTCCCTTCGCCCTGGGAGGGGTATCGCTTCTCTATAAAAGGCTCAGCCAGGGGAAAAGGTTCGCCCGTATTCTAGCCGATCACACTGATCCCCACTTTAGCCGGGGTTTCCAGCTTAGTAACCACGTGGTAATCTGCGGGCATGGTCTCGTCGGGCGAAATCTGGGTATGGTTCTGGAGCGAAGGAGCTTTTCCTATCTGGTGATCGATAACGATCCGAGGATTATCGATACCCTACATGCTAAAGGGGTGCCCCACATCTATGGAGATGCGAGTAACCCTGAGATACTTTCACGGGCTGTTCTGGATAAGGCAAAGGTGTTAGTGATCACCTTCCATGAGCCCACAGCAACAGAACTGACGGTGAGGAACGCACTGAAGATTAATCCCAAACTGGATGTGGTAGCCCGAATTCACTTCGATGATGAGGCACAGACGCTTCGCACCCTTGGCGTGGCCGAGTTGGTGCGCCCTGAGTTTGAGGCTGGCCTGGAGATCGTGCGTCATACCTTGCATCGTTTTGGACTAACCGGCACTGAGATTCAATATATTATCAACGCCCTCAGGGAGGAGGGGCTAGTTTGAGCTTGGAAGGAGGCTCGTTTGACTCAAATTGTCTTAGTCAGACATGGACAGACTGAATGGAACAAGCACGAGAGGTTTAGGGGTTGGATAGACATCGAGCTGGATGAGACCGGGCTAAGGCAGGCGGAGGCGACAGCACCGCGGATCGCGCAATGGGAGGTGACAGCTATCTACTCGAGTCCCCTTAAACGAACAATGGCAACCGCTCAGATTATCGCCAACCGTCTTAGCCTCCCGGTAGTGCCGCTTGAGGGGATTATTGACATGAACTTCGGAGTCTGGCAGGGGCTCTCCATCGGTGATGTAAAGCTAGAATACCCTGAGCTCTTTGAGCTCTGGCATAATAGCCCCCACAGGCTTGAGATTCCTCAGGGAGAGAGCCTGGAGGAAGTGCGTAAAAGGGCTGTTGCCACTATCGATGACATAGCAGCGCGGCACGAAAATGGGATGGTTACCCTGGTAACTCACCGGGTGGTCTGTAAGGTGCTCCTTTGTCATCTTCTGGGACTGGATAATTCCCACTTCTGGCAGATAGAGCAGGATACTACGGCAATCAACCTTTTTGAAATAAGGGAGGGAAAGACGACCGTCACCTTGATCAATGATACATGCCATTTGAGAACGCTATGACCATAAATGAGTTTATCCAACTTTTGGGGCAGGAGTATGGCGTCCCCCAGTGGCGATCGCAACGCGACCCACTGTCCGAGCTAATCAGGGCTATTCTTTCCCAAAACACATCGGATGTGAACTCTCACCGAGCATTTGATAGCCTAATTTCGGCCTTCGGCACCTGGGATAGGGTGGCAGGGGCAAGCATCGAGGAGATCGCTGCGGCCATCGAGTGTGGCGGGTTAAGCAGGATTAAGGCGCCCAGGATCAAGTTGATCCTAGAGGGAATTCTGGATGATCATGGCTCCCTGGACCTGGGATTCCTCGGTCATCTCCCGCTGCCTGAGGCCAGGGCATGGCTTCAAACGCTGCCCGGGGTAGGACCAAAAACGGCGAACTGCGTGCTTCTATTCTCTCTGGGAATGCCAGCACTACCGGTTGATACGCATGTTTACCGAGTCTCCAAACGCCTGGGGCTCATTGACCCCAAGGTTTCGCCGGCGCGGGCGCATCAGATACTGGAGGAGCTCATACCCGCGGAGGCGATCTATCAATTTCACATCAACATATTGGCGCATGGCAGAAGAGTTTGTAGGGCGCAGCGCCCCCGATGCAGTGAGTGCATACTTCTGGAAGGGTGTGTCTATGGAAAGGGAGCAATTCGAGCAACTGGTAGCTGAAGCGATTGAAAGCTTGCCGCCGGAGTTCCTGGAGAGCCTGGAGAACATAGATGTAGTAGTCCAGGATTGGCCGACCCGTGATCAGCTGGCTAGCGTCGGACTGCGGAGGCGGGGAGAGATCTTAGGCCTTTATGAGGGTATCCCACTGACCCAACAGGGGAAAAGGCATGCGATGACTGTGCCGGATAAGATAACCATTTTCCAGAAACCTATTGAAATGACGTATCGCTCCGATAGTGGAATAGTGCATGGGAATTGCAGAAACGGTACGTCACGAAATAGCTCATCACTTCGGGATTAACGATGAAAGGCTAAAAGACATAGAGCGGTCAAAGAGGAGAGCGAGGAGAAACTAACTGGTTTAACGGAGGTACAATCGTAATGATGGTGAAAGTAGGCATTATAAACGTTACAGGCTATATAGGCATGGAGCTTGCCCGGATCCTTCATCAACATCCCCAGGTCGATGTCCATTCGATTACGGGGAGAAGCACCGTAGGGCAGAAGCTGGGCGAGGTACTGCCCCACCTTGCCGACATGAATCTGACGATCGAGCCTGAGCTTGGAGAAGTAACGTTGGTCTTCTCGGCGCTCCCGCACAAGACGAGCGTTGAAGCCGTCGTAGCAGCGCTGGAGCAGGGCATTAAGGTAATCGACATCAGTGCCGACTTTAGGCTCAGGGAGGCCAGAGACTATGATAAGTGGTATGGCTTTGCCCATCCCGCACCGCAGCTTCTCGGCGAGGCGGTTTATGGCCTGGTTGAATTGGATCGTAACAATATCGCCTCAAGCCGCCTGGTGGCTAACCCCGGATGCTACCCCACCAGCGCTATACTGGCCCTGGCCCCCGTAGTTAAGGAGGGTCTCATCGAGCCAGATATAATAATCGATGCCAAGTCCGGGGTCTCCGGCGCAGGGAGAACGTTAAGCCTGAGGACCCATTTCGCCGAGGTGAATGAAAATGTCTCTGCCTATGCCCTTGAGGGGCATCGCCATCTGCCTGAGATCACTCAGGAGCTTGGCAGATTGAACCCGGCCCTTGCACTTTCGGTGACCTTTGTACCCCATCTCATACCGATGAGCCGGGGTATGCTCGCTACATGCTACGCCAGGATCAAAGCCGGGCAGGGCGGTGTGGAGGAGTTAAAAAAGAGGGTGATGGAGCTCTACCGAGAATTTTACCGACACGAACCCTTTATCCGGGTCGTTGACGTACCTCCCCAGACCAAGCAAACACTGGGCACAAACCTGTGCTTAATTCACCCCACCATTGATCCCAGGACGGAACGGCTCATTGTTATTAGCTGCATCGACAACCTGATAAAAGGAGGGGCCGGTCAGGCGGTGCAGAATATGAACCTTATGCTTGGCCTCCCCGAAGGGATGGGGCTCGAAGGGTCTGCAGTCTATCCGTAGGCAAGCTATCCCCGCTGTGCTACATATATGAAGGTCGAAAAAGGCCCCCATCGTCTAGCGGTCTAGGACGTCAGCCTTTCAAGCTGGAGACAGGGATTCGAGTTCCCTTGGGGGCACCACTCCTTTCGCCGATTTCTGAACGCAGGTGAGTCTCTTTTTTACCTTGCATAATCAATTTGCTTGACAATTTGCTTAACTTTTCGCATTGATTTCCCCTTCAACTTCTTGTTTTGTTTCCCTGCCGCTTTTAACTCCCAATCTGATTGCAATTCTTACGTCAACATTTTGCCTTGACTGATTCTTGCAGATCATGCGAGCCCTCTAATCCTCCCTTGTCAGATTCCAAGCCATTATTTAAGCACAATAATTTCATACTTTCGAGATAACGGTGGCTTGAAAAACTTCAGGCTAATACTGAAGCTAATAGGGAGAGTATATCGCTGCATCGTTTTTGGTTCTTCCACCTAGTACATAGCTCTCCTCAACGCTCACCTGATTGACAACCACAGAACCATAGCTTATTATCCACCCGTGAGATAGTCGACTACATATTTTCCGAGCAAGGAATAATGAACATGGATGAAAGTAACGGTATAAGAAAGTTACAATGCCCATATTGCGGAAAAGCTGATAAGGTACGTTGGAGTATCATGAACGATGCGTGGGCATGCGATAACTGTGGGAAATATTTTTTTACAGTTGGATACGCGTCGCCAGCCGGGTTGCTCAACTATCGACTGCCGATGAGGATAAACGAACCAAGAGACGAAATCCGTTATCGAGAGCTAGGCCACAACTACACGATGGTTATTATTTGTTCAGGGGAGAGGTG
>PVMK01121079.1_pt1 | contig 19036 bp, 19 predicted proteins | sample 1853481 | NCBI WGS metagenome assembly PVMK01 (sample SAMN08533507, study PRJNA380276) | Marine sediment metagenome, whole genome shotgun sequencing project. | reverse complement strand
GCGCCAAGATCGTCGATCAGCTTGCGGCCGGTCCAGCAGGAATTGATCATGGTGCCGTTGCCGGTCTCGACCACCAGTACGACCCCCTCGGACTTGGCGAGCTCGACGGCGGGGGCGATCAACGGCGGCAGGGCGTCCCAGGCGCCCTTGGCGACATTCCACGCCTCGGCGCCATGGGCGCCCCACAGGATCATCTCCTTCTTGCCGCTCATGATCCGCACCAACGGGGAGCCGAACTCGTGCGCCATCTCGATGCAGCGCTTGAGGCCGTCCATGTGCTTGGTGTGCAGCGGGTCGCCGGCTTTGGTGCTCATCGGTATGCCGCCGAAGACATGGCGCGAGATGCACGACACCTTCTTACCGTGTTTCATGACCAGCTCCAGCGCCCGCTTGCGCTCCCCGGCGTCCAGGTCGCCGACCTCCTTGTCCCAAAGGAACTGTAGTTCGGCATATTCAAGGCCGAACTCGTCCATAACGGTCAGTGCATGCTCCAAGTCGCGGCTGATGCCGTCGGTGATAACGCCCAGTTTCATCGATATTCGCTCCATTTAACGCGCCAGCTCGGCGCCGACGATGTCTTCCATGATCCTTGTGACGACCCAGTTGTCGGCCTCGGGATGCTTAGTCTTACCGGCTTGAAACAGCTGCATCGCCGTTGCCGCGGTGAACAGCGGCACACCGAGGTCGCGCGCCATGTCCATTGCGATGGTCAGGTCCTTGTACATCGTCGAGATGTGGCTGCCGGTGCCGACGAACTGACGGTCGATGATGTTCGAAAGCGCTGTGTTGGTGACGCCGCAACCGGCTCCGGAGGTGCTGAACACGTCGTACAGCACCTGTCCCTTGACGCCGGCTTTCGCCGCCAGCGCCGAAGCCTCGCAGGTGGCCGTGAAGATCGAGCCAATCAGCGATTGCAGGCAGGCTTTGACGGTTTGGCCCATGCCGACCTCGGCGCCGACCCGGTGGATATTCTTGCTGACCGCCTCCATGACCGGACGAACTTGCGCCAGCGCCGTGTCGCTTCCCGCCGCCATCATGGTCAAGGTTCCCGTTTGCGCGCCGGGAAAGCCGCCACTGACCGGAGAGTCGATGAGCTGGATACCGGTGCCGTCCAGCGCGGCGCCTATTTCACGGGCCTCGGAAGCCTTGATCGTCGCCGTTAGCAGAACCACGCCGTCGGGTTTCATGGTGGCGGCCAGTCCGTCACCGAGAATGACGGCCTTGGCCTGGTCACCCGTCATGACCATGACGAAGACCGCATCGGAGCGGGCGCCGACGTCCGCGGCCGATGGGAGGGGCTCGCCGCCCAAGGCCTGAAACGCGGCTATTCGTTTTTCACTGAGGTCGCATCCCCGCACGGTGAAACCCGCCTCGATAAGGTTTTTCGCCAACCCGGAACCCATGTCTCCCAGGCCGATTACGCCGACATTTTTCATTTGAGTTTCCCGGTTGCACCGATTGCGTTCGGCCGCGGAGCGCAGGATCCGCCCGCAGGGCCGTGCCTCGCCGGGCTGCGCAATTTCTTTGATTCATATTTCCCGAAGAACTTAATAATGAACATCGAAAACTTGATTGCCATGCATTCCGCAATCCGGAATCGAGCAGAAAATACATCAATCAGTGAAATTGATGCATCAAATTGCTGTTAATCGGAAAACCACGGCAGTCCGCTGGCGCGGATTGCCGATGGCGCCTGTGCCGCTTGGCAACATCCCCGTTAACGCCAAGCCGGCGCGATCGCCACCGTGCGCCGTTCCCGAAGCGAAACGATCGCCGCCTCGGCGATGGCTTGCGCCCGCAGGCCGTCGGCCATGGAAGCATGCACTTCCGCCTCGCCGCGGACCGCGGCGGCGAAGGCCGCCAATTCGTCGACATAAGTCGGGGCGAACCGTTGGTACCAATCGCGGTCGAGGCCTGGCGTCGAAAGGCGCGCGCCAGCTCGCTGAATCACTCCCGGCACCGGCTGCCGGTCGGCGAGCAGCAGCCCGTCACTTCCGAACACCTCGATCAGCTCATCGACGCCATAGGCGGTGCGCCGGCCGAAATCGAACCCGGCCAAGCTCCCGTTCTCCAACCGCAGCGTCACGATGGCGGTATCGACGTCGTCGAAATCGGCGAACCGCGGATCGATCAGACAGCCGCCCATGGCGGTGGCCTCTACCGGATCGGAACCGGCCAGCCAGCACGCCAGATCGAAAAAATGCGCGCCCTTTTCCCGGATCATGCCACCCGAATGCGCCGCCGTCTCGGGCCGCGGCGGGGAGGCACTGCGGGACACCAGCCGCAGCATTTCGATTTTGCCGATGTCGCCGGCCGACAGCCGGTTGCGCAGGTCCCGATGGGCCGCATCGAGCCGGCGATTGAACCCCATCGCGGCGATCACGCCGGCCCGTTCGATTTCCTCGACGCAATGCCGGGCATCGTCGAGCGAATCGGCGATCGGCTTTTCGCAGAGGATCGCTTTTCCGGCCCGCGCGGCGGCCAGAACATGGCCTTTGTGGGCATCCGTGGACGACGCGATGACAACCGCATCGACCGTGTCGTCCGATAGGGCGGCGTCGGCCGAATCGTCGGCGCGGCCGCCGAACGAGCGGCAAAGTTCGCCGGCGCGCCCGCGATCGACATCGACCACATGGGCGAGGGAACAGGTGGTGCTGTGACTGATATTGCGGGCGTGGATTCGGCCGATCACGCCGGCCCCGATAAGCGCGATTTTTATCATGCGCTTCGTTCGATCGCCGCGAAATCGACCGTCGCATCGACCCAGCCACCGTTGTTCGCATTCGATTCCACCGCCGCCTCGACGAATTTCATGCCGAGAACGCCGTCGCGGGCGGTGGCGAAGTCCGGTTGCCGGTCCCCGGTGTCGTGTCCGGAGTCCTTGTCATGAATGGCCGCCGCGACATCGCCGTAGAAATTGGCGAAGGCCTCCAGGATGCCCTGCGGATGGCCGATTTTCATTCTGCTGGCGCGGCGCGCGGCCTCGCTCAGCCAGGCCTCGCCGCGCCGCAACAGCCGCTGGGGTTCGGAATCCGGCCGGATCCATAGCTCGTCGGGCCGTTCCTGCAGCCATTCCAAACTACCGCGGTCGCCGAATACGCGGACGCGCAAACCGTTGCCGAAGCCGGCCGCGACGTAACTGGCCCAGAGTTGTCCGCGGACACCGCCCTCGAAGCGCAGATTCACGTTGGCGTTGTCGTCGCCGGTCCGCCCCGGCACCATGATCTGGATGTCGGCGGATACCGCTTCCAGTTCCAGGCCGGTGATGAACCGTGCAAGTTGGTGGGCATGGGTGCCGATGTCGCCCAGAACCGAAGACGGGCCGGCGATTTGCGGATTCATGCGCCACTGCGCTTTGGTATCGCCCTCCGCCTCGACCAGCCTCGTCCGGCTTCCGGAGGCATATTCCAATTGAACCATCCGCAGATTACCCAGCTCTCCGGCCTTGATCCGTTCGCGCGCTTCCCGCGCCATGGCATAACTGGCATAGATGTGGGATAGGCCGAATATGACGTCGCGAGACCGCGCCTCGCGGTACGCGGTGACCGAATCCTCGAACGATGTCGCCAGCGGTTTGTCGCAGATGATGTGAATTCCCTGTTCGATGAATGCAAGGCAGGCCGGAACATGGCTATCGTTCGGGGTGACGATGCTCACCGCCTTGATGCCGCCGGTCAGCTTGCCCTCCGCCACCGCCATCGTTTCGAAATCGGCGTAGACCCGGTCCGGGTTCAGCCCGAGGGATACGCCCATCTGCGCGTTCTTGTCCGGATTCCTGGAAAACACGCCCGCGACCAGCTCGAAGGCACCGTCCATACTGGCGCCGTAGCGATGGGCCGGGCCGATCCCGGACCCCGGTCCACCGCCCACCATGCCAAGTTCGATCGATTGATTTGTAGCCATACCTATGTGTTCCTCGGTGCCGAATCCTAGTCGCGGATACTTTCGCGCATGATGATCTCAATGGGTATGTTGTCGATTTGGGTCGGCCGCCCGGCGATATGGCCCACGACCGCGCTGATCGCATTTTCCGCCGCGCGCGCCATATCTTGATGCACCACCGCATCCATGACACCGCTGAGCAGGCATTGTTTTGTCAGCGGCGTGAGGTTGAACGCCACATAAGTCACTTCGTCCTTGCGGCCGCTTTCCAGCATGGCCTTTTCGATGCCCCTGTTTCCGCTGCCGACGCTATAGATGCCCTTCAGGTCATCGTGCCTGGCGAGCAATTCCGCGGCCATTTCGTAGTTTTTGCGCGGATCGTCATATCCGCGAATCGCGTCCAGCACTTTCAAATGTTCGAACTCGCTGCGAAGCACGGTGCGAAACCCCATCTCGCGCTCCTCATGGCTGCGATAGAGTTGACCGCCCCAGAATATTGCGATCGTCCCTGGTTGCGAACACAGCCGGCCCATCAGGAGTCCCGCGGTACGCCCCGCCGCCCGGTTGTCGAGGCCGACATAACCAACGGTCTCGGCCCTCGGCAGATCGGTCAGGATGGTGATGACCGGGATGCCGCCCGCCGCGAGTTCTCCGATCGCCGCCCGAACGCTCGGGTGTTCCAGGACCTGAACGATGACGCCGGAGCTTCCGGTCTTCTGACAGGCTCTCAACGCGCCGGTCAACGCCGCCGGGTCCATGCGTCGCGGCAATGCCAATCGAACCGTGACGCCACGCTCTTTTGCGGTCCGTCTAATTTCGCGCACCAACACGTCGTTGGAGAATCCGGCACCGCCGGCGATAATCACGTCAACGGTCAGGTCGGATGTGATGGTCGGGATGACGGTGGGCCGCCGCGGGCCTTTTTCCAGCCATTTGACGGTTTCGACGACCCGGTCGATGGTTTTCTGGCGCACACCGGGCCGATTGTTCAAAACGCGGTCCACGGTGGCCGTGCTAACCCCAGCCTGCAGTGCAATGTCGATGATGCGCGCCTTGCCGCCCGATTTCACAATCTAACTCCGTATCCGACTCATGATGCATCAATCGGGCCGCATGATGGCTTATCCGCCCAGAATTATGAATTATAATGCCTCACAGTCAAGATGCTGATGGTGCCGGCTTGTCCGGCGGGTGGGACATCGGCCATTACTAAGGATCATTGGCATTACCATAAGCGCGGAGCCATGGCCTGGAAACCAAGTGTGGCGATCGTCGGCGCCGGCGGCATGGGTGCGCTGTTCGGCTCTATTCTACAGAATGGCGGATTGGCGGTAACGTTGATCGACACCAATGCCGAGCATGTCCATGCAATCCGCGGCCATGGCCTGAAAATCATCGGCTTTGCAGGCGACAGGACCGAAAAGATCGCGGTGACCGCCGACGCGTCCACCGTCACCTCGGCCGAAGTGGTGCTGTTCCAGTGCAAGGCGCACGGCAGCCGTGACGCCGCCCAGGCGATCCAACATCTGATCGGCGGGGGCGCCGTGGCCATCAGCTTCCAAAACGGGCTCGGCAACGAGGAAGCGATCTCCGAGGTAATCGGCAAGGACAACGTGCTGGGCGGATTGACGACCATGGCGGGCTGTTTGCTTGGGCCCGGGATCATTCGGGACTTTTCGCGTGCCCCCTCGTACATCGGTGAGTTGGGCGGCGGCATCAGCGCGCGCGTGGAAAGCATTGCGGAGGCGTTCAGCGCCGCGGGCCTCGAAACCCATGCCAGCGAGCGCATTATCCATGACATCTGGAAGAAGCTTACCGGCAATATCGCCCTGAGCGCGCTGTCCGGGGTCACCAATATGACCTCGGCCGAATGTCTCGCGGTGCCGGAATTGAAGCGAACATCGCTGCGCGCGCTCGATGAAGCGTTGGCGGTTGCGAAAAGCCACGGCATTCATCTCGATCGGGATGAGGCCGTCGCGGGATTGAAAACAATTTCCGAGCCAGGCGGCACCGGCGACAACAAATCGTCGCTCTGTGTCGATCTCCTGAACCAACGGCCCAGCGAAGTCGACTTCATTTACGGCTCGGTGATTTCCAAGGGCCGGGAAACCGGCGTCCCGACCCCGACGCTCGATACACTTTCCGCGATCGTGAAAGGCCTCGAGAGCCGCTACCCGCGCCAGAACCCGCCATGCGATTCGGACTAGGCGACGCGCGGAAAATTCAGATAGGCACGCCGCGCCGCCTAGGGGCTGTTGGGCACCCATTTGAGAATATGCTGGCCGACACAAACCAGCTCGTCGTCCTGGTTGGTGACCTTGATATCACCAATCGCGCGCCGGCGCTCCGTATCGATGGCGGTAATCACGTAGTTGACGGTAATCGTGTCGCCGAAAAATACCGGTTTCAGGAACCGAATTCGGTCGTATCCGAGCGAAACCGGCACCTCGTCCGATTGCCGGGTTTGGGAAATCGCCATGGTCGAGGCCGTCGACATAAACCCGACGATCAGCGCGCCGTGCGCCATCAGCTTTCCGTAACCCGATTTTTCCATGTATGATTTGTTGACATGGTTCGGGGAAAAATCGCCGGTAATGCCGGCAAAACCATAAACGTCGCTTTCCGAAACCGTCTTGGTGAACGAGACACTGTGGCCGATCTCGACGTGGAAGTCCGACATGTTGCCCCCAAATGCAGCCGCGCCGGTCCGGCAGGACTTGGCCTTCGCGGACATAAATGACACGAGGTTGGTATGATGAGCTTTGATCTGGAAGGCAACAATATCGTGGTGACCGGCGCGGCGAAAGGCATTGGGCTCGCAATTTCCCGCCGGTTCGCCGAACTCGGCGCCAAGGTCTCGGGATGGGATCTCGCCCCCGGTCCCAGCGACGCCGATCCGGCCTTCGCTCATTTCGTCCGGGTCGATGTGACCGACGAGGATTCGGTTGCGGAAGGATTTGCCCAGAGCCTGGCGGCACTGGGTTCGGTGACCACGATGGTCGCCAATGCCGGCATAAACGGCCCGACAAAGCCGGCCTGGGAATATTCGCTCGACGAATGGCGTCGCGTCCTCGACGTCGATCTCACCGGCGTCTTTATTTGCACCCGGCAGGTCATCGATCACATGCGGGCACGCGGAACCGGGCGGATCGTGATCGTTTCATCGGTCGCCGGCAAGGAAGGCAACCCGGGCGCCTGCGCCTATGGCGCCGCCAAGGCCGGCGTTATCGGTTTCGCGAAGGGATTGGCGCGCGAGTTGTTGCCGTCGGACATCACCGTCAACTGCATCGCGCCGGCCATGACCGAAACCAATCTCCTCGACGGAATGTCCGCCGAATATATCGCGGATCGAAAAGCGCGCATCCCCATGGGGCGGTTGTGCTCGGTCGGGGAAATCGCCGATATGGCTGCCTGGGTGGCGAGTCCGCGGTGTTCGTTCACGACCGGTCAGGTTTTCGACGTCACCGGCGGCAGGGCGACCTATTGAACATCACGGCCGATCCCGCGCGGCTTTGCGTGCATCAGGTCACGCTGATGGCGCAGTGCGACTTTCGCCAGTCGGTAGAATGTCTGGCCCGCAACGGCATCACCAAGACCGCGGTGTGGCGCGAAAAACTCGACGCGACCGGAGTTGCCGACGCGGCGTCGATTCTGCGCGACCATGGCGTTGAAGCGGTCGCGCTGTGCCCCGGCGGTCTCCTGACCCATCGCGACCCGGCCGGGTTTCACTCTGCGCTCGGCGACAACCGCCGCTGGCTCGATTGGGCGGCGGCGATCGGGGCCAAATCGCTGGTCACGATAACCGGTGGCTTGGGTGAGAATGAGACCGATTTGCGGTTTGCCCGGGACCGGGCGCTGGAGGGGCTGGCCATGCTGGTTCCTCCCGCGCGCGCCGCCGGTGTTCGGCTGGCGCTGGAGCCCCTGCATCCCATGGTCTGCGGCAACCGGTCGGTGATCTCGACATTGCGCGAGGCCAACACCTGGCTCGACCAGCTCGACGCCGACGATGTGATGGGGATTGCGGTCGATACCTACGCGGTATGGTGGGAACCGGATCTGCAACGGGAAATCGCTCGAGCCGGCAAGCGGATCATCGCCTTTCACGTTAGCGACTGGTTGGCCGATACGACCGATGTCCGGCTCGATCGCGGCATGCCCGGCGATGGCCTGATCGATCTTCCGGCAATCCGCCGCTGGGCCGAGGCGGCGGGATATCGCGGCCCGATCGAAGTGGAGATATTTTCCCAGCGGGACTGGTGGACGCGCGATCCCGACGTCGTCGTGCGGACGATTCTGGATCGATATGGCCGCTCATTTTAAGGCGGCCAATGCGCTCCAGCTAGAATTTCGGGGCCCAATTTGATGCGAATATCGAGGCCGACCGATCGGTATCCGGCGCCTCAGTAGCGAGATTTGATGCCTCAAACGCGCTTGTAGGTGCAGAAACGCTCTTTGTCGCCGGTATTTGCCCCGCTTGCATCGACGCTCGCATTGACTCGCTCCAATCTCAGCGTCGAAAATTCGCATCCGGGAAAATGCGGTGCCGGCAACCGGCACTCGGGAGGCGTCTTTTGCTCGAGCTTAAGGGTGTCGAGTCGGGTTACGGAAAGCTAAAGGTCCTGCGCGGCATCAACATGTCGGTGCCGAACGGCTCGATTGTCGCGCTTTTGGGAGGCAATGGGACTGGAAAATCGACTCTCCTCAAGGCAACATCCGGTCTCATCCCGGTGTGGGCCGGGGAAATCCTGTTTGACGGCGAGCCGATCCAAGACCTGAAACCTCATGAAGTTGTCCGAAGAGGTCTGGTCCAGGTCACGCAAGGCAAGGACTCCTATCCCGGCATGACGGTTTTGGATAACTTGAAGGTCGGGGCGTTCAGCCGGTCCGACAAGGCGGGCGTTCGGCAGGACCTGGAACGGGTCTTTGCGCTGTTCCCCCGGCTCGAGCAGCGGCAAAAGCAGATGGCCGGGACGCTGTCGGGGGGCGAGGTTCAGATGCTGGTCATCGGCCGGGGTCTGATGGCACGACCGAAGATGATCATGCTTGACGAGCCGAGTTCCGCATTGGCTCCCAAAGTCGTTCTCGAAATTTTTCGCGTCGTAAATATGATCCGCAAAGAGATGAACATGACAATATTGTTGGTCGAGCAAAATGTCAGGATGGCATTGCTGTTGTCCGACTACGGATATGTCATCCGGGACGGAGTCATTCATATCGAGGGCAAGGCAAGCGATCTGATCGACGACGATAATGTTCGGCAATCCTATCTGGGCGGTACCGTCGCGGACACAAACGTCGCGGCGCTGAGTTGAAAAGATAGGCGGGCCGGTTTGATGTTTTTCGATTTTCTCATTGTCGGCCTTTCCATAGGCGTCGTTTACGGCATCGTGGCGCTCGGCATTTCTCTTATTTATTCCGGGCTCGACATCGTTCATTTCGCTCACGGCGAAATATTCATGCTGGGGGCCTTCATTGGCTTGGTATTTTTCAACACCATTGGGCTTCCCTACCCCATAGCCTTGATCGCGACAATGATCGCCACCGCGGCAATCGGGATCTTCATCGAACGGGTTTTTTACCGGCGGCTAACGCGCTCGGGCGGTGGTTACACGGTTGCCGGCATGGGCATGATTATCGTCGGCTTTGGCATGGCTATCATACTGCAGAACCTCGCGTTTCTGACTTGGGGCGCGACCAGTTTCGGTTACGATCCGATCTATGGGCCCGCGGTAGAGTTGGGCGGTATCACACTGCCCAGAAGTTATCTTTGGATCGCCGTCGTCGCGATTACGCTGATGACGATCCTGAACCTATTTTTGCAACGCACGAAACTTGGGTTGGCGGTACGCGCGGTGGCGGCAAACAAGGAGATCGCGTCGCTCATGGGCATCAATGTGCCGCTGATGATTTCGGTGATCTTCGGCGTCGCCTGCGCACTTGGCGCGGCCGGTGGCGTGCTCATCGGACCGATCAATTTTGTCAGCGTCGAAATGGGCTACCTGATGCTCATCAAGGCATTTTCCGCCGCCGTTATCGGTGGATTCGGCAGTTTGCCCGGAGCCATCCTCGGCGGCCTGCTTCTCGGTGTCGCCGAAACATTTGGTGCCGCGTATATTTCCGGAAGCCACAAGGATATCTACGCTTTTATCCTTCTGATCGTCGTATTGATGATCAAGCCCTCCGGTTTGATGGGGGTTATCGTGAAGGTAAAGGCGTGAATTGGCGACCTCTAATCTTGAACCTGTGACGAACCGGTCACAAAACCATGGGAGTGAAAATCATGACAAGAGTGTTCACCGCCGCAGCCGCCGCCTCGGTGTTAGCGGCAGGGCTGTTGGCCAGCACCACGGCGATGTCCGGCGAAATCAGAATTGGCGTAACGCTACGCATGATCTCCGACAACGGCGAAAAACAAGGCCAGATGATCGAGGACGAATTTGCGGCGGTCAATGCCGCCGGCGGCATCAACGGCAACACGATCAAACTGACGCTGCTCAACGACGAGTGCAAGTCCGACAAGGGTGTCGCAAACGCCAACCGGCTGGTCTATCAAGAGCAAGTGCACCTGCTGATCGGATCGTCTTGCTCGTCGGTTACGCTTCCAATCGTGGCCGTGACGGCGCAAGGCGAGACACCGCAGATCATTCCGCATTCGACCAGCGCCACGATCACCCAAAAGGACTCCGCGTGGATTTTTCGCGTGCCGATTTCCGCACGCTTCTACAAGGGCGTTCTGGCCAAGTATATCGGCGACAACGTCGGCACCAGAGTGGCCTATGTCTACGTGGCCGACGAGGCGGCGCGATCGGAAACCCTAGGCCTCATCGACTTGATGCGCGACTTGTATAAAGTCGAGCCGGTTTACGTCGCTCAGGGCCAGGAAAAGGAAATCGATTTTCGTTCCAACCTGTTGGCGATCAAAGAACTGAATCCCGACGCCATTTATATCGCCGGTCAAGCCGAGGCGATCGCGAGGTTCCTGGTTCAGTCTTACGAGGTTGGCATTCCGGCTAGCGTCAGCCGGGCGGGGTCGTCGGCGGTTTCGGTCGCGCAGGCTCCTATTCTCGCCGGGGACGCCATCAAGGGCGTGTTTTATTCCGCCGCCTATTCGGACTCGGACACGCGTCAGATCGCGCAGGATTTCAACAAGATGGTCCGGGACCGCTATGGCATCCAGAGCGTGGACCACGATTTCAGCCAAGCTTGGGACATGCTGCAGATCGTCAAACAGGCATTGGGCAATGCGGACCTAAAATTGACCGACGACAGCCTGGCCGCGGATCGCACCGCCATTCGCGATGCGATCGCCGGTATCCAGAACTATGAAGGCCTTGCTTCCGGCCCGATCAGTTTCTGCGCGGCACCGACACCGCAATGCCGCGACGGGAACCGGACCCCGGTCCTCATCTCCTATGTGAAGGGCGGCAAGGACTTTGAGGTCAAGGTGCTGGACCGCGTCACCATGCCGGCCGATTTCGGTCTGTAACCAACGATCGAGCATGCCGGGGGCGGCCTATGGACGCCGCCCTCGGTTGCCCGGGTGTCGAACGCAATAACCCATCGCCATCACTACTGGCATCTATGAATAGACAAATGACGATAAGGCATAGGCCAGGCGGGAGCGCGAATTGAGCAAGGTATTCGCATCGCTTCAAGCCCTCATCGCCTGGATGAAGGCGATCCATCCGGCGCTGCCTTGGGCGGTGTCGTTCGGGTTGCTGAGCACGTTTCCGTTCCTCGCCCAAAATCAGTATCACATTTACCTGATGAACCTGATCGGGATCATGATCATTCTGGTCACCGGCCTGAATATCGTGAAGGGGTTCACGGGGCAGGTTACGATCGGCCATATCGGTCTCTATGCGGTGGGCGCCTATTCGTCGGCCGTGCTCGCGGTGAATTTCGGGTTCCCGTTTCTTCTCGCCCTGCCAGCGTCGATACTTATTACGATGCTCGCCGGCGTTATCGTCGGTGTGCCGTCGTTTCGTCTTGAAGGCGCCTATCTTGCGTTGGCGACGCTCGGATTTGCCGAGTCGGTTCGGATCTACGCGGCCGTGACCGATTACCTCGGTTCGACGTCCGGGTTTGGCGGTATCCCTGCTCCGGAATTTTTCGGAATCAAGTTCAACCTGTATTTCGAGTACTTTTATATCGTTATGCCGATCGCGCTTCTGGCGATCTACATATCCTTCGCGATACTGAAATCTTCGACCGGCCGCGCTTTTACCGCCATTCGTGAAGATACCATCGCCGCCGCCGCGGCGGGCGTGAACGTGAAGCGTTACAAGCTGATCGCGTTTGTGCTTGGCGCCGCCTACGCGGGCTGCGCCGGCTCGCTGTTCGCCCATATGTCGCCGGGATACATCCATCCCAACAATTTCACGGTGATCGAGATGGTCACCCTTTTGCTGATGGTGGTTCTGGGCGGACTGGGGAATATCTGGGGCGGCATCATCGGGGCGACCGTGGTCACGATAGTTTTCGATCTAACGCGGGAATGGTACTATTACCAATTGCTTATGTTTGGTTCTGTTATCGTCGGAACGGTCATGTTCATGCCCAAGGGAATCGGGGGCATCATCGATCGTTATTTGGTCAGCAAGCGTTTTGTTAGCGCGCGGGAAGATAGCCACGGCATCTCGGTCAAGGCGGGCGACTGAATGGCCGATCCCACGGAAACACCGGTCATGCTGCTGGAAACGAAGGGGCTGTGCAAGAATTTTGGCGGACTGCAGGCAATCTCCGACCTGGATTTCCAGTTACGTCAGGGCGAGATGCGCGGTCTGATCGGCCCCAACGGATCCGGTAAAAGCACGTTTTTCAATCTGGTTTCCAGCATCTATCCGCCGGATTCCGGGTCGATAATTTTCGCCGGTCAGGACGTCACCGCGCTGGCGCCCCATAGGATTGCCGAACTTGGGGTGGCGCGAACCTTTCAGTTGTTGCGGAACTTCAATGAAATGACCGTGCTCGACAACCTTCGGGTCGGTCAGCACACGCATGTCGATTATTCGCCCCTGCAGGCGATATTCGCCACTCACAAGGTGGCTGCCGAGGAAAAGCGGATCAAGGACGAGATGATGGAGATCCTCACCTTCATCGGACTTTCCGATTTCGCGGAAATTCCGGCCTCGGAACTTTCGGGCGGCCAGAGACGGCTTTTGGCGTTGGGCCGGGCAATGGCGATGCGGCCGAAACTTCTGATGCTGGACGAGCCGGCGGCGGGTTTGTCTCCGCTCAATGTGGACAATCTGTTGGAAATCGTAACCGCGCTGCAGAAGCGTTACCAATTGACCGTCATCATCGTCGAACACATCCTCAGGGTGGTAATGGACATATGCGAAAGGATCACCGTTCTCGACCATGGCCAGAAAATCGCCGAAGGCACGCCGCAGGAAATCAAGGACGATCACGCGGTCATCGAAGCCTATCTCGGCCGAGAGATGGACAATGAGGACGTTCGCGCGGCAATGATGGCGTGACAGCGCCGCGTCACGCGGGATCACGGCGGGGTACGCACGGAGAACCACCATCATAAGCGCGGAAACCGACCCAATCGCGACACTTCTGGCCTCGGCATGGCGGACGCGGACATTGATCGGCGCGATCGACGCCGCGGCGCTTCCCAGCGACCGCGCCCAGGCTTACGCGATCCAGGAAGAAATGGTTCGCAAAACCGGCGAACGGATTGACGGATGGAAGGTCGGGGCGGTTGTCGAGACGGTGCAGCGCGCCGAAGGATTCGACGGCCCTATTCCGGGCATGATACTCCACGCGACGCTGCGCCTCGGCGATGCGCGCTTTCGGGCGGCCGAGCTTCCGGAGGCGAAACTCGAATGCGAATACGCGTTTCGATTCCTCGATGACATGCCCGTTGCACGAGCGCCCTACACGCGCGACGACGTGGCCGACCGCGTCGCGTTTCACGTCGCCTTCGACATCACAAGCACACGGATCGCGCCCAGGTTCACGGCCTCCCTCGACAAGCTTGCGGCGATGCGTCTTGGTATCGCCGACAATGGCAATGGCGGCGCCATTTCAATAGGCGCCGAAATCGCCCATTGGCGCGACCTCGACCTGCTGAATCTCGGCGTCGAGATGGACCTTAACGGTCGCCGCTTCAGCCCCGTGTTTACGGGGGAGAACCGGGCCGACCCGGTTGCAACGCTGGTTGATACGGTCAATGATCTGGCCGCGCGCGGCCTGTCCTTTCGCGCCGGCACCTACCTGCTCACCGGCTCGCTGACCGCGCCGCAGCCGATTGGAAAGGGCGACCGGGCGGTCGTCGATTTCGAGGCGATGAGCCAACTCGCCGTCGAATTAATCTGAGGAGTCGTTATGCCGGAGAGGTTTGCGGGAAAACGCGCCGTCGTCAGCGGCGCCAGCAAGGGCATCGGCAAGGCGGTGGCGCTGCGCCTGGCCCGCGAAGGCGCGGATCTGGCACTGCTGGCGCGATCGGCCGGCGCACTGGGTGCGGTCGCCGGCGAAATCGCCGCGCTGGGCCGCCGGGCCGAGGTTGTCGCTGGCGATTTGCGCGGTCTCGAGGCCTGCGTGGCGGCGGCGAAACAGGCGCGGGAAGCGCTGGGTGGTGTCGATATTTTCGTCCATTGCGCCGGTGCCACCAAGGGCGGGCTTTTCATGGAACTCGAGGACGCGGTGTGGGAGGACGGCTTTGCGTTGAAGTTCAGCGCCGCCGTCCGCCTCACCCGCGAATTCTGGCCGTCCTTGGCCGAAAACAAGGGGTCGGTGGTCAATATCGTCGGCGGCTTCGCGCGAACACCGGACCCGGATTTCATGATCGGCGGCGCCGTCAACGCAGCCCTGGCGAATTTTACCAAGGCGCTGGCCGGACTGGGCAAGCGCGACGACGTGAACGTCAACGCGATCCACCCCGGCATGACCGTGACCGAGCGCCTGACCGAGAATCTCCAGACCGAGGCGCAGCGCAGCGGCGAAACGCTGGCCGAGGTCGAGGCCCGGAAAGTGAAGGCGGAAGGCATTCGCCGCTTGGGGCAGCCGGAAGACGTCGCCGCTCTCGTCGCGTACCTCTGCTCCGCGGAAGCGCGGCACGTCCAGGGCGTCGCCATCTCCATCGACGGCGGCGCCACGGCGGGCGTTTATTAACCCAGACCCGACCATAAACCGCATCCGGACCACGAGACCCGCCGCTCTTCGCCGCGAAACCACTGAACTCACGCGAAATTGCGGGTCCGGCCGACAACGTGATGGCCGGGCGTTCGCGATTGCAAATAGAATGCGGCGGATGAACCGCGGTCTTTTATGTCTGGCTGCCTGGGCCCTCGTCGCGCTGGGTCTCCTGAACGCGTGGAACCCGCGGAGTGCGGCCCACACGGGTATCTCCGATCCGGTTCCGGTGCCTGGCATGGCGCCGATTCCGGGTGGATCTTTCGTCATGGGCGATGCTGAGGGCGACGCTAACGAGACACCGAAACCGGCGAGCGTTGGGGCATTTTCGCTCATGCGCCTGGAAGTCACCAACCACCAGTTCTCCGTGTTTGTTGCCGCCATCGGCCACCGCACGGATGCCGAGAAAAGCGGTTACGGTTATGTTTGGGACCGAACCTGGGAGCGGGTGCCGGGCGCCGACTGGCGCCACCCCAACGGCACCGGCAGTTCGATCGACGGAATCAGGGACCATCCCGTCGTCCAGGTCTCGGCCCGCGACGCGGCCGCGTTCTGCGCCTGGCACGGACTCAGGCTGCCGAGCGAGGCCGAGTGGGAGTTCGCCGCCCGGGGCGCGGAGAACCGCCGCTACCCCTGGGGCATGAGTCCACCCGGCACCGAGACCGAACGGCGGGCCAATTTCGGGACCGTGGCGTGCTGCGGCCCCGACGCCACCGACGGTTACCGGCGCACCGCCCCGGTCGGTGGATATTCGCACGGCGCCTCGCCGTTCGGAATTCTCGATATGGCGGGCAATGTCTGGGAGTGGACGGCGAGCCGGTTTCCTGGGCGGCCGGAATGGGTGGTGCTGCGCGGCGGCGGGTGGGGCAACAACCCCTACGGCCTGCGCACCGCCTACCGTCACGGCAACCCGCCCGACATCGGACTCGACATGGTCGGTTTCCGCTGCGCCGGAGACCCAAAACCATGAAACGCATCGGCCGATTGCTGGTTGCCGCCGTCGTCCTGCTTTCATTGACCAGCGGTCGCGGACTCGCCGGTTCCGCCGCACCGCCGCCGAGCGGCACGGCGCCCGCCTTGGAAGTCCTAGCGACCGTCGGTCCCTGGCCGACCCTGTCCGCATTGATCGGCTACCGAGGGCGGCTGTGGTTTGCCAACAGCGTTCGTTATCCCGATCACAATTCGGCCGACCTTTACAGCCTCGGTCTCGCGGCCGGCGATCTTCGGTTCGAACGCCACCTGTTCACCCAGGACGTGGGCACGCCCATGACCGCCGGCGGGCTGCTTTACTGGCCCTACGAGGACCCGCGCCCATCCGTCGGCTGGGGCCATATCGCGGTCACCGACGGGAACCGATGGCAATTGCGGGTGATGCCCGGCGACCCGCCGATGTTTCACGTCCACGCCCTGGAAAATCTGGGTGGGCGCCTTTACGCGGCGACATCGGCCTGGCGGGCGGGGCTCCACCAATCGACCGACGGCGGCCTGCGCTGGCGGCAGATTTACGACCATCCGACACCGGCGCGGCAAGTCTCCCGCATCGTCGCCCTGGCAGGTTATGGCGGGCGCCTGTTCGGCGCTGTTGTCGAGCGCCGCGACGGCACACCCCGCTTCCCCTTGCTGGTCCTCGACGGTGGCGCCGTGACCGAAGTCCCGGGTTGGCCCGAGACGGCGAGGACGCTCGAGCTGGCCGCCGCCGAGGACGGTGTCTACGGGCTGGTTCGCGATGCCGGCGGCGCGGCCTTCTGGTCTACGGACGGGCGCGTCAGCAAGCGCCTCGCCGGCGCCGATACGATGCCACCGCTACGGGCCTTCGCCGCCGGCGCCGATGGCATTTGGGGCGTCGGCGACGCCGCGGATTCCAGCGGTGCCGGGGGCGCCCTGTGGCACAGCAAGGATGGCCGCCGGTGGCGCCGGGTGCAGGACCTCGCGGGCGGCCGGCCCGTCGATGTCGCCGTCTATCGGGGGCGGTCTTTGTGAGCGGGTCCGGTTCGGATGGGCGCGGTATCTTGTGGGGCCTGCCCGCCGCTTCGTCCGCGCTCCAGCCACCGGGCCCGCCACCGGGTCCGCCGCCGGCCTGGCCGTCGCGGCCGGCCCCCCAAGACGTCGACTGGGCCGCGGCCGAGAAGACGATGAACGAAGCCATTTCCAAACCCGATGCCTACCGCACCCGATTGCGCGACCTAGCATACCGATGGGCCCGCGCCGGACCGCCACCTGAATTCTTCGAAACCGCCCTGGACTCGCCGTTTCCGGACCAGACGGTGGCCATGTTCGGCGGCAATTTGATGCCAAGGGCCGCAGATCTCGGCCGCCATATTCTGCTGTGGGGAATGGGTGTCGCCGGCCGGGGACGGGTGCCTGGCGCCCTGCTGGAACGGCCCTGGACCCAGGTCTCGAATAGGCCGCAGAAGTGGTTCGATTCCCTGCCCATGGCCCTGTTCGCGGTGAGTTGGGCCGGCCAAAACGACGCCGCGACGGTGGCGAGCCTGATCCGCCGCCTGGACCGGGCCGCGGATCCCACGTGGCTCCGGGGCGACATCATCGGCGCGCTTAGCGCAGTGACCGGAAACGTTTCGGCTACGACATCCCGGCCTGGCGCCACTGGTGGGCGGCGGCCGAAGGGGAATGGCCCCGGTAATGATGCCAAGGATCCGAGATATTGACTGGTAGAGACGCCCGGTAATTCGGGGACCCGAGATGAAGCGAGCCAAGCGGCACTGGAGTCGTCGCGCGTTCCTGACGCCGGTGGGCGCCCTCGGGGCCACCGTCCCTCTCGGGCGCGGCGGCGGCCTGGCCGCATCCCGGCCGATATTGACAAGGGCCATTCCAAAGACCGGGGAACGATTGCCGGTGATCGGCATGGGTTCGTGGCTCACGTTCGACGTGCGCGGCGATCGGGTATTGCGCGACCGGCGGCTCGAGGTGTTGCAAGCCTTCTTCGACGACGGTGGGGCGGTCGTCGATTCCTCGCCCATGTACGGATCGTCGGAGGAGGTCATCGGATACTGCCTGTCGCGCATGGCGAACAAACCCGCGCTGTTTTCCGCGACCAAGGTGTGGACGCTGTTTCAATCGCGCGGCGTCGAGCAGATGGAAACGTCGCGGCGGCTGTGGGGGGCGGATCGATTCGACCTGTTGCAGGTCCACAACTTGCTCGACTGGGAGGCGCATCTGGAGACGCTGATGGATTGGAAGGCGCAAGGCCGGCTGCGTTACATCGGCATCACGACCTCCCATGGCCGCCGGCACGACGCCATGGAGAAGATCATGGCCGGTCAGCCGATCGACTTCGTCCAGTTTACCTACAACATCCTCGATCGGGGGGCCGAGAGGCGCCTGCTGCCGCTCGCGGCCGAACGCGGCCTGGCGGTGATCGTCAACCGGCCGTTCCGGCGCGGCGCGCTGTTCGGCTTTTTCGGCCGCCGGCCGCTACCCGAATGGGCCGGTGAATTCGACTGCGCGAACTGGGCTCAGTTCTTCCTCAAGTTCATCGTCTCCCACCCGGCCGTCACCTGCGCGATTCCCGCGACCACACGGGTGGACCATATGCGCGAGAACATGGGGGCGGCGTCGCGCCGCCTACCCGATCCCGAGATGCGCGCGCGCATGATCCGCTATGTCGAAGCCCTATGACCGCGGGTATCCCCACCTGAATAATCGATCCCAACGTAGGGGTCTTTATCGGCAAGACTTGATCTTAAACCACCGTCATGGCCGCCGCCCCCAAACTCTCGACCGTTACCGAGATCCTGTCGCCCGGTTTCGGGCGCTTGGTCGCGACGATGCTGCCGGTCATCACCACCATGCCTTCGCGGAGATGTTTGCCGCGCGCGATCAGCGCATTGGCGAGCCAGGCTAGAGACTCGAAGGGGTGGCCCATGACATCCCGCCCATGGCCTTCGCCGACCGTTTGGCCGTTGATCACCATTTCGCCGCGCAGATTCTCAAAATCGAGCGCCTTCCAGTCCGCGACTTCTTGCCCCAATACGATGCCGCCGTTCCAAGA
>PVMK01127395.1_pt1 | contig 19037 bp, 23 predicted proteins | sample 1853481 | NCBI WGS metagenome assembly PVMK01 (sample SAMN08533507, study PRJNA380276) | Marine sediment metagenome, whole genome shotgun sequencing project. | reverse complement strand
GACATGCCGATCGCTGTGCTTTCTTCCCTCACCCTGGGGCTGGCGGTGGACTTCGCCATTCACTTTCTGGAGCGATCCAGGATGGCTTATAAAAAAACCGGTAGCTGGCCGGAGGCCGTCAAAGCCATGTTTGAAGAGCCGGCCCGGGCCATTGCCAGAAACGTGATCGTCATTGCCGTCGGCTTCACGCCGCTCTTGGCAGCACCGCTCCTGACCTACAAAACGGTGGGGATTTTCCTGGCCAGTATTATGGCGTTCTCCGGTTTAGCGACCTTATTCATTATTCCGGCTCTGATTACTGTTTTTGAAACCAGGATGTTCAAAAGCAAACAAAAGATATAACCGTTGCAGGTAAGGTCTGCCTTCCAACATTATGGAGAATGAACATGAAAAGACATTTGATAACCCTCTGTGTGGCAATTACCTGTTTTATTCTGCCTGACGTAGCTGGAATAGCCGCTGAAATCCCGTCGGTTGATGAAATCGTCGCCAAGGCGAACAAGACAGCCTACTATGCCGGTGACGACGGTCGTGCCGAGGTCAAAATGACCATCACCGATGCCCAGGGCAGGACCAGGAAGCGAGAGTTTGTCATCTTGCGGCGTGATGTGGCCGACGGCGGCGAGCAGAAGTTTTACGTCTATTTCAAAAAACCCGGCGATGTCCGGAAAATGGTCTTTCTGGTCCACAAGTATCTGGATCGGGATGATGACCGTTGGCTCTACCTGCCGGCCCTTGATCTGGTCAAGCGGATCGCCGCATCGGATAAGCGCACCAGCTTTGTCGGCTCTCATTTCGTCTATGAGGACGTCTCCGGGCGCAGCGTCGATGAGGACGTCCACGAGTTGATTGAGACCACGGACAGCCATTTCATCCTCAAAAACACGCCCAAGGACCCGACAGGCGTGGAATTCTCCTATTATGACATCTGGTTGGACCGCGTCACTTACATGCCGGTGAAGGCTGAATATTATGACAAGGATGGCCGCAAATACCGCTTGGTCGAGGCCCTTGAGGTGCAAGAGATTCAAGGTTATCCCACCGTGATAAAATCCCGTGTCAAGGACCTGACCGGCGGCGGCGAGACAGTAAGCGAATTCACCAGGATAAAATACGACATCGGTCTTAAGGACAAGATTTTTACCGAGCGCTATTTGCGGAGCCCCCCAAGGGAAGTGCGCAAATGAGAAGATCCTTTGCCATATTCAGCCTGATTTTGGCTCTATTATATCCAGTGCCTCCGACCTCTGCTGGTGACGTCGATGAATGGTTGGAAGAGCATGAAATAGATATGTATGGCTTTGTGGATGTCCGTGGCGGTGCATGGCTCAATGGCGACAACATTCAGCATGAAAAAGATGCCTCCCTAGCTGAATTGCGCTTTCAACTTGATTTTACCCAGAACTTCGATTGGGGAAACATTAAATTCAAAGGTGATTTAGTGGGCGACGCCGTCACTGAAGAAATTGAAGGAGAGTTGCGAGAATTAAACCTCTTTTTTTCCCCGCTGGATTACATGGATATTAAGTTAGGCCGGCAGATCCTGACCTGGGGAACCGGCGATCTTCTTTTCATCAATGATCTTTTCCCGAAAGACTGGGAATCCTTCTTTATCGGCCGGGACAACGAATATCTAAAGGTTCCAAACGATGCGGTTAAGGTGAGCCTGTTTTTCGACCTTGTGAATGCGGACCTTGTCTATATACCTGTCTTCAACGGTTCGACCTATATCGATGGCAGGCGGCTTTCTTACTGGAATCCGATATTAGGTCGTATTGTCGGCAAGGACTTCATCTTTGACGATCAGGAGCGAAACAGTTTTCCGGACGACAGTGAATATGCAGCACGTTTGTATCAAAATTTCGGCAGTATCGAAATGGCCCTGTATGTTTACAGCGGTTTTTGGAAGACGCCGGAAGGCTCGATCCGGTGACGGGTAAAGCGATCTATCCGAAGCTCAATGAGTACGGGCGAGCGCCAGAGGTCCAGTGCGGTATCGGCAACCTTGAGGTGGGCTATTATGATTCCAGGGATGACCGGACGGCACTGATCCTTTTTTGCGAAACAGCGAATGGCGACTGCTCGCCGGATATGAGCGGGAACTGGCGACCGAATTTACCGGCGGTATTCAATATTATCTGGAATGGATGCAGGATTATGATGCCTATCAAAGTTCAGCAGACAATACGAGAAAGACGAATACAGGCATCTCTTTACCCTACGGCTGACGAAACTGCTATTAAACCAGAATTTAATACTCTCCTTTTTCGTTTACTATTCGCCTTCGGATGAGGACGGGTATTTGCGGCTTAACAGCCAATATAAGCTCACTGACCAGTGGGCTGCAGTGGCAGGCGGCAACATCTTTTTCGGCGCCGAGGACCATACATTTTTTGGCCAGTTCAATGAGAACAACAATTTATATGCTGGATTGCATCGGACTTTTTAATTGTCGGTTAAACCATTGTTGCAAGAGAAGTTGAAAATCATAGTTCTTCAAGAAAAGAAAACAGGTGCATTATGGAAAACATTCTCTATACAATCAACTTGACGATCCATATACTGGCTGCCATATTCTGCGTAGCTGCTCCCTTTTACCAGTTACGTTGGGTGAAACTGCGCGGCAAGCTGGGGCACCCGATCATCTATCCTTTTGACCGGGTGTTGGAAAACGTTCTTGATTTTCAGGTAAAGCTCTGTTTCATTCTTATCTTCACCCTCATTATCACAGGTTTCACCTTTCCACTGATCCATTACAGCTTTCATGGCAATTGGGGAGAGGTGAGCGACTTAATCCTGTACATTTACGCTGCTAAGGCGATTCTCGCCTTTATTGGCCTCGCCATAAATTCCCATGGCGTTTTCGTTCTGAATCCGGAAATTCAAAGAACTTTTGCCGCCTTTACTCCTGGCGAAGATCCACCGGATGAACTGTTAAACAAATTCTGGGCTCTTCGAGGCCTTCGTAAGAAGCTATGTGCTTTCTGCTTCTGCCTGTCTCTTGTCATTGTAGTAATTACCCCCATTCTGAGATTTTACAAATGAAACAGCCATTGAAAAACGACGACCTGGAACTGGTAGTGGACTCGCAGTCGCCAACTGAGCAACAGAACGAGACCGAAAAAATACTTGAAAAATGCACTGATTGCGGGTCATGCGTAAAGGCTTGCAAATTTCTAAAGCATTATTGTGATTCCCCCAAGGAACTGGCCAAACGTTTTACGCGCAATCCCTTGGAAAATATCGAAATTCCCTATTCATGTTCAATGTGCGGCCTGTGCCAGCGGATATGCAAATATGATCTCTATCCAGGCGGTATGTGTCATGAGACCAGGGTGAAGATATTTCAACCGCTTCAAGGTAAAAATCTACCCGATGATTTTGTTTATGATTTTATAGCTCCAAAACTGGAGAGTATCAGGAACCACCAGACCTTCAGCACTTCATCAATATTTGCCTTGAACAAAGCGCCGGTTAAAAGTGCAGAACCAGTACCTAAGAGCGTCTTTTTCCCGGGTTGTTCCTTCCCTGCTTATGCCCCGGATTTAGTGCAACAGGCATACGGGTACCTTCAGGAAAAAATTCCCGGCATCGGCGTGGTGCTCAACTGTTGCGGCAAACCCTGTAAGGATATGGGGGATATGGACCGGTTCGGAAAAATATTTAACAATACCTTGAACGAATTTGCCAAGCTTGGCGTGGAGGAAGTGGTTCTGGCCTGTATAAACTGCCACAAGACCTTCAGAGAAAACAGCGATATTAAGTTGAGAACCATCTACGAAATTATGGTGGAGAAGGGTTTGCCCGAACCGCTTTCCGGCGACGGCGGGCAAGTAACCATCCATGATTCCTGTCCAGCCAGGTACCGGCCTGAAATACGAAAGGCTGTGAGAACTATAATTAAGCAGCTTGGATATGATATTAACGAATTCCGCTTTAAAAATGAAATGACCCAGTGTTGCGGCGCCGGCGGCTGCGCGGCTACAGGCAATACAACACTTGCCGGCCGACACACCCGGGATCGGGCCGCCCAGGCAAAGGGGCCAGTAATAACCTATTGTGGTCACTGCCGGGAGCGATTTTCTTCCCAGGTTCCAGCATTGCACATCCTCGATCTCGTCTTTGGTGCCTCTTATAATAAACCGCTTACCGAGGCGCACGACGGCTGGCATAATTGGATTAACCGCTGGCGCTTGAAAAGGAAACTCAAAAGCATGAAATGATAGACATGTACCCAGTACAATTTTTTCAAAGAAACTCTAATGGAGGAACATGTTATGGCTGAAAAAAACTATGAAAAAAGTGTCCATCATGATTTTTCACGATGAACTGTGCCAGGTTTTTAACGGTTTGATGACCGCCTTGAGCCTGCAGCGGACTGGCGCTGACGTGACGGTTTTCTTTGGATCACGCGGCATAAACGCGGTACACAGAGAAAAAATTAAGGATTTGAAATGCCTTCCAGACCAGCCAGAGGAAGAACAGCAGAAAGTTATGGATCGCATGGAGGCAATGAACCTGCCTATGCCGGAAGATATGCTGCTTATGCTGCATATGGAGGGCGCTAAGCTATTGGCATGCCCTCTAAACAAAAGCGTTTTTGAATTTGAAGATGATGATTTTGTAGAAGGTGTTGTACTTGCTGACCCGGAAACATATTACACCGATATTGTCATGCAGGCGGACATGAATCTAGTATTTTAAAGAAAAAGGAGAGTAACATGAGCAAGAAATTCGTTTTGATTATCACCCATTCCACTGACGACCAGCATAGAGCCCACGCAGCAGTTGCGCTTGCTGTATCTCTTCTTGCAGAGGATGCCGACCTTGTCATCTTCTATATTTTTGAAGGTGCGCACCTCGCAAAAAAAGGTGTGGCTGAGACCATTGAAGGCAGAAATTTCGCACCGGTCCGTGACCTGTTCCCGATGGTGCTTGAAGAAAAAGTACCGATGTTTCTCTGTGGCGCCTGTGCCAAGACATACAATATTTCCGAGGATGATCTTGTTGAAGGTGTAAAGATAGCACATATTCCAACCATCGCAGCAGAAATGATCGACAGGGAGACCATCACTTTCTGATAAAATAAACAATATTGCTGCAAAATACAATTCAACTACTTTGTAATCATGGCTAATGAACCATTCATCAGGCTTGCGGCCTTCTTTGGTATTTTTATAACTGTGGCAATCTTGGAGTCTTTGTCGCCTCGGCGCCAGCTCACCACTTCTAAAACCCTGCGCTGGGTCAGCAATATAAGCATTACTCTGCTTGGAACTGCCATTGTCAGGGGGCTTTTTCCTGTTCTTGCAGTTACCCTTTGCTGCAGCGAACCAACCTGGGAATATTGAACCAAGCCTCCCTTCCTTTTGTTCTCAAAGTATTTATCGGTGTTCTTGCCTTTGATCTTATCATATATTTTCAACACGTTATGTTTCATGCCGTGCCGATATTATGGCGCCTCCATATGATGCACCATGCAGACCTGGATATAGATGTTACAACCGGTCTGCGCTTTCATCCCATTGAGGTCATCCTGTCTATGGGAATTAAGATAGCCGCAGTTATTATCATTGGCCCACCGGTTCTGGCTGTAATCCTTTTCGAGATTTTTCTTAACGGCACATCCATGTTTAACCATGGAAATATGCTCATACCTCCCGGTGTTGACAGGTTGCTCCGGTTCATGATTGTAACTCCGGACATGCACCGGGTGCACCATTCAGTTGTCATTAAGGAAACAAACAGCAACTTCGGCTTTAATTTCCCGTGGTGGGACAGACTGTTCGGGACTTATAGACCGCAGCCGGCCGCCGGTCATGAAGAAATGATCATAGGGCTTTCCCAGTTTCGGGATTACAAACTCCTGACTTTGCCCAGGTTACTAATACTTCCATTTGTGGGAAACCCAGGACTATATTCCCCGGGCATTAGAGGACGCGGACCAAAATCTCGCGACTAACCCTAAAATCTATGAAAATCCTTACACCTGGAATAGTTGAATAACAGTGCATATTGACTCCCCTGATATTTATTGATATATCCAATCAAAAAAATAGACAATATCGATTACTGAAGTTCTGCACATAGAAGAAATTTTTGCCATTGGTTAATAAGGAAAAATTATGGACATCCACCACCTGAAAATCTTTGTATCAGTTTATAAAAATAAGAGTTTCACAAAAGCTTCCGAGAAACTGCACATCAGCCAGCCGACCATCAGCGAACATATCAAAAACCTGGAAAACTCTCTTGACTGCAGGCTGTTTGACAGGCTGGGCCGTTCAATCATGCCGACTGCTGAAGCAGACGTTCTTTACCCAAAGGCGCTGCAGCTCCTTGACGATCTGGATCAAATCCAGCAAGAAGTCTCTGCGGCCTCCATTGGTATCAAGGGCAAGTTAGCCATCGGGGCCAGCACCATCCCGGGCACCTATATTCTCCCCCGTGCGGCCTACTCTTTCAAAAAGCAATATCCGGAAGTGAGATTTGAGATACTTATCGAGGATTCCGCCAGGATCACATCCATGGTCCTGCAGCATGAACTCCTATGCGGTATTGTCGGCGCCAGGATAACATCTGACAAACTGCTCTACAGGCCATTGATTGAAGATGAACTTGTCCTGGTGGCAACAAAAAAGGTGCTGGCTCAAAAAACAGTTACCCTGGCCAAACTTACAACCATACCCTTTCTGCAAAGGGAAACAGGATCCGGCACACGTCAGACCTTTGAAAATTTTCTGAAAAAGAATAACATTTCATCCAGCGCCTTGAACGTTGTTGCCACCCTTGGTTCAACCAGTGCAGTGAAGCAAGCTGTAAAAGAAAGCTTAGGTGCTTCGGTGATTTCACGAATAGCCGTACAGGAAGAACTTGAAAATAAAACATTGTTTGAAATCCCAATTAAAAACTTCAAAATGAAAAGAAAATTCTACCAGGTACGCCAGAAGAAGAGAACTTTACCCGCCCAGTATCTTGCATTTTGCAAACACCTGACAAAATCAGTCTCTTAAAATGAAGCATCTGGAAGCCTCTATAGGTCATTGGGTCATCAAGCATCGCTGGTGGCTGATAGCAGCTACTTTACTTGTCAGCCTTTCCTCGGCCAGCGGCATGCGCTACCTGACCTTTGACAATGACCTGCGCGCCTTCTTTTCAAAGGAAAACCCACAGCTTCAGGCACTGGAAGCACTTGAGAACACCTATAATAAAATTGACAATGTCTACTTCACCATCGCGCCGGGCGATGGCGATGTCTTTACTCGGGAAACCCTGGCGGCAATAGAAGAACTTACCGAGGCAGCCTGGCACATCCCCTATTCCAGCCGCGTTGATTCCATTACCAATTTCCAGCATACCCGCTCTGAAGATGATGAACTCATTGTCGAAGATCTTGTAACCGGCGCCCTCAATTTAAGCGATGCTGCAATTCAAAGGATTAAAAAAATTGCACTGTCAGATTCCAGGCTGGTGGATCAGCAGATTTCTCCCAGCGGTCATGTGACTGGCATCAACGTCAATATCCTGCCGCCCGAAAATTCCAAGGATGCGGTACCGGAAATTGCTTCCTATGTCAGAAATATGGCTGATGAGTTCCGGCAAAAATATCCCCATATAGATATTTACCTTGCCGGTGCCATTATGTTTGATAATGCCTTCAGTGAAGCTACCCGGGATGACATGAAAACCCTTATTCCGGTAATGTTCCTGGTTCTTGTCTCTATTATCGGCTTAGCGCTTCGCTCCTATACAGGGACAGTTGCCACCTTGATTATTATCTTACTCTCCACGGTTACCGGCATGGGTTTGGCCGGATGGTTTGGCATATCCCTGACTCCTGCTTCCGGCATAGCTCCGACAATCATACTGACCCTGGCTGTTGCAGATTCCGTTCATATCATGGCAACTGTTTACCAGCAGATGAGCCTGGGCAAGTCAAAACAGGCGGCAGTGGCGGAGTCACTCCGGATCAATCTGCAACCGGTCTTTCTGACCAGTATTACTACAGCCATCGGCTTTCTAACCATGAACTATTCCGATGCCCCTCCTTTCAGGGATCTTGGCAATATTGTGGCAATGGGTGTTGTGGCGGCATTTGTTTACTCAATTTTCTTTCTCCCCACAATACTGGTCATATTGCCTATTAAAGTCAGGAAAAAAGTCGAGACAGATAAGGACCTGTGTCATACCTGTAACAGGCTGGCCGACTTTGTCATCAAGTGGCGCAAACCGGTTTTCTGGGTCATGGCAGTTGTCATGGTTGTCCTTGTCAGTGGAATGGCCAGGTTGGAACTTAATGATAACTTTGTGAAATATTTCAGCAGAAAATATGAAATCCGCCGGGCCACCGATTTCATGCAGGAGAACCTGCGAGGCTGGGATATCATCGAATACTCCCTTGATTCAGGGGAACCGGGCGGTATCCATAAGCCGGAATTCCTCGCAAAAGTTGAGGAGTTTTCCCAGTGGTACCGCAAACAGCCAAAGGTGACATTTGTCAGCACACTCACCGACACCATTAAGACACTCAACAAAAATATGCATGATGATGATCAAAGCTATTATAAAATTCCGGAATCCCGGGAACTTGCAGCCCAATACCTCCTTTTGTATGAATTATCCCTGCCCTTTGGTCAGGATTTAAACAACAGGATTAACGTTGATAAATCCGCAACCCGTCTGATTGTTTTTCTGAAAGACACCACTGCCAAAGACCAGAGGGCCATGGATGACAGGGCCAGGGATTGGCTCAAAAATAATGCGCCGGCACATATGTTCACCTATGGATCAGGTCTGTCGATTATCTGGGCCCACATATCCAAACGCAATATCGAAAGTATGCTGGGCGCTTCATTCGGAGCGCTGGTTCTCATTTCTGCTATTCTTATTATGGCGCTTCGCAGTTTCCGCATTGGAATCATCAGCCTGATCCCAAACCTGGCGCCGGCATTCATGGCATTCGGAATCTGGGGCATGCTGGTGGGCCAGGTGGGCCTTGGTCTTTCGGTCATCGTCTCATTGACACTCGGGATCGTTGTGGATGATACAATCCATTTCCTCAGTAAATACCTGAGGGCCCGCCGCGAAGAAAACATGGACCCAACCCACGCTGTACGATATGCCTTCAACACTGTGGGCACAGCGATGTGGGTCACCACTATTGCTCTGGTGGCAGGCTTTTCAGTACTGACTGCTTCAGGATATAATATTAATGCCCAGATGGGTATGCTCTCGGCAATTACCATCAGTCTGGCACTGCTGCTTGATTTTTTCTTTCTGCCGGCCCTTCTGATGATAATGGATCGTAAAGCTATCAAATAAAAAATGCACCAGGTAAGAAAAATGAAAAGTGTCCCCCTGCGACATAATTCTTTCATAACGGCTGGAATTGCTCTCTTTCTTCTCATCATGCTCATACCGGTTAACATTCCGGCTGAAAGCGCCGAGGAAAAAGGACTGGCTATTGCCACCGAGGCTGATGAGCGCGATTCAGGATACGGAGACTCCACAGCCACCATGCTGATGATTCTGCGCAACAGACATGGCCAGGAAAGCAATCGGCAGATGCGCTACAAAACATTAGAGATCCCAGGTGACGGAAACAAAAGCCTGACCATTTTTGACTCACCCAAAGATGTAAAAGGAACAGCTTTACTGAACTATACACACAAAAACGGCGATGATGACCAATGGCTCTATCTGCCGGCCCTGAAAAGAGTGAAGCGCATCAGCTCCAGGAACAAGTCAGGATCATTCATGGGAAGCGAGTTTGCCTATGAGGACATTGCCGGCCAGGAGATAGAAAAATACACCTACAAATGGCTGCGGGATGAATTGTATAGCGGCATGGAATGCTTTGTTGTTGAACGGTATCCGGTGGACAGGAAGAATTCAGGTTACAAACGGCAGGTAGCCTGGATTGATAAAGATGAATACCGCACCTGGCAGGTAGAATACTATGACAGGAAAGATGCCCACTTAAAGACCCTGACCATGACCGGCCATCAAAAATATGTTGATAAATACTGGCGGCCTGCTGCAATGCACATGGTCAACCATCAGACCGGCAAGAGTACCGATCTGCAATTTTCCGATTACCGATTCAACGTCGGCCTGACCGATAATGATTTCAATAAAAACAGCCTCAAGAGAGCGAAGTGAAAAGGGTTTAAGGGGTCGAGGGGAAAAGACAGGACTGAGGGTTGAGGGCTGAGGACTGAGGAGTGAAAAGATAGGGGTGAGGACTGAGGGGTGAGGGAAAAAGGTTTCAAGGGGTCAAGGGGAAAAGATTTTAAACTGAATGCTGAATGCTAAATGCTGAGAGCTATAAAAGTAAATGAAACTGATTCTCCCGATACTATTACTGCTTTCATCCTGTTCAATGTGGGCTACACCTGTTCAGGCCTACGAGTTGAATGGCAGCATGTCCATTGAGGCCCGTCTTTTTGCAAACAGTCCTCTCTATCCAAAGCAGGAACGCAACAACGGTTCCATCGCTTTTGCTCCAGAGTACTACCATGAATGGCAAAATGAATCGAGTTTCATATTCATTCCTTTTTTAAGGCTTGACACTGCTGACTCCGAAAGGAGCCATTTTGATATCCGAGAATTGAATTTTCTCCTGCTCGGTGATCCCTGGGAACTGCGCATAGGTCTGGGCAAGGTTTTCTGGGGCGTTACGGAATTCGTCCATCTCATAGATGTCATCAACCAGACCGACCTGGTGGAGGACATCCGGGGGGGAAGATAAACTGGGCCAGCCCATGGTGCATCTCTCAATCCCCCAGGATTGGGGCATACTTGATTTTTTTGTTCTGCCCTTTTTTCGTGAGCGCACCTTTCCAGGGCCGGAAGGTCGTTTACGAACGCCATTAGTGGTGGATACGGACAACCAGGTTTACCAAAGCTCAGCTGCAGAAAATCATGTTGATTTTGCCATACGTTACAGCCATATCTTTGATTTTGGAGACTTAGGTATTTATTACTTTAAAGGCACAAGCAGGGACCCTTTATTTATCCCCTCCCTCAACACCGACGGCCAGCCCGTTCTTCTTCCCTATTATCAGCAGATAGACCAGGTTGGAATTGACCTGCAACTGGTTACCGGCAGCTGGCTCTGGAAGCTGGAAGCCCTTTACCAGGACAATGAAAGCAAGAATTTTTTCTCAACAACAGGGGGCGCCGAGTACACTTTTGTCGGGGTCGGCAATTCCATGATGGACCTTGGACTTATTGCAGAGTTTGTTTATGACGACAGAGGGGCTGAAGCCACCACACCCTTTGAAAATGACCTGTTTGCTGGTTTACGGCTGGGTGTCAATGATTCTGCCGGGACTGAACTGTTGCTTGGATTGAGTTGTGATATGGACGGCAAGGGCAATGTTTTGCAGATTGAAGCGAGTCGTCGGCTGACTGAGAATATTAAAATCTTTGTTGAAGGCTGGGCTTTTTTTGATATTGAACCTGGCAATTATTACCTTTACAGTATCAGGGATGATGATTTCATCAGGCTGCAGCTTTTCTACTACTTTTAATTAGCTGTCAGATTTCAGCATTCAGCTTTTGGCTTAAAATCTTTTACCCTTGACCCCTTGAAACCTTTTTCCCTCACCCCTCAGTCCTCACCCCTATCTTTTCACTCCTCAGTCCTCAGCCCTCAACCCTCAGTCCTGTCTTTTCCCCTCGACCCCTTGAACCCTACAATTAGTCCTTTTGCCTTCATATCATAAGGCAAAGAGAAAAAGCAAACCCGAGGCCAACAGGAACCCATACGGCAGCCCATACAGTTTCAAGGAAAACCTCTCCGACAGTGTAGCGCTTGACGATCCGGTAGGTTGCATAGAGGCTTGCCAGGAGACCACCGGTGATGATCAGATGCTGCAAGGTCTCGGTCGCCTCCCGGCTCAGAAGTCGATAGCCGGTTTCAGTCATGACCACCCCCAGAGCTGACAGGATAAGCGGCACCGAGCGCCAGGCACCGGCCATGAACATTTCAAAATAAACAGCCAGAAAACCACCCAGCACAAGGGGGATATAGCCGTAGCCTGTGGCGGCAAAGATATGCGGAAAACTCGATCTGGATATCCTGGCCTGCTGCCGGGAAAACAGTGAGTATATACCGACAAAGAGCCCGATCAGACCGAACAGAATCAGGCTGCCTGCCAGATGGGGCATGCTGAATTGACTGGAAAGAGCCAGGAACTCCTGGTGCAGCAGCAGGGGAAGAATATGGCTGATAATGCCACCACCAGGAAACTGTCCGCCACACGCGGCGACTGGATATGCCATAGTTCGAGGGGGCGATCCGCAGGTTCACCTGGATGGAATCATGGGGGCAGTTCTTTACACAGTTGCCGCACAGAATGCAGTCCCTGTTGTTATCAACCAGGAACGGGTGGCGGGACATGGGGCAGCCTTCATGTTCCATGTCACCCTGATAACAGAGCCTCGACTGACAGGTATTGACACAGAGTTGCCGGTTGGCGCGCAGCTCCAAGGTCGAGGGCATGGCGAAAATGGCGTTTAGGCCACCCAGCGGGCAGACATACCGACACCAGGCCCGCCGCTTGAAAAGGATGCTGAACAGAAACGAGCCCAGAATTATGCCCAGGATGATAAAGCGGTCAGTTTCGTATTCCGGTAGGCGTCCCATACCAATTCTATCCAGAAAACGATTATACAGAAACCGGCCATAATCCAGCTCGAGTAATCCTTGATAAACCGGGGTACGCTGAGTTTGGGTTTGACAATTTTTTGAATCAGATTGCCGGGAAGTGAAAGCGAGCAGACACTGCACCATATCCTGCCCAGAAAAAAGAATGAAAAAAGCATCAGCGGCCAACCGATAGACCAGCTCAACACCAAGCCTATGTTGCGTTCAGGATCATCCTGAGGTCCCAGAAACAAAGCCAGAAGTCCGGCAAAAAAGACAATGGAGATAAATATTCTCGGCAGCTGCGGAAAGAGACGGCTGCGGAATATGGCGCCGATAATCGGCCAGCGCAGCAGGTTATACTCCAGTTTGCCCTCCGGCTGCGGCAGTCCCAGGAGGATCTGTTCAGAGAGAATCTCGTCCTGCTCAGCCAGAAGAACGGCCCGTTGGATCACATTACGGAGTTCAGTCAAATTGCCCGGCCAGTCATAGTTCATCAGCATGCCCAGGACGTTCTTTTCAAACCCCTTTACTTTGTGGTTGTATTCCTTGTTAAAGTGATCCAGGTAATGCTCCACCAGCCGGGGGATATCACGCTTATGCTCACGGAGCGGCGGCAGCTGCAGAACGCATTCGCCGAACAGTTCCTGCAGTTCACCAACCATACGGCAAGATTCGCTGCCGGGAATTTGCCGCTCTGCGCAGACAATAATCAAGCGCACGCCAAGACTAAGCCTGGTCTTACCGCCAATGCGACAATAATAGTTGTCCCGTATGGTCTGCAGCAGTTTCCGCTCAGTGGCTTCTTCCAAGACCTCGGCATGATATAATACGATGCTGCCGCCCCGGTACTGTTCCAGAATGCCGGCCTCCCTAAAATGTGAAAAGGCCAGGGAACCGGGATCGTGGCCATAGAGCTTGCCTTCAAGAAGTCCTGGTTCAAACTGCCTTAAATCGATTACCCCGTAAGGGCCATTCCGATTTTCACTGAGGTTATGTATCTGCCGTGCAGCTGATTTGCGGCCGGTGCCCGACTCACCAGTAATCACTAGGGGCTCAAGGTTTTCGGCAAACTTCCTGATTCCGGCCTGGACGTTCTTCAAGGTTCTGGGGGCCGACTCATCCAGCTCGTCTTCTGTCCCCTCCCCGGATTCAAAAAAAGGATACAGGTCGGTATTCTCTGGCTGCACAAAATTCTGCTGCCGATCAAAGGTTGTTTCCAGCTGGTCATGCAGAGAGGAACGCAGCCTTTCCACCAGAATCTTATCCAGTTCTTCATGAAAAACAGGATTGACGAGGAGGGTTTCATGAAAGAATTCACTGAAAAACCTGCCAAGAAGAACATCAGATACAGCCCTGACACTCAAAGACCTTGACTGGCCTGTCAACAGGGAGCTTTCTCCAAAATGTCCACCTTCGCCTATTCGGCCAACCATGCAGGTACTGTTATCATCTTTTTGGGCAACTAATTCTACCTCGCCTTGCAATACCACATAAAAATAGTCACCCCTCGTGTCCCTGTCATAGATGTAATCTCCGGCATCTATAGAAATCAATTCACAGGCAGCAGCAATATGATCGAACTCATCCGACGACATGCCCGTAAACAATGATGATTTATGCAACAGTTCCTTTCCAGCCATAGCGTCTTCTACGATAATACTTCGCACAGGAACGTGCATCCTGAAAAATCAGATAAAAAAGGGATTAGAAACAGGTGAGGCGGTTCAGGAAAGAGTAAAGGGCGGTATGGATGGAATTAAAAGCTTACACGGGAAATAGAACATTTTTCATATTTACAAGTAGATTGCACATCGATCTTTGATGTGCAATCTACTCTATGCGTTTAATGCATGGTTCTAGTTACCAAGTTCTCCACAGTCAGTTAATTGCCTATGGGGATTAATCTTTTGTTCTATCTGATCCAGCCAGTCAAAAACATCTGCAATGGCAAACGGCTTCTGAAAAAACTTCAGACCTAACTCGTTTGCCCTTTGCATGTCGTCCAAGGTGTAATCACCTGACATTAAGGCCAGATGTCTGCATTGACAGCCTTTTTCAATTTGCTTTTCAATAAAATCTATGCCTCTCATCACCGGCATATTAATATCTGTCAAGATAATATCAGTGCATGATTGACCATCCAGGCACGAGCAACTTTCATTGTCAAAAATAGGACAGGCGCCAGGATGAAGATAGGTCAGCACCTCATACCCTCCCCGACTCTCCAAAACAGCCTTTAAGAGGTCTAAAATTTCCTGATGGTCGTCAAATACCAAAATTCTATAGTTAGTTTTCTTTTTCATAATTCAGTGTTTAAAAAAATATTGATATATAATTATGTTTTCATCATGTTACAAAACCTGCCGTACCGGCCAAAAAACTATTGAGACTTACTTACAAACTTCTAACTCCATGGATTATTGCTGTTTGTAATCTTCCATTCATTCCGGGCCATCTGGAGAATTATTATCTCATTGGCTTCAATCTTCTGGGTCACTTCCGGAAGCAGCATTTTGTAGGAACCTTTAATTGCGATCCTGACAAACACAACCGGTTCGTCGTTAACATATACTTCTTTTTTATCAACAAGCTCAATCTGGAGTTCAGAAAAATCAAAGGTTGCTTTTTCCAGAATTTCCAACCTGCCTTTGCTCTTGTTGATTCTGCATGTAACATCTATCTGCTCTGCTACTTCAGCCTGATCAGACTTCACGTAATAGTAAACCAGGGACTGGTCCGCCATTGTTTCATGCTTGGCAATGAAGTCCTGGATAAAATTTTCCGGAAGTTCCATGCTGACACCATCGCTCCCGCAACCTGTTATGTTTACAAGTGCAAACAAACCTAATGCGAACAAAATCAAACTTCTTTTAAAAGTTAGATTTAATTTCTTACAACTGTTTAATAACGCTTTCCTGCTCACTTTCCACTCCCTCTCTATTCATGTTTTCTTGTTTTATTGTTGCTGCTAAAATACAAAAGTTTCTCCTGGATAACAGATAATTATGCGAAATCACCGCAACCAAAATGGATAAAGTTTTATTTCATTTTGGGTTTTGACCTGGTAAAAAAATCATTAATTACTATTGCTATACATGGAGTTACAAAGGACTAAGCTGCGACACCTCTCTATACAAATATAGAGATCATTATAATATGTAATTTGATATATTTCAAGTTCAATTATTATGCGCCACGCCTATAGGCAACAAAAAACAACATTACACAACGCCACGAGAACGAGTGACAGAAGAAAAGCAGATAAGATTAATGAAGACTACTTTTGGATAAACTGCTCAGGATTACTTTGCATCCAGTTCAGCAAGTCCTTCCCGCAAGGCGTACAGCGTTGCCTGGGTCCGGTTTGCTAACTGCAGTTTATTGAGGATATTACCCACGTGGATACGAACAGTTCCTTCTTTGATCTTAAGTGTCTGGGCAATTTCCTGATTGGACATACCCTGGGCAACATTTCTTAAAACCTCGACTTCCCTTTCACTCAGTGGATCATCTGTGGGTGGAAGATCTGAAGGCTGATGCATTTCATGGATCACCTTCTGGGCAATGACCGGATGCAGGGAAGATTTGCCCTGGTAGACATCATCGATTGCCTGCAGGAGATCTTCAGGGGATGAATCTTTTAACAGGTAACCACTGGCTCCGGCCTTGATGGCAGAAAATACATTTTTATCATCGCTGAAACTGGTGAGAACCAGAATCCTGGCATCACGGTTCTTTTTTTTGATCCCCGCGATGGCGGCAACACAATCTTTACGGGGCATAACCAGGTCCATTATAACGTCATCTGGCTGCAGTTTTTTGGCCATGCTGACAGCTTCTTCACCGTCAACAGCCTCACCCTACAAGTTCCATTTCAGGTTTAACTCCCACAAGAGAGCGCAGTCCGCGGCGTACTACAGCGTGGTCATCACAAATAAGAACTCGAATTGTTTTTGGCATCATATTCCCCGTTTTTAAATCTTATGAAATTAGCAATTTAAAAATTTTTCTCTCCCTCAAATGGCATGCATAATTCTGTAATTATAACTATCATCACATGTAATGCAAATACTAATATCATAACGCAGTATAAAAATTAGCCTAAATTATTAAACTATTACTTGTCAGGCTCTTTCTGAAATGGTCATGAATTATACAAAATACGGGATATTTATCTCGTACAATAAGACTGGCCTGCCGGGGGATTCGGCAAGCCAGGGTTGGAGGGTGAGCCTGACCGTCAGGCTCGTGGGGTGCTGTAATATTCATACAGTCGTTAAATGTCCCGCACTCATCAACAGGGCCAACTAGTATCAGCTGGTTACGTGCGTGATGCCTGTCGACGGAAAAGTTTACGAGGCGGCAACATTACTTTTTACGGTAAATTCTCACCGGCACAAATACTGTTTTCGGCAAGGTCATTTCCCAGTAGTCCAATATTGCAGACTTTATTTTTTTGATTATGACTAAAAATATTTTCATGTTTTCCTATTGCCTCCATGGTTAAGGTATATACTCATCAGCACCCATATCCGGATTGCCGGTGCGGGTGTCGCCATCAATATCATCCGAAGGTGCACCAGTTAACGTTCCCTGATTAATAACTGGTGAGCCTGACTGGATATGAAAGTTACCCGCTGGTGTTGGAGTACCACTGCTGGCCTGGACAGGAGTCACAAAGATCGGATCCAGGTTAATATTGCCGGTTCCGCTGTAGACAGGGGTAACTTCAACATCAGAATAGGTAACAGTCACTGTACCATTGATCTCTTCATTCCCGGAATTCCCCGCATTATCCCAGAATATAGAGTTAGTAATAGTTGCCGTACCGGTCGTATTCAAGCCGCCACCAATAGGCCCATGGTTACCGGCAACTGTAGAGTTCATAAGGGTGATGGTCCCGGTGTTGTTGATACCACCGCCGTTCTCCAATGTACTTGTACCGGCAGCATTACCCGAGACAATAACATTGGTCAGAGTTGCAGTAGCACTATTGTAAAGACCTCCACCATGCTGTTTGGCCTTGTTACCGCGAATTGTTGAATTCATAACTGTAACAGTACCCAAAGTAGTGTTATAGATACCACCACCTAACGTGTCTGTGGCTTCATTGCTGTAAATGTCCGAACCATTCTGCACAGTCAGCGTGCCACTGTTCTCGACCAGAATACCGCCACCGAGCGTGCCGGTATTGCTGTACACAGAGCTGTTGTCAATTACCAGGGCCGCATTAGCACCATCTACCCGAATACCGCCACCATCCAAAGTTGATGAGTTACTATAAATCAAACTGTTGTTTTGTATCTTTAATGCGCCCTGCGTATAGATGGCACCACCCTTTTGCGCCTGCAGGCCGGTAAAGGTCACCCCGTCAAAGAGGGACTGGTTGGTCATATTGCCAAGATAAATGGCGCCGCCAAGGCTTAATGCATCTATTCCGCCGGAGCCGGTAAATGTACCGCCGGTGATAGAGAGCGGCGTTGTCTCTGTTGAACCGGTCATATAGATCGCGCCACCCGTACTGGTTGCGGTGTTTCCTGTAAAATTTGTACTGGTAAGGGTGATGCTGCTGGCTGCACCAGTGGCATAGATTGCGCCACCAAGAGCATGCCGGAATCGGTAACACTGTTGTTATTGATTGTTGAGCCGCTTATTGAGACTTTTGCAGAACTCAAGTAAACAGCGCCGCCATAGTCAGAGGCGTCATTGTTGCTGAGTGTTGAGCCTGTAATCGTAGTCATTTGAGTACCGTTGTTAATCAGAAAGATACCCGCCCCTGCCGTGTTACCGCCACCGGTGTTGTCAGTGATGGTAGTCCCGGTGATAGATAAAGGTGCTGACAGAGCTTCAGCATAGATGCCGCAGGTAACACCACTGGCATCATTATGAGGTGGATCGTTGGCAATTACAGATACGGGGAATAAAAAGATGAGGGAGAAAAGAAAAAAAATCAGGTGCAGTTTACCAGTTTTATATTTTACTTTCTTCATAACTGAAACCCGCAATCACGGAAACTCCCATATACGGAAACGAGGTAATTAATTATAATATTGTATCATTTTCAGGAAATCAAACTGCCCTTATTAGCTGGTCGCCCGGTTCAGCTTCAAGCAATTAATAATAACTTCGTCAAATTACATGCAAGTATTATTCCTTAGTGCATGCAATTATTATGTATTTTTACATATTTGCAGAAAGTAATCAAGACAAAAGGACCTTGTCGTAGAGCTGTATCTCTAACCATTTAAAATCAAATCGGTTCTTTGCTGATAACTACCAATGCGATAAAATTATTTTCTGAAATGAAATATGACTCAGCAAAACGCAGAACGGCGATAAAATGAAAAACAGGAGATATCTGTGTGACAAAAAATGTCACTCT
>PVMK01126810.1_pt1 | contig 19037 bp, 21 predicted proteins | sample 1853481 | NCBI WGS metagenome assembly PVMK01 (sample SAMN08533507, study PRJNA380276) | Marine sediment metagenome, whole genome shotgun sequencing project. | reverse complement strand
TCTTCCGATCTAGGGTTTAGTCATCACCCCAGATATTGTGCAGCCGGTTATCCAAAAGGTACCGGCCACATCCTTTGAACTCAGTGTAATCTGTTTCGTTTGATAATTTTACATCTACGGTTACGAAAAAAGGGAATTTCTCTCCTGACATATTATCCATACAGGTATCCGGCACTATTGTTACTATCAGTTCTCCCATTTCCGTTAGCGCCCGATACCGCTCAACCGGGATATCCTGGGCAATATCCGGTTTTGGCACCGGAGTGATTATTTCCTCAGGGTGGTTAAGTGATTTAAAATGCATCCTTTTGTCAAAGTCAATTTCCAGTACCCATGACGGTTCATTTCCAGTGGCTTTGAAATCTATAAAGGTCATTTGTAATGATTCATTTTTTTCATCGATACTGTCCTGATTATCAGATTGTAATCGAGTTCCAGCAGAACATCCGTATATACAATAGCAAATGACTAGGGCACATAGACATTTATGTAGCACATAGCTAGCAGGTTCAAAAATAAATTCACCAGCGAAACTCGGAACACAAAGCATAGATCAACTTAAAACTAAGAATTCAAAATTCAAAACTCCTAAAGGCTTTCCGGGCATTCTCCTTCAAGCGAGCTTACCCAATCCCGTATCAACTCCACTCCTTCCTCATGTACCATAGTCCTTCCCAATTCCGGCATCATCTCTCCCGGATTCAGGCTTTCCATACGGTAAATCAAAATTGAAGCATCCGGGTTCCCCGGCACGATATCATATTGGCGTCCACCGGAACCACTACCTGCTGACACTGGAGATTTACAAAATCCAAGATGATTCAGGTCTTTGGTTAAAGTAGTTAAAAATAACCCTGAGATATTTGCAGGTCCATGTTCCCCATGGCAGATCCCACAATTGATCTCCATATAAGCCAACGCCCGATCACTCAATATAGCCTTTTTGTCATTCCACCGGGCTACTTTAGGTAAATCCGCCGGATCACCCTTAACTGGCTCCAAGTACCCTACTTGCTGCCATTTTTCTAATTGGTTCATGGGACCATCTTGATAGTTGTAAATTTTGTTAAGGTGCCGGACCTTAGGGCCGATTGGTTGTAGTTCCTTCTTGTATTCGTGGCACCCTTTGCACTGGTTTTTATTGGGTATAATGAAGGTAGTGTTTTTTGGTTTCCCCCTGAGGTCAATCCAGTTTACCTTTCGGACTTCACCGGCAATTTCTAAGTATGCGTCTGCTTGTTGCTCATCCCAAACGTAGGTCAATGCATCCCAACCGTTTTTCCGGCTGACTAACAGGCGTGTCTCAACCAATTGTCTCCCTTCTTCAGGAGCCCGGGCATCATTGAAGTAGTAGAAATTCTTTATCAATACCGACCCAATAGGGAACACAAGACTTTCATCAATATTTTCAAAGCGAGCCTGAGTACCTGGTGGCAACCACACAAATCGGGCCTTCTCAGCATAGTCACTAAACAAAGGAGTGATCAGGTCATAAGGCAATACGCCTTCATTTGGCATCAATTGCTTTAAGTCACCTCTGAAGAACTGGTATCCCGACAACTGCTGGAAAGGAGGTGATGCTTCATCCAATTGTACTGATGAACCACTGGTGCATCCCAATAACAGGGCCAATATTCCAAACAGACTGCAACTATTGTAGTCGAGCATGATTTAAGATCTATAGGGCTTCTACTGTCAAAGCTGGCAGTGAACATTCAAATGCCTTCAGGTTCTGGTCCATGGTTTTCAGCATTTCTGCCACTCCCTCAGCCTGTGCGGCATTCAGGTTACTGAAACGGAGATCTTCACCATTATTTTGAAAACATAACGGCTGACCGGTATTGTTGTCAGGGTTGAAAATACCATCGATTAAAATATCTTGTGGTTGACCTCCGAACAAAGCTGATATCATTTGTCCAAACTCAGTAGTTTGGTCAGCTATATCATCTGAACGCTCAAATTTGTTATCGTGAACATTCACGTTATAGTAAAAAGGCTCGAATCCGTTTTTTACATCAAACGGCCTACGGGTAAACAGGTAACTGATAATTCCCAGTCCCAGGGTTTTATGACCGGTGATCTCATTATCGAATATCTCAAGGTCTTTATGGGCCACCACCAGCATACCAGCACCAGGTGGCAGTGTATTAACCATGCCTCCTTTTGGAGAAAAGTTTTGAAAATTGTTGTCGCGGCTGGTGTTGTGGTGAACCCGAACATTATATCCAAATGCCTGTGGTAAATCAGGCAAGTTAAATACTAAAATTCCTCCAGTATTGTTTTCTGTAATATTGTTATAACAATCTACATTCCTGCTATTCTCAATTTCTAATCCAGCCACGTTGTGATGCGCATAATTTTCCCGTATCACCACATCGGTACTTTGACCCACATAGATCCCTGCATCCGAAGCATAAGACGCTTCACAGTGCTCAATTAGTACCTTTTGGCATGCAACATGATAGATTCCATAACCACCGTTGGTAGAATCCGCTCCATTGGTCCAGGTAATATTGAGATCTCTTAACACCACCCCACGAGAATCAAGTAGCTTCAGTCCGTCACCCTTGGAATCTTCGATGGAAAACCCTTCCAGGGTTACACCGTTGGCCTTTATTAACAGACCTTCAGCCCCCTGGATTTGGTTTTCAAAAGATAATATAGTTTTATCCTTACCCTGTCCTTTGATGGTAATGCCATCGATGCCATCCAGAGATAGAGAGCGGGTGATATCAAAACGTCCCTCAGGTAGTTCGATTGTGGCACCACTGTCCGCCGTGATCAGTAGTTCCTGGAGGTGCTTTTCGAAATTGTCAGGATCGACTGTAATATGGGCATCGGAGGTGTCTTGTTTTTGGCTGCAATTGGAACAAACCAAACATATTACTGTAGCCATTAAAAAAGTGAAATGTCTCATAGTTAGATTTTAATAATATAAGTTTCAAGAAATGCGTGATTCATTGTCTTCCATTCTGAAAGTTGTAAATTGTTAGTAGTAAATATAATCTCTAAAAATTAAAATCATGTACGTAATTACTGGAGCTACAGGCAATACCGGTAAAGGAATTACTGCAAGGCTATTAGAAGCAGGTAAAGAAGTGAGAATTATCAGTAGAGATGCTGAAAAAACCAAAGAATTAACGGATAAGGGGGCAGAATTGTTTCAGGGAAATACAGATGATGTTGAATTATTGAAAAAGGCATTTGAAGGAGCAACTGCAGTCTATGCCATGCTGCCATTTGATATGCAGGCAGAAGATTATACAGCATTCCAACAGAAACATTCAAGCGCAATTGCAGAAGCTATGGAAGCATGTAAAGTGAAATATGTGGTATCACTAAGTAGTCAAGGGGCTCATTTAGAAAGTGGTTCAGGAGTAGTGTTAGGTTTGCATAAAATGGAGCAATTGTTCGACCGGATTGAAGGATTAAATACTCTTCATTTACGTCCCAGCTATTTTATGGAAAATACTTTAGCTATGGTTGGTCTAATAAAGGAGGCGGGTATTATGGGTTCTCCGATCAAAGGAGATTTATCTATGCCAGTAATTGCGACCAAAGATATTGCCAATCATGCAGCAAAAAGGTTGTTAGCTTTAGATTTTAAAGGACACAATTTTCAGGATTTATTAGGAGCGAGGAATGTAACTTATTCTGAAATAGCAAAAGTTTACGGTGCGTCTATTGATAAACCAGACTTAAACTATGTTGAGTTTCCCTACGAAGACTTTAAAAGTGCTTTTATGGGAATGGGAGCTTCGGAAAGTGTTGCTGATAATATGAATGAATTTATTGAAAGGGTAAATGCAGGAGAAGTGTTTATTTCGCAACGCAATATCGAAAATACCACCTCAACAACCATCGAAGAATTTGCCCTAACCTTCAGTTATGTTTATAACATATAATTAGTAATGTGAAATGCATAGGTGCAAAATCTGGAATAGAGAAATTTTTAGATTGGTAACTAAGCCTTACTTATTATCATAGTCCGATCCATTTTCTGCATCATCTGACACATTTCTGGCATTCCCCTTCCTTCTGAAATAAATCCCTGCTCTAAAAAGATATACAAAGACACAAAGCAGGTAGAGGCTGGGTAAAAGCTGATTAATACATGACTGAGGCCAGTGTTGCATTAGCGAAGATACCACCATTCGTATGAGGACATGGGTGTGTAGGCTTATTAGACCGGCCGGTTGGCCAACAATTCTCGTAAATAAAAACGGGAGGCAGCCAGTAATGACCGCTGGTCACTACTTAACTTTTTCAAGAATTCCATATCATTCTTTTCCAAAACATGGGTTGGTTCACTGGCTTGCAACCGGATTTTCTCCCCTACTATAACCCGGTCGTGCCAGTCCCCTAATAATTGCCCCAACCATCTAACCCTTTTGTATTCTTCTGGGGATATAAAATCTTTTTTCATGTTTAAGGCCCAGTCCGTGACAAAACGGATCCGTTTGAGCAAAATTCTGACCTGATGCCATTTATCTTTTCTTTTTGAGTTCATTAAAATTTTGATTTTCTGAAACAAGTGGTCAATGTATCCAACGATACCTTTAAGCCACCGTGCCTGACTGATCGACTTCAAACTCTGAACATCAGTCCCTGATAATACAAAAAGTTTACCGCTTGGATTTCTTTTTTTCCATTCCAACAATTTACCAATAGTTAAAACCAGTTCACCATTAAGAGATTTTCGAATATTCTCATTGTAGTTGATTTGATACTGACAAAGAACACGATGTGCTATCTGCAAATCCCTAACCGCCCCCGAGAGATCAAAGATATCCTTCAAAGGCCTAAATGCCCGTCTAGCTTCAAAAGATTGTGGCACAATAAAAGCCACCAACTGAAAAACAGCATTGACCTTTTTTAAACTAACCCGCAGTTGATGGATGGCCTCCTCTTCATGACCTTTGCGGATCTTAATATAATGGCTCGCGGCCGTGGAAAAAAGTTCATCCAAGTGTTGGGTCAGGTGATCAATTCCCATAGAATAAAAATAGGTAGAAATTTGGACTTAATAGCAATTTACATCATGTCCGGACCCAATCTGGAATCCTCAGCATGCCTATTGAGATTATCAAAATTATCTTTGGGCCAGTATGGGCTCACGCCTTCGGCGTGGAAAAGGGGGTAATTTTTCAAATCGAAAGGGCATGCTGAGGGTAACAAGAAAATTTTGTACATTATACACGTACCCAAACATCATCTCCCCGGTTGAAAGAAGAATACAAGAAGTGGCATTCCCCTACCCTCAGCATGGATATAGAAATGCTGGTGTATGGCCACTATGGCTATCCGGTGATTGTTTTTCCCACTACTAAAGGCCGCTACTACGAAAGCAGGGATTTCAAATTAATCGATTCTGTAGCTCATCTAATCGAGGCCGGGAAGGTAAAGATCTATTGTCCCGACAGTGTTGATGCCTATAGCCTTTACAATAAATCCATACCTCCCGGTGAACGGATAAAAAACCACAAATGGTATATTAATTTTATTCAAGACGAAGTAGTAAACGCTATTCGCAGTTCTTATGATATTCCCAAAGTAGCAGTGGCTGGAGCTAGTTTCGGTGGTTATCATGCGGCAAATTTTGCTTTTAGTCACCCTGAGTTGGTAAGTCATCTGTTCTGTATGAGCGCTCAATTCGATATTCGCGATTTTATGGATGGTTTCTACAATGACGACCTGAACTTTGTTAATCCCATTGATTATCTGCCGGGTAGCAATCATCCGGATCTCTGGAAAATGAATATTGTGCTGGGCTTTGGTGAATGGGATATTTGTCGGGACGCTAATTTGCAGATGTCCTATATATTAAATGAAAAAGGTATCACTCATTGGCTGGACGAACGGCGATGGGCGGAGCATGATTGGCCCATATGGCGCAGCATGTTTGTAGATTATTTATCGCAATTATAAGACAACTATATGAAAAAAATAGGCATTTTATTTGGTCAGGAAAACACTTTCCCATGGGCTTTGATCAAAAGGATCAATGACATGAAGGTGGATGGGGTAACAGCAGAAGCTGCTTCCATCGACGTGGTACAACAGGCAAAATCCACTGAATATGCGGTAATCATCGACCGGATTTCTCAGGATGTGCCTTTTTACCGGGCTTACTTGAAAAATGCCGCCATCGGCGGTACCGCAGTGATCAATAATCCATTTTGGTTCAGCGCCGATGAGAAATTCTTTAACAACGCCCTGGCGGAAAAAATTGGGGTGCCCGTCCCCAAAACCGTGCTACTACCCTCTAACAAACGACCCGATGACACCGATGAAAACTCTTTTCGCAATCTTAAATTCCCAGCAGACTGGAATTACATCTATAACTACATTGGTTTTCCCGCCTATATGAAACCTTTTTCCGGTGGTGGATGGAAAAGTGTATACAGGTTGGAGAATAGTGAAGACTTGTTTACTAAACACAAAGAAACCGGGCAACTGGTGATGATGCTTCAGGAAGAAATTCAATTCAAGGAATACTTTCGTTGTTACTGCCTGGGTCAAAAGTATGTGCACATCATGCAGTACGAACCCAGGAACCCCCATCACCTCAGATATGTAAAAGAAGGCCCTCCAATAGAGCAAAAGCTGCTGGACACCATACACGACTATACCATCAGACTCAATCAATGGCTGGGATACGATTTCAATACCGTGGAATTTGCTGTACGAGACGGTATACCTTATGCCATTGATTTCTGTAATCCAGCACCAGATGCCGATGTTAATTCAGTGGGCCAGGACAATTTTGATTGGGTGGTAGAGCATGCTGCCAAGATGGCGGTGGAAAGGGCCCAAAGTATTAAAGAAGATTCTATGAATCTTTCCTGGGGTAATTTTGTAAAAAAGCAGATATAGACCATGGCCAGTAAATTTACTTTAGGGATTGAAGAAGAGTATCAGGTCATCGACCCCAAAACGCTCGAACTGACTTCTCACCAACAAAAAATCGTAGAAGAGGCTGATAAGGTCATGAAAGACCAGGTAAAGGCGGAAATGCATCAGGCGGTGGTAGAGGTGGGCACTACCATTTGCCAAGACATTGACGAGGCGCGCAAACAGGTAACGTTTTTAAGGAAAAACTGCTGTGAAATAGCCCGAAACCTGGGTTATCGCATTGCCGCCGCCGGTACCCATCCATTCTCTGCCTGGCAGGCGCAATTGATCACTCCCGACCCCCGATATGACCATATTATTGCAGAACTTCAAGATACCGCGAGGTCGAATCTGATATTTGGATTGCACGTACATGTCGGCATTGAAGATCGTAACAGAAGCCTGCACCTGGTCAATTCCCTTAGATATTTCTTACCCCACATTTTCGCACTATCTACAAATTCCCCTTTTTGGGAGGGTCGTAATACTGGATTTAAGTCTTACAGATCAAAGGTATTTGATAAATTTCCCCGTACCGGCATACCCGATCTTTTTGGAAGCCTGGCAGAATACGAAAACTTTCTCAACCTGTTGGTGAAAACCAACTGCATCGACAATGCCAAGAAAATATGGTGGGACATCCGGGTCCATCCCTTCTACCCTACCGTGGAGATACGTATTTGTGATATACCCTTGACCATCGATGAAACCATAGCCATAGCAGCCTTAATACAGGCCATTACCGCCAAATTGTATAAATTACGGGAGGATAATCTGAACTTCATCAGTTATAAAAAATCCTTAATCAATGAAAATAAGTGGCGGGCCAGCCGCTATGGATTGGATGGGAAACTGATCGACTTTGGTAAGGAAATGGAAGTAGACACCCGCAATCTGATTTTAGAAATGCTGGATTTTGTTGATGATGTTGTGGATGATTTAGGGTGCCGACATGAACTCGAATACATCAATCAGATACTTGAAATGGGTACCGGCGCGGACCGTCAGTTGAAAGTCTATGAGGAAACTAAAAGTCTGGAAAAAGTTGTAGCATACATAGTGGAACAAACCACCAAAGGAACCTAATATGGCGCAATTGAAGTTGGCATTAATGGACATGAACAATGGGGTGGCTAACCAGGGAATGAGGGGGTTGAGGAATATTGTAAAAAAATTTCAGATACCCGAAGACACCGGTCCAGAAAGCTATGGGGAGCGTGCGGGTGCCGGTATGAATCCTGGATTAATTGTTGATGAATTTGAAGTGCGGAAGGAACATCAGGTGCCAGGATTGGATTACCACATTTATATATCGAGTGGAGGACCCGGAGATCCCAGAGAAAATATCGCAGGTCAGGAAAAACGGTGGTACCAATTGATCGACCAAATCTGGCGCCACAATCAGACCAAAGAAGATAAAAAGTATGTATTCTTCGTTTGCCACAGTTTTCAGATGGCTTGCCAGCATTTCGGGCTGTGTGATATAACCCCTAGAAAATCAACTTCCTTTGGGATTTATCCCATCCATAAAACGGAATCAGGTAAAAAGGACCCACTATTAAATGATCTACAAGATCCGTATTACGGTGTAGACAGTCGTGACTGGCAATTAATACAACCTAAAAGGGCCATCTTTAAGAAATACGGGGCCAAGATCCTTTCTTTGGAAAAAATAAGAACACATGTAGAGTATGAACGGGCCATCATGGCCATTCGCTTTTCACCTGAAATGCTAGGTACTCAGTTTCACCCTGAGGCGGACCCTGAAGGAATGAAGATCCACTTTAAAAATAAATTAAACCGGGACAAGGTGATCAAAAATTTCAGTGAGAAAAAGTACCAAAAAATGATGCAATCCTTGGATAACCCCGAAGCTATTGCTCATACCTATGAAACCGTAATTCCAGGATTCCTTAATCGCGCCATCCATTCGTTGATCTCTCTAGGATACAAAGAGCATGCAGCCTGAGGTTCGCCGTGAATATAACCGGCAGTTTACTCCGGAAGGCTACCAGGCCTTCAAAGACTCCATTGCACAGTCGGTAGACCATGTACCGCCCTTCAGGATAGCTGAAACCCCTGTGTTTGTCCCTAAGCTATTGAAGGGTTTGCTGATTGAAGCCTGTAATGAAATAAACCAGATTGTATGCGATCCCAATTTCAAACAACGCACTGATGATGCCATCAAACACCCCACCCTTAGGGTCCCAGGTGAAGACTACCACACCCGATTCTTACACATGGATTTTGGCATCTGCCTGGATGAAAATGGTCAGCCAATACCTCAATTAATTGAACTTCAGGGATTTCCATCGTTGTATTTTTTTCAGGAACTGATTTCTAAGTCTTACAGAGAGCACTTCTATATACCAGATGATTACTCTGTTTTTGTGGATGACCTGAACCAGCAGACCTATATCGAACTGTTGCGCAAGGTGATTGTTGGTGACAATGATCCTGAAAATGTAGTGTTACTGGAAGTGGAGCCAGAAAAGCAGGTGACTAATATTGATTTCATAAGGGCCCATCAGCTGTTGGGCATAAAAGTCCTTTGTATTAGCAAACTTAAAAAAGACCATAAGAAGCTTTATTATCTTAATGATTATGGGAAGAGGATACCCATTTACAAGATTTACAACCGGGTCATTTTTGATGAGTTAAATAAACGGCCTGATCTGAAAAGGGAGTTTTATTTCAAAGATGAAGTAGATGTAGAATGGGTGGGCCACCCAAATTGGTTCTTTCGCATTAGTAAGTATATCATGCCAATGCTTAACCATAGCAGGTTTGTACCCAACTGTTTATACCTGGATCAGGTAGAAAAGTATCCGGAAAACCTAAGCGAATATGTGCTAAAACCACTTTACTCCTTTGCCGGCTCCGGTGTCCAACTAAACGTGACCCCTGATCTGTTGGACAAACTTGAAGACAAGAAAAACTATATACTGCAAAAAAGAGTAACCTATCAGCCCTTCCCAATTGCTCCCAATGGGGGCGTTAAGGTGGAGATCAGGATGCTGATGATCTGGGAACATGGGGAACCCACCGCAAGAATTGTAAATAATCTGGTCCGTCTTTCTAAAGGAGCCATGATTGGGGTTCAATACAATAAAAACAAGGATTGGGTGGGCGCCAGTGTGGGCTTTTTTGAACCCAGCTAGCCGGGACCCGGCTAGCAAATCCCAAGCATCAAATAACAAAAATCAACTAAACTCCAAATAACAAGGGCTCAAAAACTCAAACTTTCATATTTGACTGGACTTGCAACATTTTATCGGACATTTTTTAAGCAACATTTTTGTAATTCAACAATAATTGTGAGTAGGATTTCGGAGAAAGGTATCCCAGTGCTGAGTGCCGTCTTTTCTTGTTATACCAGGTTTCAATATATTCAAAAACGGCAAGTTTTGCTTTTTGCCTGGTTTGGTATTTGCAGTGATATATCAATTCAGTTTTGAGTGTTTTAAAAAAGCTTTCTGCAACCGCATTGTCCCAACAGTCTCCTTTTCTACTCATACTTCGAGATACAAGCTGATAGGATCCAAGTAAGCCTGAAAACTCATGACAGCAGTATTGCACACCCCGGTCAGAGTGAAAGATTAACCGACCAGTAAACGGTCTGTTTATGACGGCCATTCTCCATGCAGGAATGACTGTATCATAAGCTTTCAAGGTGTTACTTAATGACCAGCCAATAACTTTTCTATCAGCCAAATCAAGAATAATAGTCAAGTACAGCCATCCTTGACCAGTTCTTATGTAGGTAATATCAGAGACCCATACCTTACCAAGTTCATCCACTTTAAATTGTCTATTTAACTTGTTTTCTACAACTCTATATTGATGCTTAGAGTCTGTAGTTACTCTGAATTTTTTAACTGTTTTACTGCGTATGCCTTCCTTTTTCATAATCCTGGCTACCCTGGGCCTAGATGCTTGGATCTTACCACTGTTTAACTCAGCTGTAATACGTGGAGAACCATAGGTTTGCCTGCTCTGCTTATGGATCTTGCGTATTTGATCTGAGAGTGCTCTATTCTCAATAGCTCTTTTTGAAGGCTTTTTGGTCAGCCAGAAGTAATATCCGCTCCGGCTCACTTTTAATACCTTACACATCCTCTCAATGGCAAATATGGATCGGTGATCCTTTATGAACTGAAACTTTTGCCATCGCTCTTGGAGAAGATGCTTACAGCCTTTTTTAAGATATCTCGTTCAAGCTCAACCTCTCTAAGCTCCTTCTTTAAGTGGGAAATTTCAGCTTCTTCTGAGCTCTGGCTTATCTTCACTTCTCCTTGAAAGCCGTTTTCTCCTTTCTTAGCAAAACACTTCTGCCAATAATACAGTAGTGAAGTCCCCACGCCTAGCTCATCGGCAACTCGCTTTACACTTTGGTGTGATTCTATCAGTTCTAAGGCCATTAACTTGAACTCCTTATCATAAGTACGCTTTTTTCTTATCATGACTTTAAGTTATTTATTTTCCAAATACTTACTGTCCGATAAAAGGTAGCAACTTCATTTGGCCCTTAATTGTTATTTGACTTTTTGTCATTTGTTTTTTGAAGCATCTCATCTAAAGATGAGACGCTTCTGGCGGCTCCAAACTTGCATGAAACCCTTCAGCTATACGATTGGTATATTGTTCAAGCAGTTCCCTGACTCTGGCAGCGCTTTCTGATTTCAGTATCAACCCTATATGCCACTCTTTATTCATGCGCCAACAAATCTCAGGATCGGTAAATGAGGATGTATCAGGATGCTGGAACCGGCTAAGAGAAACCACTATACCGGCATATTCATGTCTTATTTCAGGCATATGATAAGTTTCGTTCAGGGCCACAGCCAATTCAATATGCGCCCATTCACGCCACAAGTTTATCCCGGTGGCAGCTTCCACCATTTCCGCAAGATTAGCCCCTCCTACTCTGGCGGAGGTCTCTAAAAAATAAAATTCACCGGTCTCCCGGGACTTAATAAATTCAGTATGTGACGCGCTGTTCTGCATACCAAACCCTTCCATCACTCGCTGATTAAGAGTCATAAGTTTTTGTTGGTCCTCTGAACCAAGTTCCAGGGTGCATGATCTAAATATTCCTCCTCCATGTGCCACTTCAAAAGGTGTATCCAAATACATACTTGCTGTAGCAAACAGCACTTCCCCCCGATAGATCAGTGAGTCGACATGATAGACATCTCCCGGAGCAAAACGCTCCACCAAATAGCCATGACGGTGGTCTTGCAGGCTATTGACTGTTTCCCACAAATCATCCTTAGAGGCAATTTTTTGAATACCTGTAGCTGAGGCTTCACTTCTTGGTTTCAGCAGCCAGGGAGCGGGTACCTGTTCGGTATATTGATGTATATCTGAATCCTTGAACAGTCCTGTGAATTGTGGGACTGGAATCAGCGCTTCTGCAGCCTTCATTCGCATGGCCAGTTTGTCTCTGAAATACCTGGCGGTGGTAGACCCCATGCCGGGCATTCTGAAATGTTCTCGCAAATGTGCCACCTGGTCCACGTCAAAATCATCCAGGGCCACGAATTTATCAAAACCAATGCCCCGCATTTTGTAAGCAATCGAATCTATCAGGTCTTTCATCACCCAACTACCATTTTCTTGAAGATCCATAAAGTAGGTGTCTTCGATGCAATCCCAGGGCCAGGCTTCATGTTGTAGTTTGGTAGCAGTCAGCAGGAACATCCGATGGCCTCTGGCGTGTCCAGCTTCTATAAAGGCGGCCCCTTTAAAATAGGATGATATACAAAGTATAGCTAGTGGCTTAGACATGATGGTAGGGTTTATGTTGATATCAGGGACCGGGCAAAATCAACCAGAAGTCGTACGCCATAACCTGTAGCAGACTTCATACGAGCATGATCAGTATCTCCAAAAGCCACCCCAGCGATGTCCAGGTGGGCCCATTTTTGCTTCTCATCAATAAAAAACTCCAGAAACTTAGCCGCGGTAATGGCCCCTGCTACCGGTTTTTCACTCAAATTTTTTACATCAGCGATGTCCGAGTATAAGGCCTCCTGGTAACTTTCCCATAAAGGTAATCGCCATACACGCTCCTGAGTATTATCTCCTGCCTGGGTAATTGAATCTGCAAGCGTTTGGTCATTGGTAAAAAGCCCGGCAGCTTTATCACCCAGAGTTGCCACACAGCTTCCGGTCAGAGTGGCCAGATCAACCAAAACCTCTGGGTGGTAATTCTCCTGAATATAGCAAAGTGCATCCGCCAGGATCAAGCGTCCCTCTGCATCGGTATCTATCACCTCAATACTCTTCCCGGCATGTGACTGTATGACATCTCCTGGCCTGATGCTCAATGAATCAACACTGTTTTCAGCTACCGGAATGATTGCCGCCACATTCAATGGCAGCTGAAGCCGCGCAATTAGCTCAATGGCACCCAATACCGCAGCACCACCTCCCATATCACTTTTCATATAGTGCATGTTAGTTGGCTTTTTTAGGGACAACCCTCCGGTATCGAAAGTTACTCCCTTACCCACCAGTCCAAGGTCAATCTTAGAGGGATCCTTATCAGAGTGAGTATACACCGCTTTGATTAATATTGGCGGATGCTCACTACCTCGGCCTACCGCCAGCAATGCCTGCAGATTTTTTTCTTTCAGGGTTTCCTGATCCAAAACCTCAACTGCGTATCCGTGTTGCTTTCCGGAATTTATGGCCCATTGACCTAAATATTGAGGAGTTTTTATGTTACCCGGGGCATCTACCAGAGCACAGACGCTTTTCATTACCGCCGCGGTCTGCTGTGCCTCATGAATCACCGTATCGAAATCGCCGGCCCCCTCAGTTATCAATAACTGTACTTGACGCAATAAGTGTGATTCATCATTTTCGGTCTTATAAACTCCCACTGAATAATCAGATAAACTGAGCCCCAAGACACATTGATAAATGGCTAACTCCGGAAGGTGCCTTAAGTCTATTAGTAGACTGGATTTTATTCTGGCTTTCTCTGTATTGATGAAATGGCGAAACGTTCGAAATCCCTCCGGCAATAGCCGTTCTTCACCCAACCCCAATAGAAACACGGTTCGTTGCTGTTCCTGGACAAGCAGCGAGTATAGTTCCTTTTTCTTGCCTGAAAAATCCTCTATGACTGCGCCTGGGACCAAAGAATTGTCAATCACAGCGCCTTGAAAATATGGGACCAATACCTGATAAATATGGTCAGGTAATTGGGTAGTCAACTCAAATTTGATTGGTTTGGTCATTTGTTTGGGTAATCTACCATTATTCAGGGGATTTTTATGGTGGACTTTATTGATTAAAGAATAACCATTTCAATGCAATGGGGAACTCTTCACGCCAAATTTCCTCATGATGAATTCCATCAGGATTATGAGAAAATTTAAAACGCAGACCCTCACCCAAATTAGTCAACAGGTCTGCACCAAAACGCATCACGTTGGGTAAATGGGCTTGGCTTTCTTTGCCTCCAGCGTACAAATATAGATGAGAAGATTCAACGGGATTAAATTTCTTAGCTAGCTGGTAAATCCTGGGGCTCAGCCAAAGACTTGGTGAAAATATCATCATTCTACTGAAGGTCTGGGGAAAACTAAGTCCGGCAAATAAGCTAATTAACCCACCCATAGAGCTGCCTCCAATGCCGGTATGCTCACTGTCGGTCATCACCCTGTATTTGTTATCTACATAGGGCTTCAAGGTTTCCATCAGAAATTTAATATACAGCTTACCCTGGCCTTTTCCGTATTTCCTGGTATTGAATGGCAGGTATTCATTCAACCGATCTTCACCACCATGATCAATAGCAATTACTACCACCTCACCACTTCCTTGACTGGCCAGGCGGGCTAGTGACTGGTCGATGGCCCAATTTCCAAATGGTGACTCTTCGTCAAACAGATTTTGTCCGTCGTGCAGATATAGTACCGGATACTCTTTTTCATTTTGGTAATAGTCATATGGTAGTAAGGCTGCAATCCGCCTACGCCGCTTTAACTGAGGAATCTCGTAGTCCTCCTCGATGATTTTGATGATTGGCTGGTAACTCTTGGTCAATTGTCAAGGATTTGCTGGCGAAAATACCCCTTTGGGAACAATAGAACAAGGGAATATGGGAACAATAGAGCAAGGGAACAGGGGAACAATTGAACAAGGGAACATTTGAGCAATAGAGCATGGGGAACAAGGGAACATTTGAACAAGGGGACAGGGGGAACATTTGATTAATAGAATAGTAGAACATTAGATTAACAATTTTAGATTATTGTTGGGTTTTGAAACTTGGGCTAAAAATTAATCACGTGATAAATAACGTGATTAATTAAAGAATCTATTTGACAAAACTATAAACTAGTGCTTACTTTTGAGGTTGAGACTACTCGAATCGATATTGGTCAGACATGATTAGCTAATCATTGCAACTATTTATTAGTTGCATCGTTATTATGAGTAGAAAAAACAAGCTAATAGCTAAACTTCTTCACGAACCTAAAGATTTTAGCTACCGTGAATTAGTAACACTATTGCGGCACTTTGGATATTATGAATTAAAGAAAGGAATTACTAGTGGCTCCCGAAGAGCTTTCGTGAACCAGAAAACCATGCATGTTTTACGACTCCATAAACCTCATCCACAAAATCATTTAAAACCATATCAGTTGAAGGAAGTAATTTATGAGTTAAGAAAATTCGGATACATATGAAGAATATTCTTAAATACGGCGATTTTGTGGCATCAATTCATTTGGACAGTAACACTGAGTTGTTGTATGGCAAAGTTGAAGGAATTGACGACTCTCTTACTTTTGAAGGCAGTTCGGTTGACGAATTAAGAACTGCCTTTAAAGAAGCCATTGAGGACTATATTGAGATTTGTTCCAAGATTGGAAAAAACCCTCATCGATCATACAAAGGAAGTTTCAATATCCGCATCAAGCCTGGCCTTCATAAAAAAGCTGCTTTTAGATCGGTTGAGCTGGGAATGTCGCTTAATCAACTAGTAGAAAAAGCCATTTCGAATTTTATTGAAGGATAAATTTAGGAGTGCCTAAAGAATTCTTCATATCTTTATTTTACATAATGCCATAAACTAATTATTATAGGTCAATTGCACAGCTAACTTAAACTTACCCTATCGTAAATTGGATCACCGAACTTTCATCAATCGCCGAACTTTCATCAAATCCACCATTATCAGCAGCATCGCCTTTGGTGTAAGCGGATTTACCGGAATGGGCAAAACCCACATCCTCACGCTTAGTTTTGACGACGGTTTTAAGAATTCTTTCTACAAAATTGCCGACATATACGAATCCCATGGACTGAGTGCTTGCTTCAATGTTATTGCCTCAGGGCACCTGCCCGGTTTTGAAGCAGTGGGAAAATGGATCTTGCCTGAGCTTATGGGTGATTTTGATGATTGGAACACCCTGAAGTCCAGAGGTCATGAGGTTATGCCACACAGTTGGCAACACCTTAATCTGACCGAACAGCCACTGGAGGAGGCCAAAGCCCTGATCATAAAATGCCTGGATTATTTTAAGGCAAATCTTGATGGTTATAAATCGTCAGAAGCAGTATTTAATTTCCCATTCAATGCTTCTACTCCGGAATTGGAAGCATTTGCCATGTCTAAGGCACTGGCCATCAGATCGCATGGTGATTCCGCTGTGGGTGAGATTCCAAAGCCACAAAAATCATTTCGAAAGGGCTGTTGGTCGAAAGGGCCGGAAAATATTGATAATTGGGTGGAAGAGCAGGTAAATAATTTCCTGTCATCATCGGGAGGTTGGCTTATCCTGAATACTCATGGTTTAGACCATGAAGGTTGGGGCCCTATGAGTACAGGGTATCTGGAAGGGCTCATCGCAAGATTAGTCAAGGTAGAAAAGCTAGAAATTGTGCCTACCGGATCGGTGTTAAAAAGAAGTCTGGAACACTAACCTGGATGACACCTAACCAACCATCCTGGTGGTTGCCAAAAAGCCTGAGGACAAAGCTTTGACCCTGGATCATAATGATCGCTTGCTGCCATTAGGCAGGAGCCTAAGAATGCGGTATTTGGAAAATAATAGCCGCTATTCATAAAAAGTTGTTAATAAATTAATACTTTCAAAACTCACAAAAAAAATTTACTAGCCGTGATTAAAATTACTTTTAATATCATTTGGGTACTAATGGTATTGTCAGGTTATAATATTAATGCTCAGGACAATGATGACGACCTCAGCCGTAAGAACACCATTAAATACCATTTAATTTCATCGGCGTTGTATGTAGATGAGTCATTTGCATTGTCGTGGGAAAGAGTTGTAAAACCCAATCAGAGTTTTGCCGTCATGGCAGGGGTTTTACGGTTTCCATTATCCACGAGTCTTGGATCTAGTATTATTGCAACCAGTGGTGATGCCAAGAATGGGTTTGTGATTGGTGGTGAATATCGGTTTTATTTAAAAAAGGAGAATAAATTCTCAGCACCACACGGAGTCTTTATTGGCCCCTATGCAAATACCTATCGTTTTGGAAACGACAGAAATTTTACTATAACTCCCGAGGATGGATCGGCTCCTTCAATGGGTAGCTTAACCTCGCATATCAGTGTGATCAATATAGGATTCCAAATGGGTTATCAATTTGTGATTAACAACCGATGGACCATCGATATGGTATTCATTGGACCATCACTATCACGATACCATTTGAAAGCCAGGCTCGATTCGGATTTTGATTTTGATGAGGACCTCATCGAAAATGAACTTTTACTAGGCCTACTTGATAGATTTCCATTACTCAAAGAGTTGCTAGATGATGAGGAAATAGACCTACATGGTAATAATAGCAAGTGGGCTCCAGGATTTCGATATCAACTTAATTTTGGTTACCGATTTGGCGGTGGGAAAAAATAATTAATTCCATTTCTTGAGGCTCCTCATAAATAATTTAACAGTTTATCTGTCGAATTAGGAGCTTACCCAGCAACTTCTGTGGAGTTCTTTTTTTCGCATTAAGAAACTAAACTCCTAGGCTCAAACAAATTCTACTAAAAATGCATGACTTTGTAGCACACTTGAACCGAATCGAAGAACAACTGAAATCCACAAGTAAAGCCATAAACATTCCGACAAGTAGCCTAATGACCTTTAAAGAGGCCGCACACAATATGAAGATTAGTTCTGGGCACCTCATGGAAGTTGAAGTAAAATGGGAATATAGAATTCGATCAGCCAAGCCCGAAGAATCATACGGTTCTCTCCAGAACAATGTGACGAATATCTAAAAGGAGGTAAGTTTCAGTGTACTAAATGACCGGCCGCTTTCGGCCGAGGCCGTGTGAAAACACCACAGCAGCTTAAAAAAAGGTGATTGTTGATGTCAAGATCGAATGTAGACTATCCGGCATTTGTGAGGCTTCCGAACCGATAATTCCCTTCCAGTGGAGATCAACTTCGTCCGGAATCCAGTCGAGCTTAGAAGGCACTACATGAGGCCGTTTTTGAGTTTTCACGAGCCTGGACCCAAAGCGGCCGGTCAGCCCTAAGCAAAAGTAGCCGCGTTCAGAGTCCCCTAACTCTATCCTAACATTGATTAAACTATCTAGCTTTTTCGTACGCTGAAATACTTGATCCGATTCACTTAGTATCCGATATGGCTCCTTTTCATTTTTTACCGAGGTTACTAGTAACCAGATGCTTACTACAAATATTAACCCTACCAAAACATCTTTGGCTAACATCAGAATTTTGAATCGTTTACTATCCATAGCCGTTAAATATATGAATACAATTAATATATCAAACGAAGGAGATGGTGGCAACCGGCGATAATCAAATCAGATTTGTACTCTCACTCCTCATTAGTTAATAACATAAGGAGGTGCCTGATTAATCAGACATTTTATACTTTTTGAATTTGTAGATTATCTTTGCAGTAACCTAAAGAGGATTTATATGTGGGCAGGAATCTTAGTTTATACATTTTTTGGACTTTCGACATGGTGGGCCACAGATTATCCAATGAGAGCTAAGGATCCCAGTCCTGTTGTTAATTCAGCCTCCCATAGTTCCATAACTTCTGATATTCAGAGACTTGCCAATGAAGATCCATCTCTTTCTAAGGCTGTCTCCCTAGCCTTGAAGGGC
>PVMK01155314.1_pt1 | contig 19039 bp, 10 predicted proteins | sample 1853481 | NCBI WGS metagenome assembly PVMK01 (sample SAMN08533507, study PRJNA380276) | Marine sediment metagenome, whole genome shotgun sequencing project. | reverse complement strand
GGCGTGGATCAGGACTACAAAAATATTGTCAAACAATGCACCCGGGCCGCACTGGCCGACGGCTGGGGCGGGTCCATGATGGCCACCGATCTGCAGGATGTCATGTTCGGCACCCCGTTTCCCCTCCAATCTGAGGCCAATCTGGGTGTCATGAAGAAAGACCATGTCAACATCATCATCCACGGGCATGAGCCGGTCTTATCCGAGATGATTGTGGCTGCGGCCCAGTCACAGGAAATGCTTGACTATGCCAAAACCAAAGGGGCCAAGGGCATCCAGCTGGGCGGCATTTGCTGTACCGGAAACGAGATCCTGCAGCGTCACGGCGTGCCGCCGGCCGGTACCTTCCTGCAGCAGGAGCTGGCCATCGTCACCGGCGCCTGCGATGCCATGGTCGTTGATGTTCAATGCGTTTTTCAGAACCTGGCCAATGTGGCCAAGTGTTTCCATACCAAATTGATTACCACCCACCCGATTGCACGCATGGAACAGGACAATGTGCTGCACATCGAATTCGACGAACACCATGCCATGGAAGATGCCCAAAAAATCATCAAAATGGCGATTGATAATTTCGAAAACCGTAGCGCCGATGTCATGATTCCCGGTCAGAAGGCCGCGCAGATTGCCGGTTTTGGTGTTGAATCGATTCAATATCATCTGGGGGGCACCTTCCGCGGCTCCTACTACACCCTGAATGACAACATTATTAACGGTCGCATCCGGGGTATTGCCGGTGTGGTGGGTTGCAACAACGCCCGAACCCGTCACAACGACGCGCATATTACCGTGGTTAAGGAACTGATAAAAAATGATGTGATCGTTTTGACCACCGGGTGCAACGGAATCGCCTGCGCCATGGAAGGCTTGCTAACTCCGGGTGCCGCACATGTTTACTGCGGACCGGGTCTGGCCGAAGTGTGCGAGACCGTGGGTATTCCGCCTGTGCTGCATCTGGGTTCCTGTGTGGATAACAGCCGGATTTTGCTGGCGGCCACCGAGGTGGTCAAAGCCGGCGGTCTGGGCAATGACATCTGCGATCTGCCGGCAGCCGGAAGTGCCCCGGAGTGGATGAGTGAAAAGGCCATCAGTATCGGTCAGTATTTTGTAAGTTCGGGTGTATACACGGTGTTTGGCTATCATTTCCCGACTACCGGAGCGCCGGTATTCCAAAATTATCTGTTTAAGGAGCTGGAAAAGCTGTACGGCGGTATGTGGGATCTGGAAGCCGATCCTATCAAACATGCCCGCAAGATGATTGCTCACATCGATAAGAAACGCAAAGCGCTCGGCATCGACAAAGCGCGTGAGCGGGTTCTGATGGATATGGCCGACCGTCAAAAGATTGAAGCGTAAGCGTAATTCAGGAATTTAGGGATTCAGGGATTTAAAATGAGATACTATTCCTTCAATTCCTCAATTTGAATCAATAAATCCTCAGAGAAGGAGGAAACTGTATGTCTAAGTTAGTTGCATTTGCCGCTATTCAAGGTGGCTACAACGTTGTGTCGCAGGTTGAAGGCGAATATAAAAAAGCTCTGGAGACCTTCAACGCAGATACCAAGGTGGGATTTCCCAACACCGCCTATTATCTGCCGGTGATTTATTCGCTGTTGGGGATTAAAGTTGAAACCCTGGAAGATATTCAGAAAGCACTGGACGTGACCCGCAAGCTTTTGCCGCCCCATATCAAAGGCATGAACCATTTGCCCTATCTGGGGCCGCTGCTGGATGCCGGCATGGCCACCCTGTTTGCGTTTGAGATCCGGGAGGCCTTGCGCTACCTGAACGAACCGGATTTTTATCTGCATTCCGAAGATATCGACGAGGAAGCCGGCAAAATCTGGCTCGGCGCCGCGGATGATACCGTCTTTCGCAAACGCGGGGTTGAGTTTGTGGACGGCACCGCGCCGGGGTTTGCCGCGATCGTGGGGGCTGCACCGCATGCTGAAATCGCAAAAGAAATTGTCGAAGATTACCAGAAACGCAATCTTTATATCTTTCTGGCGGCCAATCAGAACAATACTTCGGTCACCCAGCAGCTGCTTGAGACCGGGGTTCAAATCGGCTGGAATACCCGCATTGTTCCTTTCGGTCCGGATATTTCTGCGGCCATTTTTGCGCTGGGATTTGCCAACCGGGTGGCGATGGCGTTTGGCGGTGTTCAACCCGGGGACTATAAAAAGATTCTATTTTACAATAAGGAGCGCGTTTTTGCTTTTGTAAACGCCCTGGGCGATGTCGGAACCGATTGGGCCGGTGCTGCCGCAGGCTGCGTCAACTGGGGTTTCCCGACCCTGGCCGATACCGATATCCCCGAGATTCTGCCGACCGGTATTTGTACCTATGAACACGTGGTGGCCAACGTGCCCCATGATGAATTGGTGCAAAAATCAGTTGAAGTCCGGGGTTTGAAGGTGACGGTGTCCTCGATCGATATTCCCTGTTCCTTCGGGCCGGCCTATGAGGGCGAGCGCGTGCGCGGTGCCGATCTTTATGCCCAGATGGGCGGCGGCAAGACCCAGTGCACCGAGCTGACCAAGATGGCCGAGATGAATGAAATCGAGGACGGTAAGGTCGAGGTTGTCGGTCCGGACATTACCGATATTAAAGAGGGTGAGACCATGCCGCTGGGGATCTATGTCCAGATCGCCGGCCGTGAATTTCAGACTGATTTTGAACCGATTATCGAGCGTCAGATCCATCACCTGATCAACTACATCCAGGGCATCATGCATATCGGTCAACGCGACATCTCCTGGATCCGGGTCAGCAAAGCGGCCATTGAAAAAGGCTTTATCTTGAAGAATATCGGCACGGTGCTGCACGCCAAGTTCCACCAGGATTTTCAGAAGATCGTCGACAAGGTCCAGATCACCCTTTATACAAAGAAAAAGGATGTGGATGATCTGACCAAACGCGCTCGGGCGGAATATAAAACCCGCGATGAGCGTGTGGAAAATATGACCGATGAGAATGTGGAGACCTATTACTCCTGCACCCTGTGCCAGTCCTTCGCACCCAACCATGTGTGCACCGTCAGCCCCGAACGTACCGGGCTCTGCGGGGCCTATAACTGGATGGACTGCAAGGCATCCTTTGAAATCAATCCTACCGGTCCGAACCAGCCGATTGAAAAAGGCGAATGCCTGGATCCGGTTCTGGGTCAGTGGAAAGGGGTCAATGAATTTGTGCAAAAAGCCTCCCGCGGGGCCGTGGATCACTACAACTTTTATTCCATGATACTCGATCCCATGACCACCTGTGGCTGCTGTGAATGTATTGCCGCCCTGTTGCCGCAATGCAACGGCGTTATGACGGTTGGCCGGGATTACACCGGGGAAACCCCTTGCGGCATGAAGTTTACCACCCTGGCCGGTGTCATGGGCGGCGGAGCATCTTCGCCGGGTTTTGTGGGTCATTCCAAATTCAACATCACCCAGCGCAAGTTCATCCTTGGAGATGGCGGCATCAAGCGCATGGTGTGGATGCCCAAGGCGCTGAAGGATGAAATCCGTGAACGGCTGATTAAACGGGGTGAAGAAGTTGGAATGCCGGATCTGGTTGACCGCATTGCGGATGAGACCGTCGGTGTCACCGAGGAAGAGATTTTGGCCTTCCTGCAGGAGAAAAAACATCCGGCTCTGGAAATGGATTCGCTGATCGGAGGATAAAAAAAACAGTTGCGGGTGTACGGGTTGCGTGTTTAGAAAAATAAATACGCAATTCGTATTCCTAACCCGCAACCCGAAACCCCCCGCCCGCCTCGCCTGCCCTCGGCTATGAGCTCAGGCCGAATGGAACGGCTCGCGATGGCGGGCAGGTCGTAACACGACATAAGGAGATAAAGATGGCATTAACCGGTATTCAGATTTTCAAATTACTGCCCAAAACCAACTGCAAGGAGTGCGGTGTTCCAACCTGTCTGGCATTTGCCATGAACCTGGCCTCCGGCAAGGCGGAACTGGACAGCTGCCCGTATGTCTCTGATGAGGCCCGGGAGCAACTGGCTGAAGCTTCAGCACCGCCGATCCGTCCGGTAGCCGTCGGCAAAGGCGTCCGTGCGGCCACCACAGGTGGGGAAACCGTTCAGTATCGTCATGAAAAGACCTTTTACAATCCCACCCTGCTGGCTGCCACGATTGCATCCGATACTGCGGATTCGGATCTTGACACCAAACTAAAGTCCTGGAATGCGTTTCAGTATGAACGGGTCGGATTGAATCTTCGGCCGGAACTGGTGGCACTCAAAGATGTCAACGGCGACAAGGATGCATTTGCCAACGCCGCCAAAAAAATTGCCGAAACCTCTGAGTTCAACCTGGTGCTGATGACCGAAGATCCCGGCGTGATGAAGGCGGCCGTCGATGTTTGCGGGTTCAAGCGACCGTTGATGTATGCCGCCACCGACAACAATGTGGATGAGCTGGGTGCACTGGCCAAAGAAAAAGATTTACCCCTGGCGGTACGGGCCGATTCGGTCGAAGGTCTGGTTCCCCTGACCGAAAAACTCACCGAGATGGGCGTGATGAACATTGTTCTGGATCCGGGCTCCAGGGAAATCAAGCAGGCCCATCAGGATCAGGTGGCCATCCGTCGGGCGGCTTTAAAAGACCTTAACCGCTCGGTGGGCTATCCGACCATCACCTTTCCGAGCGAGATGGCCTCCAATCTGGACATGGAGACCTTGATCGCCGGAACATTTATCACCAAATACGGCGGCATCGTAGTGCTTTCGGATTTTGCCGGCGAAAGCTTGTTTCCCCTTCTGCTGGAACGCTTAAATATTTTTACCGATCCCCAGCGGCCCATGATGGTAACCGAAGGTATTTATGAAATCAATAATCCGGATGAAAATTCACCGGTAATGGTTACGACCAATTTTGCGCTGACGTACTTTATCGTTTCCGGTGAAATCGAAGGCAGCCGGGTTCCCTCCTGGTTGCTGATCAAGGATTCCGAAGGGCTTTCGGTAATGACCGCCTGGGCAGCCGGCAAATTTGCCGGTGATGAGGTCGGCGTGTTCGTCAAGAAATCCGGAATCGCAGATAAGGTCAAGCATCAGGAACTGATTATTCCGGGTTATGCCGCGGCCATTGCCGGGGAAGTTGAGGAAGAATTGCCAGGTTGGACGATTACGGTGGGGCCCAGAGAGGCGGCCCATATCCCTGGGTTCCTTAAGGCAAGATAAGGTAACATGGAATGTTGGGCACGAAGTGAAGCCATAGCGCTATACTGGAACAATGGAATAATGGTCAAAACCGATTAGAAAAAAGACCTGCATATTGTTTAAGAAAATCTTTGGATTTGGGGAAACAGCATCTTGCCAAACTCTAAGCTTTTTAAATCCTCTATTGATATTTTTTCGTTCCATGGTTGGTATATCTCATGGATTGTGATATTTTTCAACGAGATGAAATAGTAACCCAATATTCCATCATTCCACTATTCCATTATTCCAATTGTGAGCGAAGCGAACTAAGTTCCATGAGGGAGGGTGTATGTATTTAATCGGAGAAAGTTTAAACGTCATATCAAAAAAGATCGGCACCGCCTTTAAAGAACGGGATCCCAAGCCGATCCAGGAAGAAGCTCTTTTCCAGAAGGGAAAAGGGATGGATTACATCGACATCAACCTCGGTCAGGCTAAAAAAGACGGCCATGAACTGATGCCCTGGCTGGTGCAGACAGTTCAGGAAGTTGTTCCGGATGTTCCGCTCGCATTGGATACATCCAATATCGATGCCATCGAGGCCGCACTCAAGGTCTACAAGGAGACCCCCCGGCCGCCGCTGATTAATTCCATTATGGTTCGTCCCGAGCGTTACGAACGCATGGTTCCGCTGGCCGCTGAACACAATGCCGACTTTGTTGCACTGATGTGGGGGCCGGAAGGTCTGCCGCGGGACGAAAATGAACGGGCGGCGCTGTGCGTTGAGCTGGTTTACTTTGCCAATGAAGCCGGTATCCCCAACGATAAGATCTGGGTCGACGGCATCGTTACCCCCCTGAACATTCAGCAGCCGCAGCTCGTGAGCCTGATGACGTTTCAAGAAATGTTGCCTGAAATTGCGCCGCAGGCCAAAAGCATCTGCGGCCTTTCAAATATTTCAAACGGGCCACCGGACCATCTGCGACCCATTCTGAATCAAACCTATATGGTCATGCTTGAAAAATATGGAATATATTCCGTCATTGCCGATCCGCTAGATGACACCCTGATCGATATTGCCAAGGGCAAGCGCCAGGACATCGTTGACTTGATATACGGGATGCTGGACGGCAACGAACCGGATATGGGTTCGCTTTCCGAGGAGATGCAGAATTACGCCAAGACCGTTAACGTGATCCTTGGAAAAACACTGTATTCGGATTCATGGCTTGAGCTTTAAAAGCTGTATCAATTATACCGCACATCTAAAAAAGCCTCACCCGGTATGGGCGGGGCTTTTTTTCTCGTCTCTGATCACCGATTTCAGGTTTCAGGTGTCAGGTTACCAGGTGTCAGGAAACGGATTGCGGAATGCATGGCACATGGTGCATAGAGCATGGCGTTTAAAACCTGATATGCAATTTAGGTCATGATGCTTCCACGCTATGCGCTCTGCTCTATGCCATTTACCTGAACCGAAAACCATTATTACCGAGAACCCAGCATCAATAATTAGCCCTGGTGACCAGAATTCTGACACCTGACACCTGAAACCAGCGACGTGAAACCAGCAACCAGAGGCAAGATGCCAGCAACCAGCAACTAGGAGCCAGTATGCCCCGCATAGATGATTACAAAAATGCCAAAAAGCTCGCGATCGAAAAGTTAGCAACCGAATCTTTTGATACGATTTTGCAGCGAACAGGCTTTGAATCCGCCGAGCCCGGTCGGTTTCGGGTTCCCTTTCTCAACCGCGTATATCACATCGGGTTCCCTGAATTGGATTTTGAAGACGAAGTTGAATCTGAAACAGAGATTCCGATTCAAGAGCAGATTCTGATTTTGCATTACATGCTATCTCCTGTACCCCCATTGTTAACCGACAACTGGGTGTCCTACCGTGAGATTCGCGGTGCATCTTTTTACTACAGTGCTTTTGTCAAACGCGCCATCGATCCCTTAAAGAAGGTCTTCGGTCAAAATGTAGACGGTCTATTACGGGCCGCTGAAATTCTGGGTGGCAAAACCATTGATACCGGAGACGTGGGTTATGAGTTCAGGCTGTTTCCCAACATACCCGTGCGGCTCATACTATGGGCGGGCGATGACGAATTTCCGGCCGAGGCCAATATTGTATTTGATGAGAATATCGCCGAGATTCTATCGCCGGAGGATATCGCCTGGCTGGCGGGGATGGTGGTGTATCGACTCATCAGTTTATCTAATTGAAATACGTATCAACACTTCGACATTCAGCATTCAATATTCGATATTGAATTTTTGTTTTGTTGTTAAAAGCACGAACCTCACTCTAAACTAACTAATCTAATTTATCCTCTTAAATTCGGATTGTCGAACCCCTTGAGTTTCCTTGAAATTGCGCGTGATCTTTGATACGCTTGTCAAGGTTCAGAGGTTCTGGGTTCAGTGTTCAGAGGTCAGAGGTCAGAGATCAGACGACAGAATACAGATGATAAAAAATGGAGTTCGTGGTATCCAATCTGACTTCTGTTTTCTGTCCTCTGTCATCTGTTTGCTGACACCCGACACCTTAAGGTGTTTGCCGGCATGCGATCGGAAAAAGCACCAAGGAATTCAATCTGATTTTTGGTAACATTGAGGAAAAACACGCGGTGAAAGTTAAATCCAAAGCCCTCGAAATTAATCTGGCGGACTATCATGTCGATGTCGCCATAGATGAAAAATATTCAACTCTTCAGGAAGTGCTGTCCAAATATTACGGCTTGATGGAAGGGTTGAACACGTTGCTGAAAGAACTCTCTCACCCTTATAAAAATTGGCGTTTTATCATAAGCGAAACTCGGAAATATTCTCTTGAATATTTTCACCTCATTAAGAATCACCCCAAAGGCCCTGATGCGGCCGGTCTTCTAATTGACATCTTTTTTAATGCAATTGAGTCGGATATTGAAGCGGATGTTAAAATAGATGCAGTTGATAACCTTATGCTATTATTGCAAAAAATAGTTAAGGATTCAGACCCTGCTCTGGAAAAATTTCTACCGAATATCGACAGCACCTTTTTACGAATCATCGACTTATCCGATGAGCTTTTTGCACTGTTTACACGAAGCTATTATCAGGTTAACCGTCTGGCAGCAGCCTTTTTAAGCCACGCCTCTAAATCCGATGGTGTTTTTAATTCAGTCAACCGGTTGGTGATAAAATTTCTTCATTTCACCTATAACTACTGGTTAAGTGAGAAGGATCCCCAGTCATGGTTCGAAGCGGAAGTTTCTAAAATTGACCCGCAAAATTCTTATGAGGAATTTTTCAAAAACATTTCTCATCAGCGGATAGAAAATTGGGATCATCAGCTGGGCCGCATTGAAAACACTAAGAATCTGAAATCCGATGAGGTCCTGACTTCTTTATTAAAATTGTCAGGCTTTAACCAGATTGCAGAAGTCTACCGCCAGATACCCCTCGGTCTGCTGAAAAAAGGAGGTAAAAATGGACGCGGCCGGCATCTGAAGCTTATTTTTTTATTCCATATAATGAGTATTGACGGTTTGTCTCTCATTTACGAAGAAACGCTAAGGGACATCAATCAGACGCTGGGCTGGATCATCGAAAATGAAAATTACCGCTATATCCAAAACCTGATCCGCAAAACTTTTTCCATTTTAAAAGAGCAGGCCGCTATGTACCCGGCCACCGCACTTAATTGTGTACTGAATATGGGAAAGGGCGTTTACAAAACCGACGATATCGACCTGATCAATTATTTCATCGATTCGGTTATCGACCTGGGCTTTGCTGCGCCGAACATTCAAGGTATCAGCAATGATTGGCAAATCCAGGTGAATAAGACGCACATCTTAAACATTCGAACCTGGTTGGAATTGATCGAATTAAACCCAAAACAGTCGATTCGATTGCTTTCAGCGCTGATTATTCATCTTTCCCTGTGCGGCGTTTTTATCAAAGATATAGATCTTTTTCCGCGCGACATAACCCAATTTTTAAACCAGGATATCGATCCTGTTTATAACCTGGCGAAACAACTTGCCCGGCTTTTTCCAGTGTTTTTTAATGATATCGGCGCCGAAGGTCGATTGCGAGATACATCCACACGCATTGATGAAATCACCCAGCGCCATGACATCCTCATCCATTTTCTAAGAAAACAAAGCCACGTGGAAAGCAGCAATCGGATTATCGATCTGATGGAGGCCACGCTTAACTTCTGGCGAAATCGAGACAAAACGCCCCTGGCGCATTTTGTTCCCCCTTCAATTTATGACCAGATCGATACAGATGGGCCTTATATCGATGGTGTTTTTAAAATTATGGCCCAGCTAGAGGAAAAGGGCATTCGTATTCCGGATGATCTGCTGGCTGCCAGCGAAGAAAAAGTCAGGCGATGGCTGGCAGACGTTAAAGACGTTTCCAATCTGGATCGGGAGCGCGTTGAGCTTGCTGCTGTCTTCTACAAGCTTCTGAATCAGAAATACAATTTCGATCTAATTGAACTGCAAACATACCTGGCCCAACTCAGGACGGAAGCCTTGCCGGACTTAAATCGGCTCGAGCAGGCGTTTGTAGAATCCGATCGGCTTAAAAGGGCGTTTTTGCTGCTGGAATATTTGGAAAAGTTAAAAACCGTTATTCTGTCCGATAAATCTTATGAAATTCGGCAGGATATTTATAAGAAGAGACACATTACGATCGATATCCCTTCCATGTATGGAAGTTATCACGAGATGAAATTTGACTGCCTGGGACTTTCGTTTCGAATTGAAGCTATGGTTGATGTCCTTTTAGAAGAGCTGGTTGAGAAAATCGATCTCAGCCTAATTACCAAAGCCACCTTTCATCAAATATACAGCTTGTTAAGGCTCTTTGATAAGGCATTGAAACTGGACGGGATATCATCGGTAGAATTCGGGCGTCAGCTTGAGTTTCTCGCTCATTCTCTGGAAGTTAAAGGATTTACCTTAACTCAGTATCTGGATATTTTTAAAGGATTTGCCCAGGCCGTTAAAAACATGGTCAATGATTACTTTAACAATATTCACGGCCAAAATTTGACCCGAATATTATCTCAAACTGCGGTTGATAGCCTGCTGCCAAAATTTGTTCCCCAGGTCGAGGTCATTGACCGCGAAAAGTTACAACACCGGGCTTCGGAAATATTTTTCCGCGACTGTATTGCGCTCACGCTCGGTTTGCAGCAGCTTGATTTGTTTTTAAGCCGGATCCTCAGCACGCTCTTTACGCAGTCATATAAGTTGCCCAAAGATAAACTTCAACGGCTTCTGCTCTATGACCCCCAGAATGCCATTACGCCGATTGACTCATCCCTTGCCCGACTGACCGGAATCATTTACCTGGGCAACAAAGGGCTTAACATGATCAGGCTTAAACGTTTTGGCTATCCGGTACCGCCGGGCTTTGTCATCACTACCGAAGTATTTCGTTGCCGGGAGATTATTGAAAGCTATCTTCCGGCTGAACAAAATTTCAAAGACCAAATTATTCAAAGCATTTCCGCTCTGGACAAAGCCACCGGTAAGACCTTCGGGGACACCCAAAACCCTTTGCTGCTGTCGGTGCGCAGTGGGTCCTCTATATCCCAGCCCGGTATGATGGACACCTTGCTGAATGTCGGCAATAATGAAGAAATTACGGAAGGTATCACAAAAAAGACAGGCAATGCCTGGTTCGCCTGGGATAATTATCGCCGGTTCTTGCAATGCTACGGGATGGCTTTTGGCTTGAAGCGCGATGATTTCGATGCGATTATCAGCGAGTCCAAACAACGGCTGGGAATTCCGCTAAAAAAGGAATTTACCGGAGAGCAGATGCGTGAAGTTGCGCTGCGGTATAAAGATCTGATCCAGGAAACCGGCATTGAGTGGGTTGAAACGCCTTACGAGCAACTTCACCTGGCCATCAAAGGGGTTTTGGCGTCCTGGGAATCTCCAAGGGCCATGGCGTATCGTAGAATTATCGGGATTTCGGAGGACTGGGGCACGGCTGTTACAGTACAGTCCATGGTCTATGGAAATATTTCTCAGCAGTCAGGCACCGGGGTTGTCTTTACCCATAATCCCAGGTGGTCCGGCGATACGTTAAAACTGTGGGGAGACTTTACCATCGGCAATCAGGGAGAAGATGTTGTCGCCGGACTGGTTAAAACCATGCCGATTTCGATTTTCCAGCAGGAAATCGAAATGCGGGAAACCGATATGACCTTGGAGACTCATTTCCCGGAAATTTACCGGGCATTAAAAGACTGGGCGCATGATTTGATTGATGAAAGAGGCTGGAGCCCTCAAGAAATTGAGTTTACCTTCGAAGGGCCATCAACTGAAGACTTGTATTTGCTCCAGACTCGAGATATGGCGATTCGCGAACGTAAAAAAGTGCTGACCTTCGATTTTGAGAAAGACCCCCGGGCAGTATATCTGGGTCACGGTGTCGGGGTCAGTGGCGGCGCGATGAGCGGCCGTCTGGTTTTTACGCTGGAAGAAATCGAAGAATGGCGGGTTATGAACCCCGGTGCCAATTTGATTCTTGCCCGCAATGATACCGTTCCGGATGATATCCAGGAAATTCATGCCGCTGATGGTCTATTGACTGCCCGGGGAGGGCTGACCTCTCATGCGGCAGTTATCGCGCATCGTCTGGGTAAAACCTGCGTTGTGAGCTGCACAAATCTTGACTGCAAAGAAAAGGAAAAATATTGCGCGTTTAATCAGGTGAAAATAAAATCCGGTGAACACATCAGTATTGATGGCCAGGAAGGTTCGGTTTATCAGGGTTTATTCAAGGTTAAAGAAACCTAATTTGGCCCGGAGGCTCGAAAGCTGGGAAGCTGGGATGCTTGGAAGCTCGGAAGTTTGAAGGCATGAATTCTTCTTAACCTCCTGCTTTCAGGCCTGCTGGCCTCATAGCTTTCCAGCCTCCCAGCTTTAAGTTCGAGAAAGGAGTAGTTTGAAATGGAAATGGATACCTTACATTCAAACTCGAAAATTGTGGGTGTAAACGGCTTTGGGCGTATTGGCAAACTGACGCTTTGGCACCATGTCGGCCGTAAATTTTTTGATAATATTATCGTCAATATCGGACGGCAACCCGGTTCTTCCATGCAGGACATTGCCCATTACGTTGAACGTGATTCAACTTACGGCTGGCTGCATAGTTACCTTCATGGGCATAGCGCCGAACCCGTCATCACTGATGTGGATGAGGATAGCGGCTCGATGCGTGTCGATGGTGTTAATGTACGCTTTCTGCGATCGCATCGTAATCCGGCTGAGATTGGATGGCACGATCACGGTGTGCGGTTGGTCGTTGACACTACCGGTCGCTTTCTGGATCCGGAACTGGAACCAGATCATCCCGAGGGCGCCCTGAGGGGGCATTTTGAGGCCGGTGCTGAAAAAGTGATTGTATCCGCTCCATTTAAACTTAAGGATAAGGGTACTTCCGGCCCGCAAGAGGCGGTGACCACTGTGATGGGAATTAATGAAAACGATTATGACCCCAGGCGTCATAAGGTGATCTCAAATGCTTCCTGCACGACTACCTGTCTGGCACACATGATGAAACCTTTGATCAACGCCTTCGGCCCCAAAAAGATCATGTCGGCATCCATGGCTACGGTTCACGCTGCAACCGGATCTCAGGAGGTTCTGGATCGACTTCCGAAAACAGGGAACACCGATCTTAGAAAAAATAGAAGCATTATGAACAATATCATTCTTACCACCACCGGTGCTGCCAATGCCTTGCGATTGGTGATTCCGGAAATGGAAGAAATTGCCTTCATCGCTGAATCGGTCCGCATCCCGGTTACGACAGGATCTTTGATTATTTTGGTAGTTAATTTTCAAGAAGAACCGAGCGGTCCATTTATCACCCGGGACACGATTAATGACATATTTCACGCCGCAGCCTCGGAAAACCATAAGGGGTACCTCCACTACACGAACAAACAAAATGTTTCCTGTGATATTATCGGGCTGCCGCGGGTTGCTACTGTAATTGAAGGTTATGAAACCCACACCCGTACAGCAGAGGCGACCATTGATTTGCAAAAAGTTCCGGGAATTGAAAAAGAAGTTTTGGCCAACTCTCAAAATAAGATTATCCGGGTGCCGGTTACCCAGGCGGTTATTTACGGATGGTACGATAACGAGATGGGAAGCTATGTCAATATTCTGGGGGATCGAACGGTATCCATTGCGGAAAATATGTGAGGGTAGCTAAAATAAGATATCGTTACGCAATTTATAATGTGCGCAAAATCTGCAAACTATTCGTGTAAAATATGGAGTGTTGGAGCAATACATATTTTGGATTTTAGATTTCGGATTTTGGATTTAATGACCGACCCAATAGCTGAGCACCAACTTGCTGAAGTTCAATCCGCAATCCAAATTCCAAATTCCAAATTCCAAAATTAAGATGACTCCATTACTCCAGTTTATTAATGATTCTAAGCTAGATTATCCAAATTGTTAAACAATAGACCGGAGCAGTCTGGGAGGGTTGAGTTTTATTCTGCAAACCCATAATGAAAAATTTCGTAATCGGTTTTGCCGCCCAGCAGGGCATCTATTTTGCTCTGAATTTGCTGACGTTCATCGCTTTGCTCCCACTGTTTCCAGTCATCCGATGTTTCCCAAGTGCTGATCACCAGGAATTCATCCGGCTTTTCAAGATTTCTCATTGTTTCTCCGGTGATGTATCCGGGCTGCTCATTTGCAAGCGTTCGCATTTCCCGGAAGAGGGGGATCATTTGCCTTGCCTTATTTTCCGGTACTTTTCTCCGAATCAGTATTTTAACTGCCATTGAATCCTCCTTTTTTTTAATAAACGCATTAAAGTATATTTTTTTGCTTTTTATGGTAAAGCATAATATTCTTGAGGCGCGGGGTCAAGAGGCATTCGCGAAAAGAACAGCTGTTACGAGCTATTCTGACTTTAGTACTTTTGCCAAAGATATTTGAAGTGATACAAATTCTGAGACGGTAAGGGTTTCAGCGCGGCGGGTGGGATCAATGCCCGCGGCGTTCAATGCCTGCCGGCCAATCTGCGGATCAATGTGAAGACCACTGGTCGCCAAAGCGTTCTTAAGAGTTTTACGCCGGTTCCCAAAAGCCGCCTTGATCACCTGAAAAAGCATGGCTTCATCATGTGACGGATATTGGCGCGAAATGTTAAAATCGACCTCAACGACTTCGGAGTCGACTTTAGGTGCCGGATAAAAAAGCGATGCCGCTATAGTTGCTATGGATTTTATTTCGGCACAATACGACAGCATGACGGTTAATCTTCCGTAATCCTTATTGCCGGGGCTTGCCGTAATGCGCCGGGCCAGCTCCTTTTGAAACATTAAAATCGCGCGTTTCACAATGCTTCGGGCATGGATAAGTTGGATCAGGACCTGAGAAGAGATGTTATAGGGTAGATTTCCCATCACAATTAACTGACGATCTGGTTTTTGGGCCAGTGAATGAATATCAACTCTAAGTATACTTTTTTCAATGATTTCAACATTCGTCAGTTTGTGGACAAGCAATTCGGTTTTCAGCAACTGAGTCAGTTGCGAATCAGCCTCCACAGCATATACATGCCTGGCTGCCTTTGCCAGCGGAATGGTCAGAGCGCCTAATCCGGCGCCGATTTCTACAACGGTGTCGTTTGATGCAATCTTGGAGAGCCGAATAATCGTTTCGGACGTTGAGGGATCTACTAAAAAATGCTGACCCATTTTTTTTTGGGCCTTAAATTCCATGCGTTCAGCAGTGCTTTGGGAGATGTCATTTCTTGACTTTCTTTTATTTTATAATTAATTTTTACATCGAATTCCATAGGATTATGCATTGTCACCTTATCAGGATATTCTGACCTCTTCACTCAAGGAGGATCCCATGTCAAAGAGAAAAGGAAAAACCATCAGTTTCGATGCCATGATAAAATTTTTCATGCAGAATTACAATATCCCGACAAAAAAAGATGTAGATCGATTGATGGCTAAATTGGATCGGCTGGAAGGCCTGATGAATGCTGCCATGGCAGGCGGCGGGTATCCGTTGAAAGGACAGGGTGGGAGACGCAAAACCGCCGTTACCGCAGTGGATATGGTTTTTGATGTCATCAAGCGGTCGCGACAGGGCCTGGGCTTTGCTGACATTCAGGCCAAGACAGGATTTGGAGATAAAAAAATCCGCAATATCATTTTTCGATTAAATAAAATCGGTAAAATTAAGCGCAAAAGTCGCGGCATTTACGTGGCTGCGTGAAGATAGAAGCTGTCTCAAAATTAGCAGTTTATCTTGGAAGACAGAGAAAATAAGCTCCAAAGGTGCTCTAAAGTTAGAAGTGTCTAAAATGACTAAAATGAGCTAAAATGCCTAAAATTGAGGAATTCTATCATATTTATAATAAAAGATGGAGCGCAGTTAAACCATAATTTTAGGCATTTTAGATCATTTTTAATTTTAGCTCATTTGTTGTTGTAAGCACTTTTTATAGGTTTAAAACTTTACCATCTGGTGTTAAATGTAAATTTGAAATAGCTTCTAGTATTAATAGAAAGATGATAATGAGCAAATTTGTGGATCCTAATAATTCGGACCTTCGCCAGGGTGACAATGTTGATAATTATGTGGTCAAACGGGTTGTCCCACTTGAGGGAATTCGTTCATTTTTTTACGACCTTGAGCATCTAAATTCCGGTGCTCGGCATATTCATATCAGCAACAAAGATGCTGAAAATACCTTCAGTGTTGCATTTAAAACCGTGCCGCTAAATTCGACCGGTGTTGCCCATATTCTTGAGCATACCGTACTATGCGGCTCCAATCAGTATCCGGTTCGCGATCCATTCTTTTCGATGCTCAAAAGAAGTCTGAGCACTTTCATGAATGCATTTACAGCTTCTGATTGGACCATGTATCCTTTCTCTACCCAGAATCGAAAAGATTTTTTCAACCTCATGGATATTTACCTGGATGCTGCCTTTTTCCCGAAATTAGAGGAGCTTAGTTTTAAGCAAGAGGGGCATCGTTTGGAAATTGAGGGCGATTTGAATAAGGATGACGCCGACAAATTTCGGTTAGTCTATAAAGGTGTCGTCTACAATGAGATGAAAGGTGCCATGTCTTCACCGGATCAGGTTATGGTGCGTTCAATTCAAAAGGCCTTGTATCCTTCTACGACCTATCATTACAATTCCGGCGGCGATCCGGTTGAAATTCCATCGTTGACCTATGATCAGCTCAAAAAATTCCACCAGCGTCATTATCATCCCAGCAACGCGTTATTCTATACCTATGGTAACATACCGTTAGCTGAAAACCTGGCAGTTATCGAAGAAACGGTTTTAAAAAAATTTAAGCGCATAACTCCTGATACAGATGTTGCCTCACAACCGCGATGGCGCAAACCTCAGGTGGTCAAAGTTGCCTATCCGTTCCAGGCCAACGAGGACCCTTCAAAAAAATGCCAGGTTTGCGTGGCGTGGCTAACCGCAGATATTAAAGATGCCTTTGATGTCCTGACGCAATCGTTGTTGGAACAGATCCTGCTGGGAAATTCTGCGGCACCGCTTCGTAAAGCCCTTATTGACTCTGGACTCGGATCCGCTCTGTGTGATGGCAGCGGTTTTGATGCCGACAATCGAGATACGTCATTTGTCAGCGGGCTGAAGGATGTCGAAAAAGGTGCTGCTGAAGAAATTGAAACCATTATTTTTGAGGAGCTGGCCAATCTGGTCAATAACGGCATCGATCCACAATTGATTGATTCAGCCATTCACCAGATCGAATTTCATCGCAAGGAGATAACCAATACACCTTATCCCTACGGCATTAAACTTCTGCTGGCTTTTGCCGGCTCCTGGATGCATGGCGGTGACCCCGTAAAGATTTTAAAATTTGATGATGATTTAAAAAAGCTGCGTCAACTATTGGAGCAGGAGTCTTATTTTGAAAATCAGATTAAAAAATACTTGTTAACCAACCCCCATCGGATCCGGCTCACCATGGTCCCGGACCAACAAATGGAGCTCAAGGAAACGGTTCGCGTACAGGCCGAATTAGAAAGAATCAAAAAAAGCTTATCCCGCCCTGCAATTGAAAAAATACAACAGGATGCCGAAGCCTTGCAGCTTAAGCAAGAAACCGACGATGACTTATCCTGTCTGCCTACGTTGCAAAGAGAGGATATTCCTCCTTCGGTTCCAATAGTTAAAGAAACAGCCTATGATCGCAAGTCGTCCGTTACGCGATACAGCCAGCCGACTTCTGGAATTTTTTATTTCGCGGCTTCAGCCGGAACCGGAGCCTTACCCCAGCAGCTGATTCCTTGGGCCCCGTTTTTTTGCTATGCCCTGACCCGGACAGGAACGGCGTTACATGACTACACCGAGATGGCACGACGGATCGATGCTTTTACCGGTGGTATCGGGTTGGCGACAAACGCACGGACCCGTTATGATCAAGGCGGAAGCTGTTTGCCTTTTATTTCGTTTAGCGGCAAATGTCTCGATCGCAATCAGGAGAAGATGTTTGAAATTATTGAGGAGCTGATCGCACACCATGACTTTTCCGACCATTCGCGCTTAAAAAACCTTTTGAACGAATATCGTGCGGGCCTTCAATCCATGATTGTGCACAACGGTCACAGACTGGCCATCTCGGTCGCATCCAGGAACTTTTCACGCGCCCGTGCGCTGAATGAATCCTGGAGCGGCATCCATCAGCTGAAAACCATCAAGCAGCTAACCGATAACCTCACCGGTAAAAAATTGTCCGCATTGTCCCGGGACCTGGCTACAATTGGGACACACCTTTTTGTTCGTAACAACTTTCAGATGGCATTGATCGGGGAAGAAACCTCTCTGACGGCAGCGAGCCTTTCGGCTGCGGCTATTTATAGACGGCTCGCAGACGGTCAGACCGATGGATTCGGCTCTCCCGATATCAGGTTGAATAATATAAGTCTGCGAGAGGGCTGGAGCACGTCGACAGCTGTATCGTTTGTGGCCCTGACATTTGAAACGGTTCGCATGACCCATGCGGATGCTCCGGCCTTGGCAGTTATCAGCAAGATCCTCCAATCGATGTATTTGCATCGTGAAATTCGCGAAAAAGGAGGCGCCTATGGCGGATTCGCTATTTACAGCCCGGAAGATGGATTGTTTTGTTTCGGGTCTTACCGGGATCCTCACATTGTTGCTACCTTGAAGGTTTATGAGGCCGCAGCAGAGTTTGCCCGTAGCGGCAGCTATTCCGATGAGGATGTTAAAGAAGCTATTTTGCAGGTGTGTTCGGGAATTGATAAACCGGATCCACCGGGACCGGCCGCCAGAAAGGCATTTTATCGCAAGATTGTTTCTTTGTCTGATGAAATTCGTGGTCAGTTTAAAACAAAATTGCTGTCTTTGACTCGACGGGATGTCAGGCGGGCAGCCGAAAAATATTTTGTCACGCAACCCGAGCAACGGTCAGTTGCTGTCGTTTCGAGCGAAGAAAAACTAAAAGAAGTCAATCAACAGCTCGCCGATAATCCCTTGAAACTTTATCAAATATGATCCTTCAAATAAGGTGTCAGTGTTCAGGTGTCAGGTGTCAGGAAAAAAGAGGTGTCAGGTGTCAGCAAACAGCCTGCGACGAGCTACATTCGGCCTGAGCGTTCGACCGAGCTCACGCCGAGGGCTCATGTCGAAGGCAGTCGAGTCGAAGACAGATAGGGTGCTTCATCTTCCAGTTTTTACCATCTGTCTTCTGTCGTCTGACCTCTGTCCTCTGAAACCTGACACCTGAAACCTGACACCTGAAACCCACATATTCCCGAAACCCGACACCTTATTCCCTGTTATTTATAATGATACTCCATCGTTTCCAC
>PVMK01114701.1_pt1 | contig 19044 bp, 18 predicted proteins | sample 1853481 | NCBI WGS metagenome assembly PVMK01 (sample SAMN08533507, study PRJNA380276) | Marine sediment metagenome, whole genome shotgun sequencing project. | reverse complement strand
CTACACACATGGAAGCTCTTGACCATGCAACAGTCTCAAGATCCGATCTTAGGGCATTAGCCGAAATGGAAGATATAAAACCCAGTCAGTTGTTAATTCCTTACGATGGTGAAATACTCAAATTTTAAAAAGGAGCCTATAACTAACGAAGAAAATGGCATAACATGTCAGTTCAGGGGTCTTTGCGCTGTCCTGATCAGGTTATTAAGGTTATGCTAATCAGCATGATAAGTATGCCGCATAACAAGTCATTCCAGCGGACGGCTATTGCCGCCACTGAATTAGATCGTTATACGCAATGAGACTTAGGTACTTCCTATATAACGCATTCCTGATAGAAGACGTCGCAAAGAAGATTGCGATCGACCCGGGCCTCAATTTGTGGATTGGCAAGCTCAATAGCTTGATACCAAAAGCAGAATGGTCTGATGTCACACATATATTAGCCACACACGGAGATCCCGATCACTTTTGGTACATAGATAGAGTAGCTCAAGGTTCGAAAGCGTCAGTTGTTTGCGGGAAAGAACTTGTAAAGACAGAGGGAGAAGACAAATTGCTGATAGATCCTCGAAAGCGTGGCGTCCAATACTCTACGAGGCTTGACAGGATATATGCCTTAGATGTTGGCGAAACAATCGATGTGGACGGGGTAAAAATCCGGGGTCTTAAATCAGTTCATGGCCCAGTGGTTGTATATTTTCTATTTGGACTCATCCGCCGTGAGTTTGCTCCTGGGCCAGGGGAGCGTGTTGGCATGGGAGCCATTGGGTTCCAGATAACAGTCGGTGACACTACACTCGTCAACTTGGGCGATACCTTGATTCAAAAAGAATGGGAAGGATTGAAGCCAGATGTTCTGATGATTCCAATCGGTGGACGCATCGCAAAAAACACAATGAACGAAGACGAAGCACTCGAAGCCGTTAAACGCACCTCACCGAAAATGGTAATACCATGTCATTATAATGGGGCTTTATTCTGGAAAAGGAATGTTAACCCAGCAGATGATCGGCACTTTAAGAAGCAAGTGGAAGATATGGGTATTGAGTGCAGGATCATGAGTTATGGGGATGAGATTGTATTTTAGATAGGTAACACTCAAGTTTTGTTAAACAAGCTATAACGTATAACAACAGCTTCAACACGGATTGGATTTTCCGCTGCCGCTTCAAAGCCAACCGGTTAAGCTGGGCGTTACAGGTATCTCTCCAACTTATCAAAGGTTTTTAATCCTGCCCAAAAGTTGTGATATCTAATAGTCCTGGTCGCTAAATCGGTCGGGGCATTTTTTTTATTGCCACTTGATGATATCTGCAATATTGGTGGAGTTGAGGTACTCTCAGAGACTGTCGAAAAACCCTAAATCTGTGAATTTGATGCTTGTAAGTTATTGATTTCATTACATGCGAAATTGCTAAATTCGCCATTATTTGACTTTTTCGACAGTCTCTCAATATATCACAGATTCATGCCAACATGCTCTACTGGCCAGATAGAGGGGGAAGACGATGAAACCCAGAATTTATGAGCCTTTAGCTATAATGCTATTCAAACTTTTCAAGCGCGGTATAGAATCAAAAAACGAAAACGATAGTAACAAGCAAAAGGATCGTGATTCTGAAAAGGATCTGAATCAGACCAAGCAGGCTCAGCGCATTGAGAAATGAACCCCTGTTGATGATATCTGCACTTCCGTTATATTTCAGGTATTCTCATCTGCAACTGAAGAGAACAACCAATGAGTATAGAAAGCAACCGCGATAATAGAGCCAGCCCGCAGCGCATATCCAGACGCGACTTTCTCAAACTAACCAGCGCGACCGCGGCCGGCCTGTTAATGGGATGCAACTCTGCCCAACGGGCTGATGATACGCTATCGCTGACCAATGGCATACTGATCGACGGAACCGGAGCCGATGCAGTACCGGACGGAGCAGTAGTGATCCGGGACGGGCGTATTGTATCCGCTGGACCGCGCACACAATTAGCAATTCCCGCTAACGCGAATATCATTGATGTTCAAGGAGGAACAATACTACCAGGCTTTATTAACGCCCATGTTCACGCTGCCTATAGCGCGTGGATACTAAAAGCGTGGGCAAAGGGCGGTGTAACAACAGTGCGCGATCTGGGTGCCTTTGGGCCATATACACGCGCAAAGTTCGTAACCCGCGACACATTGAATGCTAATCCCAAGTGTGCGCGCCTGTTCGCCGTCGGTTCGTTTATAAACGCGGAGGGTGGCTATCCCATAGCTTACTGGGGTGGCCACGCAGTCACCGTCACCTCACCCGAGGAAGCACGGCAGGCTGTAAACAAACTCATCGACGACGGTGCGGATGTGATAAAGACAGCAATGGAATCGGGCTATGCTTTTGGTCAGTCTGGATGGCCGCTGCTCTCGCCGGAGGAGGCCACTGCGCTCGTAGATACTGCGCACGAGCGGGGTAAACCTGTTACAGCGCACGTGACCAGTGCACGTGATCTGGAGCGGGCCTTGGATGCCGGTGTGGACGAAATCGCCCATATGGTCGTCGACAAGCTCTCAGAACAATTTATTTCACGCATGGTCGAGACTGGTACCCGCTGGGTACCCACGCTCGAGCTATGGCAGTGTGTGAGCCGCATATATCCCATAAGTCATGGAAGCATGGCGATAAAAAATTTAGCTCTATTCGTGGAGGCCGGAGGTGAGGTCGTATTGGGAACGGACTATGCCGGGGCAGGCCAAGTAGATTTCGATTTGGGCATGCCAATCCACGAAATTGAATGGATGCAAGAAGCCGGCATGACACCTCCGCAGATCATTGTTGCCGCAACCCGGAACGGCGCCCGCTCATGCAATATAGAAAGAGAACTGGGAACACTTGAAAAAGGTAAACTGGCCGATGTCCTTGTTGTGGATGGGGACCCATTGGTAGATGTTCATGCCCTCACCAAAGCCCGCTTGATACTGCGCGAGGGCAAATCAATATAGCCTATTTCAAGTGATTGAGTCGGAAAAAGCTGCTTTTCAGAACCTGATAGTCGAGTAGACCAAGGGAACTTCCCCCTCAGTCCCTCACAGATCCGGACGTGAATCTCCCGATTCATCCGGCTCCTATCGACCAGCCAACTGTCCCACAAGTCGCCAGTGAACAAACATATGAGGCATCTGTTTGGCAATGCGCTGAAGAAGGTAAAGCGCCTTGCGTTTGCGACCGTGCAACTTTTTGTATTTCCGATACGCCCATCGCTGCAATGCGTGGTTGAGTTGTTTGAGAATTGGGTAAAGCGCCGACTTGTAAAACTGGCTGTAATAATTAATCCAGCCTCGGATTACAGGGTTAAACATGCACGCCAAATCTTCAATCGACTTTTCGGTCATTCGGTGCATCCGCCAACCTCTGATTGTTCTGCGCATGGATTTAGCTGCCTCATCGCTCGCGGCTGGAAGAAAACTTACAAAAAATCTTCCATAACGATCTTTTGATCTCCGGGGACGAAACGTGTACCCCAGAAAATCGAATTTCTCGTCTGGATAGTTCCCTTTCCTCAATGAGTCTTTGCAGTAGACAATCTTAGTCTTTTCAGGATGCAGTTCCAGCCCACACTGGTTGAGGCGCCTCTCAATGACAGTCCTGATCCACCTGGCTTGCTTCTCGCTTCTGCAATGCACCAAAATGTCATCGGCGTAACGTTCAAACGGTATACTGCCATAGTTACGCCGCATCCATTCATCAAATGCATAGTGCAAAAACAGGTTGGCCAGAAGCGGACTGATCACCGAACCTTGTGGTGATCCTTTTCCACGGCTGCAAATTGTACCATCCTCTACCTGCACCGGAGCTTTTAGCCACCGCTCAATATACAGCAGCAACCATTTGTTATCCGTGTGCTTGCGAACAGCTCGCATCAGTAGTCCGTGGTCGATTTCGTCAAAGAAGGCCTTGATGTCACAATCCAATACCCAGTCGTAACGCCAACATCTTTTACGCGCTACACCAACGGCTTCGATCGCTGACTTTCCAGCCCGATAACCATATGAATCCGGATGAAAATAATGTTCAACTTCCGGCTCAAAATACATCTTGGCTACCATCTGCGCGATCCGATCAGATACCGTCGGTACACCCAGCTTTCTTCGACCACCGCCCTTTTTGGCGATCTCAACCGATCGTACCGCTGGCGGAAAATAACTGCCCGAAGACATGCGATTCCAGATCTTGTAAAGATTATTCTTCAAATCCTTGTCAAAATCAGCAATCGACTCTCCGTCTACACCAGCGGCACCATGGTTGGCCCTTACCCGCTTGTAAGCCTCAAATACAACTCGTTTGGAAATACCAAACGGCTTTGCTTTACTCAATGGCTCCTCCCAATAATTGGTTGACCACTTCCTAAAGCTGACCGATGCAACCCCTTCGCTCCATCTCCATTACAGAGACTTCATCACTACTACGAGCTGCTCCGCCCCTGTGTTTCGCATCGGTACTCTCATTCTCGTGGGGCTTCCACTTGAATTTCTCCCTTAACATCGAAACGACAGGTTCCCACGTTCCACACAGAAGCCTAAATCAGAGTCACGCCACCTTTATGCCGGACGTCGCCCAGGCAGTAAGCAGGTTTCCCCTGGACTTATCCTGGTGTAGAGATAGCCACCAGTTTTGACGTCGTCTTTATGTTTTCGACACCTCATCGGATGGTTCGCTTGCGCTCGTCTCTCTGATTCACAACTGATCCCGTCTGGCGGGACCTTTTCCTCAACGCTCACCACCATGGCTTTTGACCACAGCAGCTTGAGGTGCTTTGAAGCCTGCTCCTGCAAGCCGACTCCGAGGGACCAACATACCCTCATCTTCTGTGCAGTTACGCACACTTTATATTAAAGTGCGCTCGTGGCGCACTATCTCCAACATATCAGTACTTTTGAATCACTGGAAAAATTGCGATATCCATAACGTATCTGCAATCCCAATGTATGAAATTACCCACGTCAACATTTTGTTGGAGATTGTATATTAGGCATGCGTAATATTAAAATCTGCTCAATTTTACATTTCGGCTATGAACCCGAAATTGATCAAATTTTTCTATTTCATTTGCCAATACCTAAAAAAGCAGCTTCCTGCAAATTGCAGATTTCAGATTGAGAAATATGCCTTCCTCTTTTAAAACCAACCTTCTGTGATATAGTAGTTTCAATTCTCCAATTTAGAAAATCCTATGCATCCAATCCGCAAAATAATACACATCGACATGGATGCGTTTTATGCTTCCGTCGAACAAAGGGACAGGCCTGGAATAAAGGGAAAACCTGTAATCGTAGGTGGCGATCCAAACTCACGAGGTGTGGTTGCTGCATGTTCATATGAAGCCAGAGAATTTGGCATCCACTCTGCAATGGCATCTGCTGCAGCTTACAGACTTTGCCCCGAGGCCGTGTTTATCCGGCCAAGATTTGATGTTTATCGAGCGGTATCGTCACAAATCAGGGAGATTTTTTATGGATATACCGATCTTGTTGAGCCGTTATCTTTAGATGAGGCGTTTCTTGATGTCACCGAGAATTACAAGGGGATGCCCTCAGCGACTATTATAGCTCGCGAACTCAAGAAAAAGATATTTCAACGAACAGATGGACTTACATCATCGGCCGGAGTCTCGTTCAACAAGTTTCTGGCTAAAGTTGCCTCTGATATTAATAAACCGGATGGAATCACAGTTATCACGCCTGACATGGCAGACGAATTTATCGATAAGTTGCCAATCAGGAAATTTTTTGGGGTCGGTAAAGTCACCGAAGAAAAAATGCTCAACCTCGGGATAAAAAACGGCGGCGATCTAAAAAAATACAAACAGGAGCAGTTGATACAGATTTTTGGAAAGTCGGGCAGATATTTTTACGACATTGCCCATGGATTGGATGATAGACCGGTTGAGCCCAACAGAATTAGAAAATCAATTGGTAAAGAAACAACCTTTTCCGAGGATATTAACGATACGGATCAGATGCTCGAGATACTGGATGACATTGCTGTTAAATTAGAAAATTCTTTGATGAAACGGGATGCGAAAGGACGGACGATCACGCTCAAGGTGAAATATTTTGATTTCCAATCCATAACAAGAAGCGCCACTGTTGATGAATCAGCAGATAATGCTGCGGTTATCATGAAACATATCCGGCAATTATTGTCTAAGACTGAAGCAGGGATAAAGAAGGTCAGGTTGCTGGGCATTTCAATTTCAAATTTCGAAGACCAAAAAACCTCGGTCGGTAAACACCGTCAGATTCCTTTGCCTTTCAAGCTCCCGAATGCTAAAGATTCAAAGAATGAATTCCAACTTTGGTAATCACATTCACCAGAGCATATTTTACATCTATATAGTTTCTCAATACGAGTTAAAGAAAATCCAGAAATGAGTACCTTCAAAAACGAATTCTCCTTGTCCATATCCCGCGATAGAGTTTTTCAGACCTGCCCCAGACAATATTATTTCAACTATTATGGATACTGGGGCGGATGGGAAACTGATGCCCTCGAAAGAAGCAGGCAGATCTATATTCTAAAACAACTAATGAACCGCTACATGTGGGCTGGGTCAAAGGTTCATGATTGCATCAAACACACTCTGACAAATCTTCAGCGCGGCATTTCTGTCCTTGAAGACGATCAGATCGTTTCCATCACCTTAAACCAGATGAGAGAGGAGTTCAGATCCTCCAGGGATAAACGTTATCTTACCCACCCAAAGACCTGCGCACTTTTTGAACACGAATATGATTTGGACATTTTGGATGCCGATTGGAAAAGGATTGCAGTTGACATGGAACAATGTCTGAGGAATTTTTATGGATCAGAAACCTTTGACATGCTCGAGGAACTTCCCAAGCAGATGTGGCTGGAAGTCGAAGACTTCTCATCTTTTAATCTGGATAATACAAAGATCTGGGCGGTTTTAGATTGCAGTTTCCAGACAGAAGATGGTGGGATAACGATTATTGATTGGAAAACAGGCAGGAAGACGAGCGAGGATGTCTCCATGCAGCTTTCCTGTTATGCGATGTATGCCACGGAAAAATGGGGCGTCGATCCTGAGAAGGTAAAACTGATTGAGTATAATCTTTTGGCCAACCAGGGTGCAGAATTTACTGTTGGGGCGTCTGAAATTGAAAATACCAAGACGTATATTGCAGGCAGTATCGCTGATATGCAGTCGCTTTTGGTTGATGTCGGCGAAAATGTTCCAAAAGAGGAGAACGCATTTCAAAAAGTGGAGGATGAAAGGACCCGGGCGAACTGTAATTTTAGGAAGGTTTGTGATTGAATAACATTGAAGGTAAATTTGATGACATGAAGAAAATAAACAATTTTCCGAAAAAAAGTTGCACCTCATTTCTTGTGGTTGCCTTATTCCTCACTTTGAGTTTTCCAATTCGTAGCGGATTTTGTGAAGAACTTCAAGATAACAAAGTCCTTGATGATAAAGTTAGAATGTTCCTGGAAAACCGTAAAGGTAAATGGCATGATTGGAACGTCCCATACTCTGACGGTAAGGTCCTGTATGATCTCATCATAAAAAACAAATACACCAAGGCAATCGATATTGGAACCTCCACCGGACTTTCAGCGATCTGGATAGCATGGGCGCTGAGCAAAACGGGGGGCAAACTCATAACTATTGAAATTGATGAAGGGCGACATAAGAAGGCGCTTGCCAATTTCAAAGAGACTGGACTTTCTGAATATATCGATGCACGCCGTGCTGATGCCCATGGGCTTGTGGAAAAACTAAAGGGTCCTTTCGATTTTGTCTTTTCTGACGCAGATAAAGACTGGTACAAGAATTATTTCATAGCGCTTGCACCGAAACTTGAAGTCGGCGGTTGCTTTACGGCTCATAACGCATCAAATACCGGAATGGAGGGCATCAGAGAATTTCTTGACTACGTAAAAGGCTTACCTAATTTCAAAACTACAATCGACACAACCAGCAGAGCGGGGATTTCGATCAGTTATAAGATAGCGGAAAAGTGAACGGAAAACTTATTTATTTAATTGAATGCAGTGTCTGAACTCAAAGCAGGTGTCACAAGCATTAGATACAATTGAAACACGAATTTTCAAATCAAAAACCTCCATATCAGACAATACCGTATCATCTTCTGATAAATCTTGTGATATCCGTTTCATATCTGTAAAATTGCCAAAATGCATGTATTCTCAATATACCTTACATTTTTTGCCCTAAGCTCCAACCACAATATGTTGATGTCTACGGCAAATAATTTCTGACAGAGCTGAAATTTGCATTATTTGCCGCACAAGTGAGGACCCGCCATGTCTAAGAAAAAGGCGACTGCCATAAACGCATTGCCACAAAAGGTGCGCTAATCGGCAGTCTCATCTACCACAGATTTAATCCTGATCTGGCCAAGAATAATTGTCTCTTGACACGAGAATTTCTTTTTGTCACTGTTGCAGAAAATCGGTCTGGGTAATTTGGGGGAAGAATTATGGACTCGACAATACTGACAAACTTTTGCTGGAAGAAGGACAAAAACGGTATTGAGTTTTTAGCCGGCAAAATTGTCAGCCGTATTAAAGATGTCTGCAACCAGAACTACCGTTTAGGTTGTATCAAGCTGGAAATTGACAACATGGAAAGCTCTTGACATGAACCACACCACTCGTGTGTGTATGTCTTGTTTCACCGTGAACTTAATTCTTAACTGAAAGGAGATACTTAGTGCCGGAATCTAAAATTAAAGAAATGATAAAGCCGTTATTGTGGGGTGCTATTGGTGGTGCGATTTTAACAATAATTATTGGCTTCGCTTGGGGTGGATGGGTTACGGGCGGAACTGCTCAAGAGAGGATTGATAAGGCCGTGCTGCCGCTGGCGGCAGAGATATGCGCCAACAATTTTAAGGCTGATCCCAATTTTGAGAAGAATTTGGCCGCGCTCAAGAAGGAAGATAACTGGCAGAGGGATGGTTATATTGAAAAAGGCAAGTGGTCGGTTATGGCCGGTGATGACACTTCTAAGTCTGGCGTAGCCGACGCCTGTGTTGAAAAGTTAAGCGATTTGCTAAAATGAATCTAACAGAGGATAGAAGCAAGAGTGGTTCAAAATTATTGGGCCACTTTTTATTTTCCAGTTTTTAATGTAAAATCGCTTATAATTATCCTATGCAAAACATCCGTAAGCCCTGAGTTTGTCAACAATATCATTGGTAATCTTCAGCGCTTCTTTTATTATGCTCACTATACCAGATATTGTGGTTTCACTATCGTTGCTGAAACCTGACTTATCTCCAACATATCGGTAAATATCAAATATGAAAATCTTTGTGATATCTGTTTTATATCCCAATATCAGAGGGTGAATCCGAGCTTATGGATTTGCCCTTTTTATTGTTCCAAAGCCGCATTTGTCGGAACCCTGATTTGACACTAAAACCGAAGATGCGATAAGTTGCATATATCCATTTGGTATTTGCAATAATTTCATTTAATGTGATAGTTGGTAGTTTCTCAATAAATCTGTAGTTTAGTGATATTTGGTTTTCTGATATGTAATCATAGCATTGAAGTGCTTTCCTCTACTACAATATTTAGTATGTTCACTTGTGTCACTTCAATCCTGCTTTTTGCATCAATTCCAAGGCTTGTTTTGCTAAGGCTGGGTCTTTGAAGGTCATTCTTTGTGCGAATCTCTGAGCCGAAAACTTCGGGTCAATACGAAGAAGATCTTGAGCGGCGTTGCGGCCTTCCTCCTCGCGACCTAATGCCATATAGGCCATCGCAAGCCGCGCCCGCGCTAAGGAATTGTTGGGCCACCGTTTTAACATCTCATTGCAGACTTTGATCGTATCCTCGTATCTACCTGTGAGAAAGTATGAGTAGGAAGCATGGACGTAGTAGTAAGTAGGAGCACCCGTGGGATTGAGGCGGAAGGCCTTCTGATTGTGAGCAATGGCCTCCTCAGGTCTTCCTGAGAAGTTCAGCACTTGCGCCATGAAGGAATGAGCGTCGGCTGAGTTTGGAGCTATCTCAATGGCTTTCTCGCATGCGGCAATTCCTTTATCGTATTCCCGGATCTGCACATAGAGAAACCCCAACAAACCATGGGCTCCGGCTAAGGAATCGTCCATTGAGATAGCCTTCTTGCAAAGTTCAATGGCCTTCATCAGTGACTTCTTGGGGGACTTGCTGATTCCAACCCAAACATCCATCATGGTTATCCCTGCAAGTGCTTGGTATGAGGTTGCATATTGCGGAGCCATCCTGATTGATTCTTCGGTTAGCTTGCGAGCCTGGACCATACCTTCCCTGTTCCATTGATAAAGATGGTTACGAGCCTGCAGTACCATAAAATACACTTCAAGGTTATCAACACCTTTTGCATGCAACTTCCCCGGTTCTCCCCGGATCAATTTCACATCTAAGGCTTTCAAAACTTTAAGTGTGATCTCGTCCTGAAGGGCAAATATGTCTTTCATTTCCCTGTCATAACGTTCGGACCATATGTGATACCCCTTCAGGGCGTCGATGAGTTGTGCCGTAATCCGCACCCTGTCTCCGGCCACCTGAATGCTTCCTTCGAGCACGTAACGGACACCGAGATCCTCGGCCACCTTCTGGACCTTTACAGGTTTACCCTTGTATGCAAAAGTAGAGTTTCGGGCGATTACAAACAGGTTCGGGTGTTTAGAAAGGGTAGTGATGATATCCTCAGTGATACCATCGCTGAAGTATTCCTGCTCAGGATTACCGCTTAGATTATCGAATGGAAGAACCGCAATAGAAGGATTATCCGGTAACGGATACTCCATTTTATCTAAAGAAGCAGGCTCTATACGTTTAGATTGATACAAATAAAGGGCCCAGCCTGCTAAACTACCCGCAACAACAATCAATGTGATAATGGTTGCAATCGCCGCCCTGCGCGAAATCCTTCCCAAAAACCTTTTCTCGCCGATCACTTTGCCGGCGGCATCAGGCTCCATCAAAACACGATATACTCTCACCGGCTCAGCAATGTTTTTTACACTGTGTTCCCCCAAATATTCATAACCAAGCTTCAATTTGTTTTTCACATGATCATAAGCAGTCCTTGAAATACAGATCTCCCCTGGCTCTGCAAGCCCTTCGATGCGGGCGGCAATGTTAACCCCTTCGCCGTATATGCGATCGGCTTCTTCGACCACATCGCCCAGATTAATACCAATGCGAAACTCCATTTTACGGTTATCTGGCTGTTCCGCATTTTTGCCTTTTAGCTCCTTTTGAATCTTAACCGCACATTCGGTGGCATCCACCACGCTGCCAAACTCAGCCAGCAGATTGTCGCCAGGTGCATCAACGACTCTTCCTTTAAACTGCTCGATAAGTTTGCTCATCAATCTTTTACTGTCCTCTAAATTCCGAATGGTCGAAGCCTCATCTTCCTGCATAAGACGGCTGTAACCCACGGCATCAGCACTGAGGATGCCGCTGAGTTTGCGTCTGGCTCGCTCTTCAGCCATGGGTGACCCTCATTCTTTTTGGCGATTAATACAAAGGATAGATCAGGAAAAATTATAGCTTAAGAAATGTACTGTAGGGCTTGACTCGGTTCCACTTGAAAAAGTGCATTCGGTCAGCTGGCGGAGGAACTTCAGATCAATTAAATCATATATATCATTAAATTATGTGGGGTCAAACATATTTTGGTGGATTGGTTAAGAAATAGCATACCACTATATCTGGTGGTCTGGCAAAATTAGGCTGGGCTGTATGTATCCTAAAATATCACAACCATTTTTGCATTGCTAAAACCTTTGATTTCTCCAACTAATCAAAGGTTTTTAAAGCCATAAAAATGTTGTGATATCGTTAAAAACTGCATGATATCACAGGTTGTAGCGTTTCTTTGATTATCTCAATAAATCACCAGGTTGAATTTTATTGACATTACATGATGTCCCATAATATTTGACCTTTAGCATTATGCTCATCTGAAGCTCAATCTCACACTCATTGTTAGTTCTAACCAATTCTTATCGGCTATTCCTACTCATCGTTGAATCGATTCTCAACTTCTAAATTCTTTTCTCTGCTGAAATAGTTTCTGGTTTCCCTTAACCTTTAATTAGGTAGAGCTTAAATGAAGAAACCACTTAAAATGTGCCAGCCTTGCTCCTGACAGAATATAAGTGTTCTGTCAGGAGCTTACTATAAACCCCCTCTTTATTAATCCTACCCATACAAAATTGTGAAAGGAGGCAGTCCAATGGCTAAATATATTTCTCTTGTCAAATACACGGCAAAAGGTATTGAAAATATCAAAGAAAGTCCAAAACGACTTGATGCAGTCAAACAGCTTTGTGAATCCATGGGTGCAAAGGTGGAAGGGTTTTATCTGACTATGGGTCGATATGACATTATATTGATTGTGGATGCGCCAAATCTTGAAACCGTAGCAAAAATTGTTCTCACAATAACATCTGGGGGAGCTGTCAGCACCGAAACGCTTCCTGCTTTTCCAGAGGAAGAATATCGAAAAATTATCTCCGAACTTCCATAGAGAGTATTAACGGCAGGGTCAGCAATGGCTCTGCCGTTCCAAAATTGCATCTCCAACGTATCAGCGATATTGATGTTCTCCAAAACCTGAGATAACTATAACATATCTGAAATTTTGCTGTTTTGCATATATCTCAATGTATCCAAACTTCATGGATATTAGATTTGACAAAAAATATCCGATAAAATATTGTTGAAATCAAAGAATACCCTCCCTCCATTTTTGGTAAAAGAAAAGGGCTTTAGAATGATACTCAGGAAATTCACAGTCCTTATTTCAACCCTGCTTTTTCTTTGCTCACCTGTCGCCCTGTCCGCTGAAAATCGCGGTATAAAACTACATGTTGAGCGTCTTGCCCTTGTTATCGGCAACAGCGCCTATCAAACGGCACCGCTTAAAAATCCTTTAAACGACGCCGAAGATATGGCGGCAACTCTCAGAAATTTGGGCTTTAAAGTTATTCTCAAGAAAAATGCAGATCAAAGAACGATGGAAGACACCATCCGGTATTTCGGCAAGCAATTGAGAAATGGCGGCGTTGGGTTATTTTATTTTGCGGGGCATGGGGTCCAGATGGAAGGCCGAAATTATCTCATGCCTGTTGATGCCAGGATTGAATCCGAATCCGATGTCAGGTACGAATCCGTCGATGCCGGCCGGGTGCTGGGAAAGATGGAGGATGCTGAAAATCAATTAAATATCGTGATCCTGGATGCGTGCCGCAACAACCCTTATGCCAGGACCTTTCGATCCGATCAAAGCGGCCTTGCGCGCATGGATGCGCCCACCGGTTCTCTCATTGCTTATTCGACCGCTCCAGGCGAAGTGGCCGCCGATGGCCCTGAGAGAAACGGCATTTTTACAAAGTACTTAATTCAACATATGTTGAAGCCCAATCTGTCGATCGAACAAGTCTTAAAGCGCGTTAGAATCGACGTCGCCAGGCAAACCAATGGTCGCCAGATCCCCTGGGAGTCTTCATCTTTGATGGGTGATTTTTATTTCAATTCTGAAAAAAGCACCATTAGCACCCAAAAAGCCGATAAATCGAAAATTCCTTCAGAAAGTGCAGCTGAAACCCAAGTGGCTACGATTTCTGATAATAATATGCGCAATATTGAACCATGGACTGGAAAATGGAAAGTTGAAGGATTCGCTTCAGTTCTTGGCATATGGGGTTTAAAGCAAAGCGGCAACAAGGTTGTATCCACCGAAGATTCTGCATATGAAATTAAGGGAAGCATTGCAGGGAATTATTTCAAGGGAAAATTAATGGCGATGGGTCAAGCGAGTTATTTTTTTTCTATTGAATTGAAAATTTCTTCAGATGGTCAGTCAATTAAAGGCACTGCAACACCTATGGCAGCCGGAAGCCCCCGATTCATTAAAGGTAGGCGACAAGAATAAAAAATAATGTAAAGAAATTTTTGTTAAGTACAGATAATCTACATTTACCTGGAATCTATCTGACCTATCAAAACTGCAGATACCTCCAACAAAACGGTAGATATCAGTTCCGAAAATTGTTTGGATATTCGATTTTTTTCACAACTCAGAGGGGTGAATCCGAGCCTATGGGTTTGCCCTTTTTATTGCCTCAAAGCCTCCTTTGTCGGAGCCATGATTTGACACTAAAACTAAAGATGCGATAAGTTGCAGATATCCATTTGGTATCGGCAATAATTTCATTTCAAATGATAGTTGGTAGTCTCTCAATATATCTGCAATTGGTTGATATTTGGCTTTTCTGGCGGGACAGCTGCAATTGTATGTTAAGCGCACGGATCCTTTAACTTAAAGCTCAGGCCTGAGAATCGGAATATGCAAGCAATTGGAAAGCAAAAAGAAAAATCATCACTTTTTCTCTTTGTTCTCATCTCCTATGCCCAAATTTGGTTCTTGTATGGGATTGCGAAACTGCTTGATATGCCGTTTTCAATGGACCCAAGACAACTTGGGAGGGCTTATTTTACCTGTTCGGTGCTGCTGCTCCCACTCTTCGCTACCATCGTTGCGACTGTCATTATCACTGGAAAAGAGGGGCTTAACCAATTATTCAGACGTTCATTTGCGTGGCGTTTTTCTCCAATTTGGTATCTAATCGCAGTATTTATACCGTTTGCCGTTACCGCGGCAAGCACTTGGGCTGCAATTAGCTTCTTTAATGCTGAGATACCTAAAAACTGGTTTTCACCTTCCTTTGGGATTGGCTTTCTCCTTTTTTTTCTTATTTGGGACGGTTTGGGAGAAGAAGTTGGTTGGAGAGGTCTCGCATTACCGCTACTCCAAGACCGCTTGGGATCTTTAGGGGGAAATATTTTATTAGGAATCATTTGGGCACTTTGGCATTTACCATTATTTCTTATGCCGGGATCCTTCCAATATGGCAATTCACTCATTATCTATGTGTATTTAATCACTTGTTGGTCTATTGTGATAGCACTACTTGTTAACAAAGCTCAAGGTAGTGTCCTGGTCGCGATCCTTTTCCATGAAAGTGCTAATTTTATAGCGTTTACAATTCGCTATCCTTATACATATTATGTCCTTTTTATGTGGGGGGGGGCAAGCTGCTGCTATTGCAACTGTGTTCCTTCCACGGCCATTATTCAAATTGCAAACGAAATCTCACAGGGAGTCTGACCATGGAACAAATATGTAATGACCTGGCAATGGAACAACAGGAGTTGGATGCTGTCGTGGCAAATCTGGATGAGGCCGGATGGGAGACCATGACCCCCTCTAAGGGCTGGGATATCAAGGAACAAATTCGTCATTTAGCGTATTTTGAGAATAGAGCCAAACTGGCTGCCTCGAATCCGGAGAACTTTAAACAGTGGTTTGAAGAAATGCTGCAAGATCCAAATACAATGACGAGGCATATGGAGACTACGGGAAAAGATTTGACTGCTGGAGGGACCCTGAAATGGTGGCGAGAAGACCGCAGAGCGTTGCTTGAAGTCTTAGCAAAAATGGATCGCAAGAAGCGACTGCCCTGGTATGGTCCTTCTTTGAGTGCCATGTCTTTTGCCACCGCTCGTCTGATGGAGACCTGGGCGCATGGACAGGATATTGTGGATGCATTGGGTATTAGACGTAAACCGACAGAGCGCTTGCGTCATATTGCCCATCTAGGGGCGAGGACATTAGGATGGAGTTATACCAACCGTAAAATGGAGGTACCTGACACACCGGTTCGTGTGGAACTCACCGGGCCTTCAGGCGACATTTGGAGCTGGGGGCCTGAAGAAGCGAAAGATAGGGTAAAGGGCCTGGCTGAAGATTTCTGTTTAGTGGTGGTTCAACGGCGGCATGTGGCCGACACAGATTTGATTATCAACGGAGAAACTGCGCAGCAATGGATGTCGATAGCGCAGGCCTATGCCGGACCACCGACCGAAGGTCGAAAGCCGGGAAAGTTTCTGAAGAGTAAACAATAGCCAGTTGATTAAGTGATGGGTTATTATGTTAAGGAAAACCGTTATGAAGTCGATAAAATCAGATCGATCCATTGGGATTTGGATTATTACTGTTATCGCAGTTGTGTTTGGTTTGCTTACCATCAAGTCCGGTGGATCGGTTTTATTTGTTGACGGCACATTCCGGGAAGAAGCCGGTAACTTTGTGCCATTTGTGGTTTGGTTTAATTTTTTGGCAGGATTTGTTTATCTTATAGCGGGCGGTGGCTTATGGATGCAAAAACACTGGGCGGTGTGGATATCCATTTTCATTGTTGTGGCAACCCTTGTTGTTTTTGCGATATTGGGAATACATATACTTAAGGGGGGAATGTATGAAGTCCGTACAATCGCCGCTATGAGTTTGCGAACTGTCGTTTGGGCATTAATTGCGATGTTTGCTTATCGCAAAATTATTCGTCAGTGATTCATGAAAAACATCATTACTATCTTGACAGTTGTGCTACAATGTGGCAAACAAATGAACAGCTGTAATTTGGATTCAGAAAAATATTCTGATTTCGATTACTTCCTGAGCTACTTCTCACTTTCTAAGACACCTTGCTTCTTGCTGATCTCATTTCCATATCAATCTTTACTGAAGTTTGAGTGCTAAATTGAACAACAATTTACTACTTGATAACAGCTTCGCCAGTACGCTTGTGAACTCCCTTCCCTGCGGCTTAGTCGTGGTTGATCGAAAAGGCCGTGTCCGGGCGGTCAACAACATTTCTGAACGTGTGTTGATGATTGACAAGCAAGCCGTTATCGGAAAAGGGACCGGGGATGTACTGGGTTGCCTTCACGTGTCCGATCATCCAAAGGGATGCGGCTTTGCGGAATGTTGCAATTACTGTGAGGTTCAAAAGCTAACATTTAAGACACTTGATACAAACCAGAATCAAAAGGCCAGCGCTCATTTTCAATTAATAATCGACGGCCAGGTAAGAGACCTAACTTTATTTCTCAGTGCGTTTCCTTTTACTTTCGATGATGAGCCCTTCAGCATTCTAATGATCGAAAACCTCAGCACGATCAGTGCATTTTCTCCTAAGGAAGCCAGGGAGGGATTCTGGGGGCTTGTTGGCAGTAGTAGTAATATGCAGGAGCTTTTTGATACAATCAGACAAGTCGCCCGAACAGATGCGGCTGTCCTAATACAAGGCGAGACCGGCACCGGCAAGGAACCGGCGGCTTTGGCCGTCCACAAAGAGAGCAAACGAGCACATAAGCACTTTGTGCCCGTCAATTGCGGTGCCCTGCCTGAAGGCCTGCTCGAAACGGAGCTATTTGGCCATGTCAAGGGCGCTTTCACGGGCGCGCACCGTGACCGCAAAGGACGATTTGAGCTGGCCGATGGCGGGACTATTTTTCTCGATGAAGTCGGCGAGTTAAGCCCGGCCACACAGGTAAAACTTTTACGGGTGCTTGAGGACGGATCCTTCGAGCCGGTTGGAAGCGAACGCACGGTGCGGGTGAACGCACGTGTCATTAGCGCTACCAATAAAAAGTTAGAAGAAGAGGTGTTGGCCGGCCGGTTTCGAAATGATTTATATTACAGGCTTTGTGTGATGCCGATTATCATTCATCCTCTGCGGGATCGCAGAGAGGATATTCCTATTCTGGTCAAGCATTTTATTGCCAAATTCTCTGAAGAATCCTGGGGAAAGAAGATCACCTTTTCCGATACGGCTCTTTCTATATTGATGTCTCATACATGGCCGGGAAATGTGCGAGAACTGATCAATACCATTCAGTTCGCTTTAGCAAAATGCCAAGGGCACAGAATCGGGCCCGAACACCTTCCTGCGATCCTTCTCCCTTATATGGCCAACCACAGTATAAAACGGCATCGTCAGTCAAAACTAAAAACCGCTGATGTCGTTAAGGCTCTTGCAAAAACTAACGGTAATAAGTTTCATGCCGCTGAGACCCTGGGTGTCTCCCGATCGACATTATATCGATTTTTTGCAAAGCAAGGTATCGACTCTACCGGTTCCTGACCCATCCCATCCAAGTCACCGACATATTTTCAAGCAAAATCTCTTTATCGCTTATTCAAGCCTGTATTTTTACGGTGCGTGCTGTCATTGGTGTGCGCTCTGGATGTCCCACCGACTGTGTCGCGTTGTCCCATTAACATATATTGTATTTAAAAAAGAAGTTTTCATCGCATACTTTAATAAAAGTATCTGAAATCACAACAAAAATAATATCAAGTGGGCCCATTTTCACTCCCCCAATTTTGTCCCATTTAATTCAATTTTCTTAATAGGAATTGATGGCTTTGAAAAACCCGGCCTTAAAAAAAATGACTGTATTTTCAATATATTAATTAATAAATGAAATGTGCCGTCAAGTCCCGGCACATATATTGCTCTCTGTTATGCTAAACAAGCAAAACCGCTTGCAACTGGAAACTTTTTAAGGAGGCTAAAATGACAGGAATAACTGCAATAACGGGAATGGTCGTTTTTTTGACTATGTTAGGTTGGATAATATTACGTTTGATGAGGTCGTAAGCACCGGCTCTATCCGGGTCTGATGATTACTCCTGATTTCAGTCTTGTTGATGCTTCTGGAAATGAGATTAGATTGAGTGACTTTAAAGGGAAGAAGATTGTTGTTCTGGTTTTTTATGCTCAACATTCCTGATCATCTTGCCTTGAACAGCTCGTCGAGCTGTAAGAACAAATCTCAGAAATCATAAAACTTAATTCCGAAAAGAACTTCAAAGTATTCAATGATGTGATACCGCCAACAAATTGGTACAAATAGACCGGTTTGAAAAGTTGCGATATTTACGATATCTGTCATTAGCGTCACCTTTTGGTATTCTCAATGTATCGGTACTTGAATTTTCTTGACATTACATGGTGCCAGTAATATTTAAACTTTGACATTATGCTCATCTGAAGCTCAACCTCACACTCATTGTCAGTCCTAATAAATTCTTATCGGCTATTCCTACTCATCGTTGAATCGATTCTCAACTTCTAAATTCTTTTCCTGCTGAAATAGTTTCTGG
>PVMK01125119.1_pt1 | contig 19049 bp, 22 predicted proteins | sample 1853481 | NCBI WGS metagenome assembly PVMK01 (sample SAMN08533507, study PRJNA380276) | Marine sediment metagenome, whole genome shotgun sequencing project. | reverse complement strand
CATGTTCCAGATGATAGTTCGTCTGATAGCTATCCCGATTTAAACCGCCGGCAGTATTTGTGTCATCTCCAATGCGTTTCCCGTTACTGCCGTTAGTGTAGTACGACAACCAATAGACATTGGTTGTCGTCTCTTGTGTCTTTATTGCTTGTCCATAGAAAATCAACAGATCTGAACCATCAAAGACCCCATTGCCGATACCGTTTTCCTGGACGCTTATTGCAAGTTCCTCATCTTGATAGCACATCCGTATCGCATCTACCGGGACATCGCTGGGCCATCCGAAGGCTGCCAATTCACCGTAGCTAATTTCATAAATCCCTGTTTCGTCGACAGATACCCGGTAGGCATTGGCGTCCATGCAGGGAGATACTTGAACTTGACTGTTTATCCCTCGCTCAATTCGCCAATTCCGACTCGCCTCGTAATTGAGCAAGGTGTCGCTCAAAATGGCCTCAAAAGTTGGGCCGTCATTTCTGTTCAATACTGAAGGAATGTCGGACTCTTCAGGAACTGAGAACGAGACCTCTATCTTTAGCCTCGTAAATACTGTTAATGAATCCCTATGTGTGTTGGCTAACACGGGCTGTATCAGTATTGGTACTACCCGCAGATCGCGTAACCAGTGCTCGTCTCCAATGGTTACCGGGAGCTGCGGAAATAATTCATCAGCGCCGTATGCCAGCGAGTCCATCGGGTAAGTCGTCCCGAATTTCGGACGGAAATCGTTTAGATTTTGCGCGGTATCTGGATCTCCGTTCAACAGATTTTGTTGGGCCGCGGGCAAGACTTTTATCCCTGGGATTTCATGGCTTTCAGCAGCCACAACACGTATCTCCGCTTCCGCGCCTGGAGGCAGCGCCACCAGGGCACTCCTCCGGGGTAAGTCAGGCCAACCAATTATGCCCAGGTAGCCATAACCTGGAATTCGTATCTGATCGAACTGTCCTTTCTCTGTTTGGATTTCTGTCCGCAGTAACTTGGGTGGGGTGACCTCAATTATCAGACCAGAGTCGTCTGAACGAAGAATCGTAAGATCCTGGCTACCTGTCTGATCTACCGGGGAGGAAGACAGTTGGCGGGTGTTATATAGCTGAGCACCCACATCGGATCTGGAAGCGAATAGCACAACGATAAGCAAGATAGGAATAAGAGCAATGGATGCAAATGTCGCCTTCGAGCTAAAAGGCACAGAAATCATACTTGATGACCTCAAATAATTTCTTCTCCCAAACAGCAACAAGGGCCAGATAATGGATCACTATCCAGCCCTTGTCCGCAGTCAAAGGGGTAGAGACACCCTCCTGAGAGCTGTATTTAATTGTTTACGAAATCTTAGCACGGCTGTATCGAAACAACCGTCAAGATCGCACTAACCGACGATTTTCTTCAGAGTGTAACTATACTAGATATTGGTAGGCGATAGAGCCAGCTGCCTTCCTGAAATCGCACAGCCTTCCAAACGCAGTGTCTCTTGAGACAAAGGTCATTAGGTCAACTGGTCGGCGTTGCTCTATATAGCCACCTTAATATCACGAACGATCAAATCAAAACAGGACTAGCTGTTTACGACCGTACACTCGTCATCGATACCGGTTTTTCCATTCACGGGATCCGCGAGGTCGCATGTACCTGCGATGCTCTCCATCAGCTCACGATGAATGATAGCCGGCTTTTGGTAAGTCAATTTCTTCTCAGGCTTTACTTCTTTCATTAAGATCCTCCTCAGCAACAGAGAACAACAATAAATAGTCAGTCTATTCTACCTAATGCCCGCCGTTGTCGCCATACGCCTGCCGACGCAGACGCGCTTCGCGGTAAGCAACAGATGAACAGCCCAACAAATCACCATCTTCAAAGGCGGCCGTTCCGTGACAACGAACACAGAACGATCGTAGCTCACAAGTTGAGCAAACGGGCAAATTGCCCACAGTAAGATTAGTAGTCTCCGCCCAAACCGGAGATTCCTGCCAAATTCGCGCCAGTGGCATCTGTCGAACGTTTCCGGCGGTGATGCGAGCGCCTACACAAGTGTACACATCGCCATATGGACCAAGATCGAAGCTGTTCATGCCAATGCTGCAGAATCGGGCATCTTCATCATATGGGTACGGTGTAAAGGTATCTGCGCTAATGCGTTCCCGAAGGAAGTCCAGCAGTTGGTCATCCGAGGGTCGGTGTCGCAGCGGTGATAAATCCCCCGTATGTTTCGGCGTTACAGTTAAGTCGTATTGGAACGTGATGCCCAGATCGGAAGCTAATTCCTTCATGGCATCGATCTGATGGATATTCTCCTTGATCACTGGCGTCTTAATCAGACACCTAACGTTCCGCTCTAAGAGTAACTTGACGGCCCGTAAAGTGAGTTCATAAGAACCAGATACTTGGGTTAAGCCGTCATGGGTCTCAGCATCAGCTCCATATACGCTCAACTCAACGACAACCGGTTTAACATCCGCTATCTTATCAGCAATCTCGGGTTTTATCAAGATCCCATTTGTGAAATAACGTATAGCAAATCCTTTCTTTCGAGCGTACTTTGAGATTTCAAATATATCTTTTCGAAGAAAGACCTCGCCCCCTGAAAAACTAATCGTTAGTGCTCCCATTTCTGCCAATTCATCGATTACCCGCTTCGCTTCTTCGGTAGATAGTTCCCCAGGAACTTTCGCTCCAGGGGGCAGCACATCAAGATAACAGTGTGTACAGCGTTCATTACATCGGTACGTTATCTCCCAATGAACGGAAAGGAGACGATGCTCCTCCCTCGTACGCTGAACGATTTCGCCATATGTATTGGTGTTTATATCAACAGTCTGTCCCGACACCTATAATTGCTCCTTGGTTTCACCGAAAATTAAGACCGACTGCTCCACTAATTTTTTGAGAAATTCATTCACGTCAGCTGCTGCCTGTTCAGGGGATATGTTATATTCGGCGACAATCACCTCAATAATGTCCTCGACTGAATGGCTACCATCAGCTAACTCGAATATTCGCGATCCGACTGGATTAAGAACATTGACCTCGCTGCTGTCAGCGAGTATGACTACCGCTTCTCCATCAATAACCCGTCCCGCTGTTTGCGGATGCGGTTTTGGGTACATTTTCGAAATACTCATCGATTACCTTCCAGAATCCATCATCTCGTTTAAAATGGAGCTGCATTACGGGCAGGGTTTTCGCCATCACATCGCAAACTTCCACTAACCGGTTGGCGAGCGATAAATCGCTAACGACAAATGGAGATGAGGCCACTAAATCCGCGACAGCTTTAATATGTGAAAGTGGTTCGACAAAGTGCGCTGTGTCTTGCCGCAAACGGAACATGGCTTTTAAAGGAGCAGACTGATTCGCTCTAGGAGCTTCTGAAAGCTGCCCGCGAAAAGGAACCCCATGCAACGTTCCTGTTCCGTTATTAAGACGAATAATGACTAGATCATCACTCACAATGTCCGCACTACGCGCTGCAAGTCTTGAGGTAGTTGTCTTTCCGGCACCACTAGGGCCAAAGAATACATATCCCAAACCGTTACGGATTACACCAGCAGCGTGTAATAACAGACCGCCGTTCGTTAAGCAAAGCCAGGCAAAGATGGCTCGAAGGAAGTTCTCGATATTCGCCTCTGGTGCCATATCCAGATGTCCGAGTCCCGAGACGAAATCAACTTCACCACGTTCGAGATAAGACTGATAGGTAAGGCGATTGTCCTTGTAGTCGACATCAATTACCCACGGTCCGGGCTCAGGCTCAATATACAGAGCGTTAGGCCGGACGTTAACGAAGATAGTAAGTTGTGGCGTATTGTCTGTGCAAAGAAACTCTTGATATCGTTCGCTAATTCGCTTCCTGATCGAACCATCTTTGGTCTCGATTGAAACTATGAACCCTCCGATGTCAATAGTTAGGCGATCGCGATTCTTTCTCGCTGTCAAGAGTAACCCCTAAAAACTTTGGAACAGCAGAATCGTACCATAGCGGTTGGTGCTGAGCAAAAACCTATGCCCGATATTAAGACAGCTATAATGCGTTAGCTTCCTGCAGTGATGGCGATAGGATCAGAAAGGATTAGATTTCCTTGCCTGTCGACGGTCTCTAGCCTGTAGTAGTATGTAACTCCGTTAGAAACATCGTTGTCGACATAGCTGTGTTCACCACCGACATTTGGGTCAGCGGCAGGAGGAATCAACTCTTCATTTATTCTCGTATATGGACCTTCGGACGATTCCGAGCGGAGTAAGTTGAATCCAATTATGTCAAGTTCGCTCTCGGTCGTCCAGCTGATTGTTAACTTTTCGACGCCAAGTACATCGCAGGCCGTCAGGACACCTATCAGAATACACGAGATCCATATCGTATGCAGAAAGGGTGCTCTGGTGAGGTTTATTTCTGTGAACACGGCGGGATTGTAGGTAAGTGCAATACGACTGTCAAGAGTCTACATCTCCAGGTAATTGAAGCTCAAAATGAGCGAAATTGGTGACCGCCCAATCAAGCGCTTGAGAGGCGAAAGAGATGAACAGTTTTCGGATAAGTCGCCCCTAAATCGCGAAATCAGCTATAATGCGCGAGATAACCCGGGGGCATTGGTGAGTTTGAAGTCGCGAATTCGACTTTGAATATCCGAACCTATCAGTAGGCTTAACCTTCGTACAGCTAATGCTCCAGCGCATGTAAGGAGACGATGATGCATATTCGTTGTTCATATTGCCGACACTCGTTCAATTTATCCCGTGATTATGTCTCTCAGGCGGTCTCTGAGGCCGATGAAAATAAACAGAAATACTCTTCAGTTGAGTGCATTAACTGCCGCAAGCAGATTAAGGTTCCAGTTTCGCAGATGCGCAGATATGTACCTGCGACTGAGAAAAGTGACGAAGAGTCGGCCTAGAATAATTCAACAATGTCTTGAAACACCCACTGTGATGTTTCGCTTATCGGATCATGAGGCCCTGGATTTATACTCTGGAGAGATCTCGGTTCCGTCTGCCAGAAAGCTCATCGATCCGATCGTGTCTGGCTTGACTCCCAAAATTGCCTTAGAGATTTGCTACTAGAGCATTAAAAACAATAAAGAGCGCGCTTGAACCCCGTCTACTCTCCCCATTCGAGGATTTCGTCGCCAATGAAGACCGTATCTCCGACCAAGATGCCCGCCTCCACGAGTGCACTACTGATGCCCATTCGATCTAAGATCTGCTGAAATCTCCTGGCTGTTGCTTCAAACTCCCAATAAGTCATTGCCGCGACACGCTCGATTTGGTGCCCCTCAACGCGCCAGCCATCTTCCAGGCGCGTTATCGTAAAACTCGATTCATCAGGCTCTGGTCTGATTACAGTTATTTCTTCGATTAGAGGTTCAGATTCAGGCAATTCGTCGAGCATCTGTTTTACGCGATATAGCATGATGCGCAAGCCTTCCCTGGTCAGGGCTGAAATGACCTGGAAAGGTATGCCAGCCTCTTGGACCTTCTCCTCGATCAGCGGTTGCCAGGAAAGGGCCTCAGGCAGGTCGATTTTATTTAAAACTACAATCTGTGGCTTGTCTTCCAGTCGGGCATCATACAATGCCAGTTCTTGGTTAATCATGGCCCAGTCTTCGAGGGGATCATTCGAATACCCATCGAGTAGATGAATCAGAATTCGGGTTCGTTCAATGTGTCTTAGAAAACTGTGGCCTAAACCAGCGCCGGCAGCCGCGCCTTCAATAAGGCCAGGAATATCGGCCATTACGAAGGTCTCGTACTCGTCCAACTCAACCACTCCCAAGTTCGGCTGAAGAGTAGTGAAAGGGTAATCGGCAATCTTAGGTCTCGCCGAGCTGACGACAGAAAGTAGCGTTGACTTGCCTGCGTTCGGAACGCCTACAAGGCCAACATCCGCGATCAATTTCAGTTCAAGGAGAATCCAGGCTTCTTTTCCCGGTTCACCACGTTCTGCCAAACGAGGCGCCTGGTTCGTACTAGACCTGAATCGACGGTTTCCTCTCCCACCTCTACCCCCTTTCAGAATGAGCGCCTCGCGATCGACATCGGTTAGATCGGCTAAGATATCACCGCTTGCTTCATCTCGGATTATTGTCCCCGGCGGGACTTCAAGGGTGCAGTTTTGCCCGCTTCCCCCGGTCATTGTCTTACCCCCGCCGTGCTTACCATCTTCGGCCCTAAAATGGCTGCGTTTGCGGAAGCGAATAAGGCTACTCAAGGCTGGATTTACGGTGAAGACAACATCTCCGCCCTTTCCTCCGTCGCCACCATCCGGTCCTCCACGAGGCACATGTTTTTCGCGGCGAAAGCTGATCATCCCGTCTCCGCCTTGACCACTTCGGACCTGTATTTTTGCCTCGTCGTAGAACATGCAATCGTTTGTTGTATTTTGGTTGGTTTTTAGCTGCCCGAATTGCTTTGGGATTCAAGCAAAGATTGGAGCTTCACCAATCTAGGATCTATGCTTTCAGTAACACAATCACAAACGTCAATGTTGAGATTTTGACCGCATTCCGTGCATAGCCCTTTACACTCAGGCCGGCAGACTGGCTGCATAGGAGTCTCTAGCATGCTTAGCTGACGTACCAAGGGGCTCAAATCAATGTATCCATCCCCACCTACGCCGAATTCGCCGGGTAGCGCCGTATTGGCAGGATAGTAAAACAGATCATCCAGCCTGAACGTTATGGGCAGATGGATTCTATCCAGGCAAAGAGCACATTCGGTCTCAAGCGTGCTATTTAGTTCACCAGTTAGATATAGACCCTTTGAGCTACGAACAACCTGAAACGTTCCCTTTAATGGGGAAAGCGTGACATCATCTTCGAGCTGGACGCTGGGATAATCGAGTTCGACTTCTCTGCTGGTACCGAGATCTGCCCCGAGCATAAACCCGAAGTTGAACCGTAATGGCGAAGGTTGTTTCTTGTTCACTGAATTTGCTGCCAAATTAACTAACCAGTTCTATGAACAGGTACGATAAATCGTTACATTGAATCGGCTCGGATACAATGGCGCAGTATAACATGGGCCTTGAAAAGGCGTCAACGGAAGGTTTTATTCCTAACTAACCTATAAGGCATGAATAATCTTAAGGTGCGAAGAGTACTGTTAGCTACTCGGAATAAGGGAAAGATGAAGGAGATTTCAGATATTTTCCGCGATCTGGAAATTCAGTGGCAATCCCTGGATGAACTAGGGATCGAGCTAACGGTTGACGAAAGTGGGATGACATTTAAGCAAAACGCCAAAATCAAAGCAACGGCCTATGCACCTTTCACCGATCTGATCACCCTCGCCGATGATTCAGGTCTAGAAGTCGATGCTCTTGGAGGGCGACCAGGAGTTCATACGGCGCGTTATGGAGGGGAAGGTTTGTCGCCAGTTCAGCGCTACGAGCTTCTTCTCGAGGAACTGCGTGACGTACCCTGGGAACGGAGAAATGCTCGCTTTCGGTGCGTCGTTGCCTTGGCCGGTCGCGAAGGGTTGATAGGGACAGCCGAAGGGACCTGCGAAGGGAAGATTGCCTTGGAGCCGGCGGGAGCCGGCGGCTTTGGCTATGATCCGGTGTTCTATCTTCCTGGTATGAACTTAACCATGGCTCAGCTACCACCGGAAGTAAAAAACCAGATCAGTCACCGTGGAAAAGCATTTGTTTCGATTGCTCCATTGCTCCGCGAAGTGCTCGGCGCCTAGCCATTAACAACCTGGAGCCAGGTTACGATTTAGTCTGAGGGCAGTTTTTGAAGGAAAGAATGTACCTGCTGAGCGACCTTTTCAGGCTGTTCTAGCATAACCATATGCCCAGCTCCTTCAATCGGCGCCAGAGAGGCGTCAGGGATAGTCTGTTCTAGATAAGTCCCGTATTTCAGCGGTGTAAGCCGGTCCTCAATCCCGTTGATCACAAGAGCCGGCGCCAGAATCTGGTCCAATTTGCCGAGCAGGTCGAAATTGTTACAGGCACTGAAGTCACCGTGGAGCACCTCCGGATCGCAGGCCAACAAGCTACGCTGGCTCTGCAACTTAAGATCATCAGAAGCGTATTCTGACCATGAGAAATCGATGATGGTATCGACGGCTCCGCCGAAATCAGCCACCATATTATCCAGGATTGCCGGGTCTACCTTCAATCTTGCTCCAGTGGCGATTAACACCAGGCCTGCAACCTGTGACAACGCGCGCCGACCAATATTCAGGGCAATGGCGCCGCCCATTGAGTGACCGATCAAAACAATCCTCTCGATCTCCATGGTTTTAATGAACGATGTGACGAAATCAGCGTATAGATCGATAGTAGAGCATCCCGGAGGATCGGAACGACCGTGACCAGGCAAATCTATGGCAAATACGGTTACGTCTGCAATTCTTCGCAATTCCGGAGGCCAATCCAGGTGCGTCCCTCCCGCACCGTGAATTAGAAGAACAGACATCGATGGCGAATCGTTCCTCCCCTGTATGGTATAAAACAGTTTCTGATTCTTGATGGTTATAAATGGCATATCCTGGCCAGTCTACAGCATTGAAGCAGCTTTGTCTTATATGGATCCCAACAGTTGATCGTGCTTTCCAAAGGTTACAGAAAGTAGTGTTTTGGGCTCAGAGATGAGACGTAAGGATATATATCAAGTATGAGTAGCCAATTATGAGGGCGATATCTAGCCAAGCATCAAGTTGACCTGTCATATACCTCTGGCTAGAATCATCAAACCTGGATAGTAAGGAAGGAAGGACATGAGCCGATTAACAATCGAAGGTCGCCGCAAGTTAAGTGGTACGATAAGCGCAAGCGGAAACAAAAACGCGGCACTCAAACTTTTGCCTGCGTGTCTACTAACAGATGAACCGGTGACCTTGCACAACATCCCAGATATCGCGGACGTAAACACAGTTATCGAAATATTGAGGTATCTTGGAGCGGATGTACGTAATCTGGGAGATGGTAGCTGGCGAATCCACGCTGCGAGAATCACGAAGACGAAGATAGATAAGCGGCTGGCGAGCAGGATTCGAGCATCCTTCGTCTTTTCAGGCCCGATGCTGGCCCGAACAGGGAAATTGACACTGCCGGGGCCTGGGGGTGATGTAATAGGGGGAAGACCCCTTGACACAAATATCCAAGGTCTTGTGGCCCTTGGAGCTACCGTGGAGTTGGACAATTTAGGGACATTTCAGATGGATGCTCCGAGATTAAAGGGCGCAGGCTACTTACTCCAGGCCGAAGCCAGCGTTACGGCAACCGAGAACACCGTCATGGCGGCTGTACTGGCTAAGGGTGAAACAATCGTCGACAACGCCGCTCGTGAACCCCATACAGAGGACTTATGTCGCTTCCTTAGAGAGTTAGGAGCTCAGATCGATGGCATTGGCACCAGCCGATTAAGTATTTCCGGTGTCGATCGACTTCACGGTGGTGAGTTTACGATTGGATCTGACTATATGGAGGTTGGTAGTTTCATCGGAGCGGCGGCGATAACAGAAGGTGAGGTTCGCATTAGAAACGCAAATCCTAATAAACTGGGGATGATTGAACAGGTCTTTCGACGGCTTGGAGTCAAATGGGTTGTAGACGGCGAGGACATCGTCGTTCCCTGATGACCAATCCCTTGAAGTGATGCCAGCACTGGGAGGACGAATACCTGAGATCAAATCGCATCCCTGGCCTGGTTTCCCACCTGATTTAATGAGTATTGCTGTGGTCATAGCCTCCCAGGCAAAAGGTTCCGTTCTACTGCATGATTGGATGTACGAGAGTCGATTCTTCTTTGTCGATAAGCTCATTTTTATGGGAGCACGGATCGTTTTATGCGATCCGCACCGGGTTCTGGTCCAGGGCCCGAGCACGCTCTACGCCAATCCTCAAGGAGTGACAAGCCCTGACATAAGGGCAGGAATGGCAATGGTCTTGGCCGCGCTTTGTGCACAAGGAAAGAGCACAATTCATAACATCCAGCAAATTGATAGGGGCTATGAAGGCATAGACAAGAAGCTGAAGGCACTTGGGGCGCACGTTGATCGGCAAGACGGGTGAATCTACCAAATAGAAGCATTTGACCACCCCTGTCGCGTTTAGTATAATCGCCAGTCGGCTCTATCAAATAAAAGAGGTGATCAGCTAGGCAAGCGGAGAGACAAGTAAACAGGTCGGCTTGCCAAGCCCAAGCAAACGAAATCGGATTCAGGGGCTATTTAAGGCCCTTGTTTTTTTGGGAGAATGTATCAATGCCGAAACGCACTTATCAGCCGAAAATTCGTCGCCGGCTAAGAGTTCATGGATTTCGAAAGCGAATGAGCTCTAAGGCTGGTCGAAGGGTGTTGAAAAATCGCAGGCGGAAAGGACGCAAAAATCTGGGTGTCCCCATGAACGACCACATAAAACGCGTCAACTGGAATGGGACGAGGGCAGCTAGTTATCGCGCCATGAAGCGTGCCAGCGGCGGCAAACAACGGTAGTCGATGCGTAGGCGCTATCGCCTGAGGCGCTCTGCAGATTTTGATGAGCTGCGACGCAAAGGTCAGCGCTGGCATCATCCGATGGTCATGTTGATTGCAAATCCGAACGGCAGAAGTTTTAGCAGGTTCGGCTTTGTTGCCAGCAGGAGATTTGGAAAGGCTACAGCACGAAATCGGATTAAAAGATTGTTACGCGAAGCGGTGCGAAGCAATATGACACGGATTGAGGATGGATGGGATTGTATGTTTGTCGCCCGCCAGGCGGCAAATGGGGCAGCCTATGTCGAAGTCGAGGCGGCGGTCTATCAGCTACTTAAAGTTGCTAAAATGCTGAAGCCAAGCGCTAGTCCCCAGATGTCCAGTTTGGCCGAAGAGAGGCAAACATGAAGTACATCGCATTGATCCTTATTCGTATTTATCAGAAGACTATATCCCGGGTGTTACCCCAAAGCTGTCGATTTACGCCGTCGTGTTCTCACTACGGCTACGAAGCTATTGAGAAACATGGATTCTTTAAGGGTGGCTGGATGGCCATACGACGGATTGGCCGCTGTCATCCTATGCATCCTGGTGGTTATGACCCGGTGCCTTGACGGAGGTACCTTGTTGATCTCAAAAAGGCCAGCCAGAGGGCTGGCAGTATTGTTACTAGGCGTTGTTTCGCTGTTGGTTGTGGCTTGTGGTGGAATCGAAGACAGTAATTGGCCTGGTCTAACGGCTTCTGGGGACGTCGTCTACGCGGCGTATGGTTCACAGGTACTAGCCCTTGACATTGTAGAACAAGAACTGCTCTGGTCGTTTCCGTGCGAGGAACAACCTGGTCAGACATTTTATGCTGCTCCCTCGGTTGTCGAAAATGATGTTGTCGTGGGCGACTATGGGACAAGAGGTGGCGTTTTTTCACCAGGTATAAAAGTCAGCGTATTTGGACTGGAACAGGATGATACCAAATGCCCATCGGTGGTCTGGACCTCGGCCGAATCGTTGATAAAAGACCGCATTATTGCCCCACCTCTACAGATCGGGAATCAAGTATTCGTCGGCACGGCCGACAACATCATCTATGCCCTCGATGCTGATAATAATGGATCAGTGCTGTGGGAATATGAGACGGGCCACAGCATTTGGGGACAGCCAAACTATGAAGATGGAATTCTCTACGCGAGCTCGCTCGACAAGTCGGTCTACGCGCTGGACGCGAATGGCGGCGATCTACTTTGGCAGAGCCCAACCGGCGGTTCCATATCAGATCAGGCCAAGCTAAACACCGATCTAGTCTACGTATCAAGCTTTGATGCCATGATCCATGCCGTGGAGAAATCGACCGGCGATGTCCGTTGGACGGCCGATGCGGAAGCGGGCGTATGGGGCGCTCCGGCTTTCGCCGATGGAAGAGTTTTTTATGCTGACCTCGATGGCAACGTGTTCGCCGTCGATGGTCAAACGGGAAGCGATCTCTGGTCAGAAGGTTTTGACAGCTATGTTGTCGCCGCTCCTGTTGTTAAAGATGGTGTTGTCTTTGTTGCCACCGCTGGTCTCCTTTCGCTCGACAAAACAGAGCGGAAAGGTTCTCTGATAGCCTTTGACGCCGTCTCAGGCGATATAGTGTGGCAAGAGACTATCGATGCTCCGTTATTCTCAACACCAGTTTTTGTTCAAGATTCTATTGTGGTAGCCTATGACGATGGAAACGTTATGACCTTAGTGGTCTTTGATACACTAGAGGGCGATAAGCTGTGGACTTTCCAGCCTTCAACTGAATGAACCTATTAATGAACCAGGCATTTCATCCATCTGTAATTTTCCGGAATTAGTGGAATAGTCGATTATGGATACATTCGTTATCAACCCGATGGTCAACGTTTTGTTGTTGTTCTACGATCTGTTGTTCAACAACTTCGTTCTGGCGATTGCGGTCCTCACCATTGTCATTCGTTTGATTACGCTTCCGTTAAACCTGCGACAGCAAAAAAGTAGCATGAAGATGCAGGCGATGCAGCCGCAGATTAAAGATATTCAGAAGAAGTACAAAGACAATCCGTCAAAGATGCAGGAGGAGTTTAAGAAGATTGGCTACAATCCTACTGACACTTTGACAGGTTGCCTTCCCCTGCTCATTCAGTTACCGATACTCATCGGTTTATACCAAGCCATCAGGGTGATTTTAGGTTCAACACCCCGAGCACTTTTCGATCTAACTGACAGTGTGTACACCTTTGTAGACGAGCTTATTCACGTGGCTACAGTTTTGCCAGTGGCTAACAAATTCCTCTGGTTAAATCTCGCTCTGCCCGACCCTTACTATATCCTGCCGGTGCTCGTTTTTCTGACAATGTTTATCCAGCAAAGATTAATGTCGCCGGCCAAAAAGAAGAATGGTGATAAGAAGGGAAAAGACTCGTCACCAATGGCCGGAATGACGCAATCCATGCAATATACCATGCCGCTGATGTTTGGATTCTTTTCATTATCTTTTCCCTCCGGTCTATCAATATATTTCATCCTGTCGAACCTTATCGGAATCGGTCAAGGGTATATTACACGGGCAAATATGGCCAAGGAAGAGGCCATGGCCAAGACCAAGTCTGAGTATGGCAGAACGACCGGTGTACCAGTGACGGAAGGTGCTCCTCCGAGCACTTCGAGTAGTTCTAGTTATCGGACAAAAAAGCAATCAAAATCGAGAAGAAAACGTCGGTCGGCGAAGCGATAGTGTTCCGTCAAGGAAGGCTAACGGCTTCATGAAACCATTATCAAGAGTTCAGCGACGGGAAAGAGTATGGCGGTTGAGGAACAGGTGTTAGAGGTACATGGCGCAGATGTCGATGAGGCCATCGAGAAGGGGCTTCAGGAACTCGGCCTGGATAGATCTGAAGTTGAAGTCGATGTCTTAGACAGCGGAAGTTCCGGTTTCCTCGGTATCGGAGCGCGTGAGGCCCTGGTGAAATTGACCGTTTCGACAGCGGCCGTAATCAAGCCTGGTGAAGCGATCGAGCAACCTGCACTCGACGTTAAACCTGGGCTGCCTGTTGAAGATAAATCCTCGCCCATTAGCGAGGATGTTCTGTCACCAGCTGAGGTAGAAGCCGGGGAAGAATTCAACGAAGAGGAAGTAGCTTTAGAGATCATCGAAAACCTCCTGGAGCGGTTGAAGTTTGAGGCGTCAACCTCTCTACAGCAAACCGAGCCAGACGATCTAACTGGTGAGCAACGATGGGTGATTGAGATCAGTGGCAACGAATTGGGAATGTTGATTGGAACGCGGGGTGAGACACTTAACGCATTTCAGCATGTTGCCCGCCTCATGACCGGTCATAGGATTAGACAGCGACCTAAATTTATCGTGGATGTTCAAGGCTACCGTTTAAAGCGAGAGAAAGCCTTATCTCGACTTGCTGAACGGATGGCGGAGAAAGTCGTCAGTCGGGGAAGGGCGATGACGCTCGAACCAATGCCCCCGAATGAGCGAAGAATTATCCACCTCTCGCTTCGAGACGACGACCGGGTCTACACAGAGAGCTTCGGCGAGGGAAGAAGGCGGAAAGTACGGATCTATCCATCCGACTGATTAGCCGCTCGGCTTCGGATTCGGAGGTGTCAATCCTCAGGATTGTTTAGCACGATTCTGCCCAACTGTTTTGCGGCCTGTCCTAGCCGCTTCCACACCCTAGATGCGTAATCAGCTACGGATGGTTGCCGGTTGCCGGAGCTTGCAGCAACAAATGTCCGGGGTGGGGCGATCAATTTCCAGACCATAGAGGTTGCGTCATAGAGCGAATCCATCAGTAACAATTCCATCAATCGCGACAGCGGCCCATGATGGATTGCATTGCGGCTCGGAACGACCGAGTTCCATCCAGCGACTCGCCCCGCCGTCCACATGCCGGTTCTACCACATCCAATTGTTGGAAAGGCTTCCAAACCGAATAATCTACTTGCCGTCGTGAGTGTATAATCGAGGGCGCAGACCGCGCCGGCATTTTTAGCAATATTCGCGATCTGGTCATAAGATGATTCCTCTGAAAACAGCCGGATACCCAAGAGCGCGCTATCGATTAGATAGCTAAGTCGGTTGTACAAATTATGACGGGCATGAAGGGCATTGAAGATGAGGGCATCGCCAGTCGAAAGCAGAATTGCTTCCACTGAATCCAATCGCTCCTTCCGAGATCGCTCCCAGATTCCCTCGATATCCCACCCCGGACGAGCTCTTCTGACCAGATCGACATGCATCTCAACCATTGTCCCGCGTCTTCGATGGACGTGTGGCGCTAGATGATGCCAATCAGGTCGCGGAGCATTCGGATGGATTTCATAGCCCAGTTCTTCGAGCGTGGTAAGGGCTAGTGGGCCTTTCTCGCTTCTTATCAAAAGGTCGATGTCGTCGAAGTAGCGGAGCGAAGGACTTGGATAAACCTGCTGAGATAATGCCACTCCTTTTATGGGTATGACCTCGATTTTTACTTTAGTAAGCTCGGCGTGAATCCTCTGAAACTCGTCGATCATCACCGCGGCTCGCATTCGTCTTCGCCTTGAATCATGCTCAATCGTTTTTGCGATGTCTACTGGCAGCGACTCACCCGGTAACGTCCTTTCTAATATTGGAATCAGGTTGTTGACGGAACCGAGTTGATAGACCTGATCCCAGTCGACGGAGGAGAGTTCGGCCAGTGGTGAACCAGTAATAATGCTACTTACGCAGCTAAGGATTAACGTTTCTTCCGGAGACATTACACCGAGTACCTGTAGAGAAGCAAACAGGGTTTGACGGGTATCCCAATAGACAATTTGCTTCTCTTTAAGTGTTTCGCCACGAATTCATTATCCGTCAAAAGAAGTTTGGCGAAACACTAGAGACCTTTAGCATCCAGTAGCTAAATTATTCGAGGATTTCGCCGTTAATAACATTGCGATAAGCAATTCCTCTTAGAGCATCCAGCACTTGATCGACGATCTGAATGGCCACATCTCTTTGAGCCTCTGTAGTAGACGCGGCCAGATGAGGCGTATGTACGACGTTTTCGAGACCTATCAATGGATTATCGGTAGGTGGCTCGACCGTGTAGACGTCGACGGCTGCCGCTCTCACTTTTCCAATCTTTATCGCCTCAGCTAAAGCTGACTCGTCGATCAACGCACCGCGTGCGGTATTAACAAGAATTACGCCCTGTTTCATTTGCTCGATGTTCTCGCGATTAATAATACGCTTTGTTTCGTCAGTAAGATATGCATGAAGAGTGATGATATCTGAGGAGGCTAGTAATTGGCCTAGATCCACGGGTTCGACTCCAATCTCGTCGAGCGCTTCATCCGAAACATAAGGGTCATAGGCTTGGACCGACATACCAAAACCATGAGCTCGGTTGGCGACAAGTCGCCCTACACGACCGAAGCCGATAATACCAAGTCTTTTCCCGTACAATTGAGAACCGCGGAAATCTGCTTTCCTCCATTCGCCTTCCTTTAGAGAGAAATGAGCCGATACGACCTTGCGAGTGGCGGCTAGAATTAACGCCATAGTGTGCTCTGCAGTAGCGATGGTATTTGCTCCGGGTGCATTCATGACCAGAACACCATGTTGACTCGCGGCTCTTACATCGATATTGTCAACACCGATTCCCGCCCTAGCTATGACCCTTAACCGATTGCCAGAGTCGATGACGTGGCGATCGACTTTCGTACCGCTGCGGATGATCAGAGCATCGCATTCCTGAATGGCGTCGATCAATTCGCGCTTGTTCAGTCCTGTTCTCAAGTCAAATGAAATATCATCTGCTTTTGCCAGCTGGTCAAGCCCTTCCCGCCCGAGATTGTCAGTAACTAGTACATGAAACAAAATAACTTCTCCTGCCAATATCAGTTGACATTATCTCTGTATACTTTCGAAAAAATCACCCCGGTTAAGTGGCTTTCGATCCTGTCGACTCTACTTGGATTTCTCAAGAAATGTATCGATCGCTTCGAAAAGCTCCTCAAGCTCGTTTCGTTTCGTATCTCCCATGTGGGCGATTCGAAAAGTCCTATCCTTCAAAGAACCGTAGCCATTCGAGATGATCATATGACGAGAACGAAGAAATTCAATTAACTCACCAACATTGATGTTCAACTCATTGCGAATGCAGCTCACCGTGGGTGACTCGTATCCGGATGCAGCGAACATCCTAAATCCATTATTTACCGCCCAATCAATGGTTCTGTCTCGCAAGGCCAGGTGCCTCTCAAATCGCCGCTCCATACCTTCCTTGAGCATGTCCGATAGCTGTCTATCGAGGGCGAACAGCAAGGAGATGGGGGGAGTGCTTGGTGTTTGATTGCGTTGTAGATACTTATCGAGTACCAGGAAGTCGAAATAGTAACCTCGATTAGGCACGGTGTGCGCCTTTGCCAGGGCGCGATTCGATACGGCGCAAAAGGCCAGGCCGGCCGGAAGGGCGAAGGCCTTTTGGCTGGATGTTAGAACCACGTCGATATCCCAAGCATCAAAATCAACCCGGGCGCCCGCTAAACTGCTTACTGAATCGACAAGAATCATGATATCTTCACCACCTGGGGTATCACGAATCGCTTGCGATATTTCTTGGATTGGGCTAATTACTCCTGTGCTTGTCTCATTGTGGACAATAGTCACTGCATCGTAACTGTCACCCTTAATACTCTCTACAACTGCTTCCGGCAAAACAGGCTGCCCCCAGACAACTTCCAGGAGACCATTTCTCTTTCCATTCGCCAGCGTAATCTTGCGCCACCGATCCGAGAAGGCGCCATTAACACAGTTAAGAACTTTCAAATCACTGCAATTGCGAACCGCCGCCTCTTGAAGACCTGTGCCAGAAGCGGCTGTGATAAAAACCCTTCCTTCTGTAAAGAAGACTTGTCTAATCTTCAACTGAATGCTCTCGACCAGTTCAGCACATTCCTTCGATCGATGTCCAATCATCCATTGCGTTTGAGCCTGCAATATTTCGTGACGCACTTCGGTCGGTCCAGGGATAAACAGTCTATTATGATCCATGCTTTTACCTTTTAGTGGCTGCTGTTAGTTGCCATGATCACCTTCCGAGAGAATTATTCATGCCAATACAAGCGAACCGCATCGGTATCACTTGCGAGACTGATTATATTGAATTTGCAGGAATTCAGGCGAGGTTGATACTGCATTCTTATCAAAAGACATTTATTGAGGTCGACCTGGTTTGCCCAAACCTACAGCTTTATGGGTCAGACGTATAAAAGACGACTAGCTGTCGCCTGAACCAAGCAACTCAATAAGATGGCTCACCTCATGAAAACCCCGGTTGAGGACGCCGTTGCTGGCAACACAGGTGGTATCACTGACAGACCAACGACTCCCTGCGTAGTTGGTAACTGATCCCCCCGCTTCATTAATTATTACACTTCCTGCAGCCACATCCCATGAGCCTACGCCAACGTTGAAGTATATATCGAGCCGCCCGTTTGCGACCCAACCAAGGGCCAGAGCTGCCGAACCAATGGCCCGAATCGTGTGGACCTGGTGGGCTAATTCGTCAAGCACACCGAGAATCGCCTGGCGACGAAGATGACCCCGGCTCCAATCAAGGCCGATATATGATGCCTCCAATTCACCGGTCTCGCTAACGGAAATTGGAGCGCCATTGAGCTTGCTGCCAAAGCCGTCCGCAGCACTGAACAGTTCATTTCGCATTGGATCAAAAATTGCTCCAGCGATCACCCGAAGCTTTCCATCAGCTTGCTTTACAGCCGCGGCGATGGAGACGCAGAATATCGGATGGAGACGGCTATAGTTACTGGTGCCATCGAGAGGATCGATTATCCAGACGACATCTCCCGAATGAGCGAGATCTGGGGCATCCTCTTCTGTAATAAACCCGTGGTCTGGATAGCGCTCGAGGATAGATTTGACTATCAACTCTTGAGAGGCGATATCGGCATCTGTGACAAAATCACGGTAACCTTTGCTCTTAATCTGCCGAGGCTCGGGCCATAACTTTCTGAGCAATTCACCGGCCGCGACCGCGGTTTCCTCAGCCGTTAGTAGTAGATCCTGTCCGCTATTTCTCATGCTTACTCGGGTTAAAAAACGGGTCAGGTTAGTTAAAACCTGACCCGCCACTTTACTCCTAACTACTTGTGAGGTCTCGTTTAATCTTTAGACCGGTTAACCACCGATTTCTGCCATGAGCTCTTCTTGAAGCTCGTTAGCGAATTCAGTCAATCCAGTTAACAGCCCTTTGATATCTTCCTGGGTCCAGCCTTCCTCAAGCTGCATGATCTGGTTATACACTTCGCTAGCCTGGCGTCGTGTCTGATCATAGGAGATTAGTTGGGGCTCGTAGTAACCGTATTGCAGCAAATCCAACCCCGTGCCTCTCTGGGGGAATTCAGCAACATAGTTATCAAGCAATTCAATAGTACTTTGCCGCGTCGGGAAGTAGCCACTGATCTCATTCCATTGAGCCTGGATTTCAGGGGAGGTAAACCATTTAAGGAATATCCAAGAAGCTAGCTGCTGCTCAGCGGTCGTCCTGGTGACCATGATATCCCCACCATAGATAGCTTGGACAGGATCAGGCGTCGTGTCTGATCATAGGAGATTAGTTGGGGCTCGTAGT
>PVMK01127730.1_pt1 | contig 19051 bp, 19 predicted proteins | sample 1853481 | NCBI WGS metagenome assembly PVMK01 (sample SAMN08533507, study PRJNA380276) | Marine sediment metagenome, whole genome shotgun sequencing project. | reverse complement strand
ACACGGTCAGAGTATGGCGTGCCGAGATCGACACCTCGCACGATGGAGATGTGCCCGGGCGTATTATTGAACATAATCGGACCGGAATATTTGTGAGTTGCAAAGATTCAGTGCTGCACATTACCGATTTACAGTTTGCGGGTAAGAAACGCCTGACTGCTGCCGAGGCTTTGAATGCGAGGGATCTGACTGGAATGCGTTTTGGTCAGTGATAAATCGTTTAACGCCCGATGGTTAGCCGTCAAAACGATGCTAATGGTATTACGCAATGGTCAATCGATGGATACAGCCAGCGAGGCTGTATTGATCAATGCGACTAGCCGTGACACTCGTGATTTGTCACTGTATCAGGAACTGGTCAGGGGTACCTGTCGCTGGTTTCTGGCACTGCAGTCGATAATCAGACCTTATTTGCGCAAACCGTTCAAGCCAAAAGATCTCGACCTCGAAATTATTTTGGCTTTGGGGCTTTATCAAATTATATTCATGCGCATCGAAGATCATGCGGCCGTCAATGAATCGGTAAAACTTGCTCAGCGAGCAAAAAAAAACTGGGCCAGCGGCCTTGTGAATGCTGTATTACGCCAGGTAATCAGAGATGGTATCGACATTACCCCAGAGCATCATTTGATTTCTTATCCCAGGTGGATGCAGAAAATGATAGGCCGGGACTGGCCGCAACATTATTCAGACATAGCGCAGGCTGGTAATCGAAGAGCGCCATTAACGTTGCGCGTGGACTTGCGACGGAATTCAATTAAGGCAGTGATCAAAATGCTAAACGATCAGGGAATAGACGTAACCCATCACGAAATAGCAGAATCTGCGGTAGTGCTTGAAAAACCCTGCGATATTACCAAACTCGACATTTTCAATTCGGGGCAGGTTAGTGTACAGGACGCTGCTGCACAGCTATCCGCCGAATTACTGGGTTGTAAACCGGGAATGCGGGTGCTTGATGCCTGCGCGGCACCAGGGGGTAAACTAACTCACCTGTTAGAATACACTAAGGACCTTGATCTGGTCGGCCTCGATATCGATGCGTTGCGCCTGGAAAAAATCGAACAGAATTTGAAAAGAATTGGCCGCAACGCATCGCTGCTTTGTGGTGATGCGGCAGATCCTGGGACCTGGTACGATGGTGTTCCATTTGATCGAATACTCGCCGATGTTCCCTGTTCCGGTAGTGGTGTAATCAGGCGCCATCCTGACATTAAACTATTGCGCCGTATCAACGATATCCCGAAGTTGGTAAAACGACAAAAGAATATCCTTCAATCCTTGTGGACGCTGCTCAAGCCTGGTGGTCTCCTGCTTTATTGTACCTGCTCGATTTTCAAAGATGAGAATGAACGGCAAATAGAATGGTTTGTCGAAAACCATGATAATTGTATGGGGAGATCACTGAAATTGCTAAAATGGGGTGAAGAAAGCTCGTTTGGACGGCAAATTTTACCCGGTGAACATGATATGGATGGATTTTTCTATGCCTGCTTGCAGAAAGTGCCTGGCAACGATACCAGATGTAACAGTTCTTAATGCTATGGGGTCGTTTCAGTATATTGCCGGTTTGAATCTGTTCGCTCATGGCGTTCGTATAGTGCAGATTACTATTTTACTGTTTATGATGCCGTTATTCGCTGCCGAAGATGGGGTCGCATTTCGGGTACAAAGCGCCAGTTTTTCACTGCACGAAACCCTGTTGAAACTCGATTCCGAAATTGAAATAAAACTGCCTTCCTATATCAGCATCGCTATCAAACAGGGTTTTGCTGTACCACTGATGTTTGAAGTGGAAATTCTTTCCCCTGTAAGGTTTTGGCCAGATAGAAAATTTGTCTCCCTAAAACAGCGGTACCAGCTACATTATTTACCGATGCTTGGTTCTTATGTGATCCATGATTTGAATGCGGGTCAACGATATTACTTCGACAAACTCAGCGAGGCAGTAGAAAACTTGCAGGAAGTTAACGGTTACCCGATGCTGGATATCAATAATATTAGTGATGAGCGCAATTATTACGCACGGTTACGCTTCGGAATCGATAGCGACGAACTCCCCCTGCCACTGAAATCGAGTTCTTTGTGGGATAATGACTGGGATTTGAAAAGCGACTGGTTCGCATGGGACATCGAGAAATCGCGTTATGAATAGCACGATTCGCAATACAGCCTCTATTTTGGCACTGGTTATTTTACTGGTGGTTTCGTTCTATGCGATTAGCGATGCAACCTCTAATTCAGCCACGTTTGGCAAGTATTACAACTGGTTAATATTTTTCAATGTGATCGGCCTGATTAGCCTGCTGGCGTTGATCATTTATAATCTATACAAACTGATAGTACAGTATCGTCTGAAGACTATTGGTTCGCGCCTGACTGCTCGTATGATGGGTGCATTCGTATTATTGACAATTATTCCGGTCAGCATCGTTTACTATTTTTCGCTTAGTTTTTTGCACCAGAGTATTGATAGCTGGTTTGATGTAGGCATCGAAGTAGCGCTTGAGGACTCGTTGCAATTGGGCCGCAGCGCGCTTGATTTACGTAAACGTGAAGCCTTGAAAAAAACTCGCCAGATAGCTATTGAAATTTCGGAATTGGACGATGAAACCCTATTCGTATATCTCGACGAGGCGCGCGTTCAAAATAGTGCTAACGAACTGACTTTGGTTGATCATGACCAGTCCATTATTGCGTCCAGTGGTATCGATTCTACCGAGTTGCCCACCGCGCTGCCACTCACCGACGTCGGTGATCTCGACGCGGAAAACCATTACCTGAAACTGGAAGAGGATGCAGCACACGGATTTGTGATTCGCATTGCAGTGTTAGTACAGAGCTCGGACGCTACCGAGAAATCGAAAACGCTACAGGCGATATTCCCCTTTACCGATCGATTAAATGCATTGACGGTGGGAGTGCAGGCTGCCTTCGAACAGTATAAAGAACTGGCAGTATTGCGGAATCCGCTAAAAACCAGTTTTACATTGGCCCTGTCACTGATATGGCTACTCAGTGTGTTGTCTGCAATCTGGATTGCTTTTGTTGCTGCGCGAAAACTGCTTGCACCGATCAATGACCTGGTAGAAGGAACCAAATCAGTAGCTGCTGGCGATTATGAGAAGCAACTCGTGGTGTCGGGTGATGACGAGCTAGGATTTTTGCTGCAATCCTTCAATACCATGACACGTAAAATTTCACGTACACGGGAAATTGCTCAACAGAGCCAGCTGATGGAAGCAATGCAAAAAAATTACCTCGAATCGGTGATGGAGCATATCACTTCGGGTGTGTTAACCATCGATGAAACCGGTTTTATCAAAAGTGGAAATCCAGCGGCCTGTTCTATCTTTGGTATTGAATCTTATTTTTTCACCGAACTTTATATCGATGATGTGGTGCGTGAATATCCTATGATGCAACCCTTTTACGAGGCCGTACGAAATCATATGCAAAGCGTGGATGTATGGCAGGAGGAAGTCGAAGTTTTTGGCCAGAGCGGGAGAATAATTCTGCGCGTACGCGGCGCGACTCTGAAATCCCGGTCCGAGACTCGAAAAGAGCAGGTCATTGTAGTCGATGATTTAACCGAATTGATCCAGGCGCAGAAAGATTCAGCCTGGAGTGAAATGGCTCGACGCATGGCACACGAAATTAAAAATCCGCTAACGCCGATCCAGTTATCTGCTGAACGACTGCAACGTAAATTGAGCGGAGAGGTGACAGGCGATAAACAGTTGTTGCTGGATCGCTATACTCACACCATTGTCCAGCAGGTTGAAGCCATGAAAACGATGGTCAATGCCTTTACAGACTATGCCCGTTCACCTTCGCAAAATCCGGAGTTAATGAACTTTAACGAAATGTTAAGAGAAGTGACCACGCTGTATGACGAAATTCATACTAAAGTGGCTATTGAACTTGAACTTGATGGCCGGGCATTACCGATAATGGCTGATGCGGTGCGTTTAAGACAGCTGGTACATAATCTGATTAAAAATAGTCTTGAAACTATCGGGGCGGACGGCTGGATTAAACTGCAAACTAGAGGTTTGCGCGAATTTGGCGTGCAATATACTGAACTGATCGTGGAAGACAGTGGTGATGGTATCGCGGACGAAGTCGCCGACAATCTGTTCGACCCCTATGTGACAACAAAAACCACCGGGAGCGGACTTGGATTGGCAATTGTAAAGAAAATCGTCGATGAGCATAATGGAGTAGTATGGGTTGAAAAGGGTAACAAGGGAGGCGCCCGCTTCATTGTCCGCCTACCGGCAGTTTCGTCATCAAGCGACGATATGGCCGGTGCCGAAGATGCCACAAGCAACGTTGAGATAGTGCCATGAGTGCAAGAATTTTAGTGGTTGACGACGAACCAGACATCAGATCCCTGCTAAAAGACATACTCGAGGATGAAGGCTATATTGTTGATATTGCCGAACACGCCAGGGCCGCCAATGAAATCCGGCAATCAACTACGCCCGATTTGGTATTACTTGATATCTGGATGCCGGAAATTGATGGTGTCACGTTGTTGAAAGAGTGGAAATCGTCTGCCAGTGATCATTGCCCGGTAGTGATGATGTCCGGGCACGGTACAGTAGAAACGGCTGTCGAAGCTACTCGATTTGGCGCTTATGATTTTGTTGAAAAACCACTTTCGATGGCCAAGCTGCTGAGTACTGTAAAAGCGGCACTATCGGGCACTCAGCAATCAACGCCGCAGGATCTTCGCAGTAAAGGCGAAGAGCCGGTGGGAACCAGCCAAATTGTGCGCCAGTTGAAACAGAGAATTCATGCCCTGAGCGATTCGAATACTGCCTTGTTTTTTACCGGTGCCAATGGTAGCGGTCGCAGAATCTGGGCGTCTTATCTAAGCGAACTTTCACATCCGGGAGTCGCGATGCAATTGATGGATACGATTACCGAAATCTCACATTTTATGCCTTTGAGGGCAAACTTGTATGTAGAAGAAATTTCCGACCTGGATAAAGAACGACAATTCCGGCTCTGCGAAGCGATACAACATGAAAATAGCGATTCAAGTTACCGATTTATCTTATCCAGTCGATTCGACTACTCCGAACTGGCGAATAACAGGCAGATTTTATCGGCACTGGCTGATTTCTGGAAAGAAGCAATACGCATACCATCGTTGGATGAGCACGTCGAGGATATTCCCGAACTACTCGAGTACTATGTCAACTGGTATAGTGAACTCGAACAGTTGCCTTACCGACATTTTGGCGTCGCCGCGCAAAACCTGCTGCGTAATCATCACTGGGGTGGCGAGATATCGCAATTGAAGCAGTTCGTAAAAACTGTGTTGAGTCACAGCGACAGTGAAACCATAGAGCTTGATGAAATTCGGCGCTTTTTGCTAAAAAGTGATCGCTCCTATCAGTCTGGAAGTGGTAATACCATCCAGATGACGGTCGATCTAGATATGGATTTACGTGAGGCGAGAGAAGCTTTTGAGCGGGAATTTCTGTCGCGGCAACTGACCTTAAGTGGTAACAACATTACTGAGTTGGCGAAACGTGTTGGGCAGGAGCGGACTAATTTGTACCGCAAGTTAAAATCGCTTGGTCTGCACAATAAGAAACGTTCTTGACAAAGTTCTGATCAAAATGGCTTTCCGTCAATACGATTACCTAACCCCAACAGACTTAGCCCGTATATTGCACGAAGGCGGTGACAACTTATGATCTTTATCAGTGTATATTATTAAGGCACGAATGCCATGCAAACCGGAAAATACAGTTTGTACCTGAACAAAGTCAGGAAAAATCTGGCTGCCAATCTTGATCGATCCCCCTTGATCCATAGCTACGGCTATGCATCGGCGGGCGATAGATCAATCTTGTTTGCCATATTTCCCCTGAGCTTCGTTCCCTTCATGCAATATACGGGCTAGATACCATTATATGAACATTATAATTTTGGGCGCCGGCCAGGTCGGCTCATCCGTTGCGACTGAACTTGCCAGGGAAGAAAGCAACGAAATTACCGTTATTGATATCGACCAGGGAATATTGTCTGATCTACAGGATCGTCTCGATCTGCGCACAATCTGTGGTAACGGCTCCTATCCGAATATGCTCGAATCAGCCGGTGCCGATGATGCGGATATGCTGATTGCGCTGACGAATAGCGATGAAATTAATATGGTAGCCTGCCAAATTGCATCGTCCCTGTTCCATACACCTACCAAAATTGCGCGAATCCGCTCAGTTGAATACTTACGCAGACCCGGGCTATTCGCACCGGAATCTATTCCGGTTGATGTAATGATCAGCCCTGAGTCGCTGGTTACTGAATACCTGTACCATTTAATTGAACATCCTAGCGCTTTGCAAGTCCTTGATTTTGCTGGTGGAAAAGTCCAGTTGGTTGCAGTGAAAGCCTATGACGATGGTCCCCTGGTTGGCCATGCGCTGAAAACCATGCGGCAACATGTACCCGGGGTTGATATGCGGGTTGCGGCGATCTTCCGTGGAGGAGAATCGATCTCACCCTCTGCAGAATGCGTCATCGAAGCGGACGATGAGGTTTTTTTTCTCGCCGCCCGGAAGCATATTCCGGCAGTAATAGCCGAAATGCGAAAACTCGATAAACCGATAAAACGTGTGATGCTGGCAGGTGGCGGCAATATTGGTGGTCAATTAGCCGCGTTGCTGGAAAAAGACTATCAGGTCAAGATACTGGAATCTAATCCTGCCAGGGCCAGGCAATTATCCGGGTTACTGGATTCAGCTATCGTATTACTCGGTGATGCGGCGAATCCTGACCTGTTGGTCGAGGAAAATATCGAAAGCATGGATGTATTTTGTGCATTAACTAATGATGATGAGGCCAATATATTATCGTCGATGTTGGCCAAGCGAATGGGGGCCAGGAAAGTAATGTCATTGATTAACCGCTCAGCGTATGTCGATCTGGTAGAAAGTGGGCTCATCGATATTGCTATTTCCCCGCATCAGGTGACGATCGGTGCTTTGCTCGCGCATATCCGCCGGGGCGATGTAGTAGCGGTACATGCGTTACGCAGGGGATCTGCCGAGGCCATCGAGGCAATAGCGCACGGTGACAGGGAGTCATCAAAGGTAATCGGTCGTACCATCGAACAGATCAAGCTACCGAAAGGCACTACCATCAGTGCCATTGTGCGGGGGGAACAGGTGATTATCGCGCATCACGATACAGTGATCGAAGCGGAGGACCATGTCATCCTGTTTTTGACCGATAAAAAGAAAATTACCGACGTTGAACGATTGTTCCAGGTCGGGCTCACCTACTTTTAACAGTAACACTGCAATGCAACTACTGGTTATTCAGCGAATTCTCGGCTTATTGCTGATGATTTTTAGCAGTACGCTACTGCCACCGATATTTATCGGCATTTACTTTGCGGATGGCGCGGTAGAGCCATTTGTCGAGGCATTTGCACTTACCCTGGCTTTCGGGCTTCTGCTTTATTTGCCGGTTTATAATCAGAAAAAAGAACTGCGTTTGCGCGACGGATTTCTGGTGGTCGTACTGTTTTGGAGTGTCCTCGGTATTGTCGGTGGCCTGCCCCTGTACCTATCCGGCATTTACGACATTTCAGTCACCGATTCAATTTTTGAATCAATTTCAGGGCTAACCACAACCGGTGCTACGGTGATCACCGGGATCGATCAACTGCCGCATGCTTTGCTGTTTTACCGGCAAGAACTGCAATGGCTTGGTGGCATGGGCATTATTGTTCTGGCCGTGGCGGTATTACCGATGTTGGGCGTCGGCGGTATGCAATTATTTCGAGCCGAAACCCCCGGACCGGTTAAGGACACCAAACTGACCCCGCGCATTACTGAAACAGCGAAGGCGCTGTGGTACATCTACCTTGGCTTGACTATTAGCTGTGGCCTGGCTTATTGGGTTGCCGGAATGTCGTTATTTGACGCGGTTTCGCATGCTTTTTCTACGGTCGCAATTGGTGGTTTCTCGACTCACGACGCGAGCATCGGTTATTTTGATAGCACCGCAATTCAGTTGATTGCAGTGGTATTCATGTTACTTTCCGGGGCTAATTTTGCGATTCACTTCACAGCGATTCGGCGACGGTCATTGAACCCTTACCAGCGTGATGCCGAATTCAGAACCTATATTTTCGTATTGTTGGTAGTCAGCATCGTCACGATCGGTTATTTACAGCTGACCAAGACATTTTCGTCTACCGCCGAGTCTATCGTCGAGGGTTTGTTCCAGGTCGTATCGATCGGCACCACGACCGGGTTTACTACCGCCGAATACTATACCTGGCCCGGTTTTTTGCCGGTATTACTGTTATATGTCAGTTTTATTGGTGGTTGCTCCGGGTCTACTGGTGGCGGGATCAAGGTAATACGAATCCTGTTACTGGTAAAGCAGGGCGCCAGAGAATTAATGCGCCTGATTCACCCGAACGCCCAAATTGTCGTCAAAATAGGACAGAAGCCCCTGTCAGAAAATGTAATTCAGGCCGTCTGGGGCTTTTTCGCGGCTTATTTTGCTATATCGGCGTTGATGATTTTATTACTAATGGCCACCGGCCTTGATCAGGAGACAGCGTTTTCGGCGGTTGCGGCCTGTCTCAATAATCTGGGCCCGGGACTGGGAGATGTCGGCCAGAACTTCGCTTCGATCAACGATGCCGCGAAATGGATATTAGCACTGGCCATGCTGCTGGGCAGACTCGAAATATTCACCCTGCTAGTGCTTTTTACCCCGGCTTTTTGGCGGAAGTAATCCGGCTCCGAGGGCAGATAAAAAAAGCCCCGGTCAATCCTTGACCAGGGCTATGGGGGCCTTACCGGTGGAGAAGTTATTTTCATGTTCGTCCCTGAAACTACATCCCTGTATCGTCATCCCTGTCCATGCTTCCTACCGTTTTCTTCCCTGATTGTGCGTCCCTGCACGAAAAACTGCTTTCCCTGGCTTAACGAACCGTCCCTGGCTCGTGGTAGTATACTGTCATGCCATCAGTTTGAGAGATATCGTATCCGGGCTCAAATAATGTCAGTTGAAGCGGTTAAAAAATGTAGGTGAATTCTTACAGGATTATCATTTTATTACAGGTCTGTTGTGCTAAATTGAAGTTGCCCATTCGAGATGATAAAGATTATCAATTCAATTATTAACGACTAATATGTTATTTCCAGCCATACAACCTTACAAAACCTGGCATTTTCCGGTATCGAATGTGCACTCGTTGTATATTGAAGAATGTGGCAATCCAGACGGGATTCCGGTTGTATTTCTACATGGTGGTCCTGGTGGAAATTGCGAGCCAGATCATCGCCGGTTCTTTAATCCCGAAGAATATCGGATTATTTTGTTTGACCAACGTGGCTGCGGTAAATCGAAACCGCACGCATCGTTGGAGGATAACACCACCTGGGAATTAATAAACGACCTGGAGAAGATTCGCGAACATCTCGGCGTCGATCAATGGGTGGTATTCGGGGGGTCCTGGGGTTCGACCCTGGCCCTGGTTTACACCGAAATTCATACACAGCGCGTGTTGGGCCTGATCCTGAGGGGCATTTTCCTGTCTCGCGATGAAGATATTCGCTGGCTTTTTCAAGGAGGGGCAGCACGCCTGTTTCCTGAAGTGTGGCAACACTTTCTGGAATTGATCCCGGAAAATGAACGTGACGATATGATTGGTGCCTATTACCTGCGACTCACCAGCGAAAACGAAATTACACGCATGGGGAGCCGCCAAGGCCTGGTCGATTTGGGAAGGGGTCAACCTCGACCCTGCTGCCCGACAAATCGGTTGTAGATCATTTTAGCAATCCGCATATAGCCTTGAGTATCGCACGCATCGAATGTCACTATTTTATCAATCGGAGCTTTCTGAAACCGGGGCAGATACTCGATGACATAAATAAACTGAAGGATATTCCCGGTTTCATCGTGCATGGTCGCTACGATGTGATCTGTCCGATCGATCAGGCTGTCCTGCTCGACCAGCATTGGCAAAATGGTAAGCTGTTGATCATCGACAATGCCGGGCATGCAGTCACCGAACGAGGCATCAGCGAGGCCCTGGTCGATTGTTGCAAGCAGATGCTTGAAATATTATCGTGATTGTTCTGCTGCAACGCGTGCAACTGGCAAGCGTTCATATTTCAGGCCAGTGCATTGCCAATATTAGTCAGGGAATTCTGGCGTTGGTCGGTGTGCAGTCGAATGATAACGAAGATACGGCCGAACACTTCATAACGCGCATTATTAATTATCGCTTGTTTTCTGATGATCAGGGCAAAATGAATCTATCACTGGTCAATATTGAAGGGGGTTTACTACTGGTTCCGCAATTTACCCTGGCAGCAAACACTAGCAAAGGACGCAGACCCAGTTTCACATCGGCGGCACAGCCTGCGCTTGGGGAATCAGTGTTCCGGTCGATGGAAGCATTCGCCCGAAACAGTTATGCGCTGGTTGAGACTGGTCTTTTCGGTGCTGATATGGCAGTGCATCTAATCAATGATGGCCCTGTGACATTCATTCTCGATTAACTGCCTCGATGGTCCTGGCATTGAGTAGGTGTCGAGCCGAACTGAGTCCTTTGAATGGTATTACAATTTAAGGTCGAATTAAGTCGGCAGGTCGACTATTATCAGCTTAAAATCCAGACTAACTTTAGAATTTAAATTCCATGTCAGATCGCATTGCTACCATTACCAGGGATACACTTGAAACTCAAATCAGTGTTGCTGTTAATCTTGATGGCACTGGCAAGACCAGTTTTGAAACCGGGATACCGTTTCTCGAACATATGCTTGACCAGATAGCTCGCCATGGTCTAGTCGATCTCGAAATTAAAGCCAGCGGTGACCTGCATATTGATGACCATCATTGCGTCGAGGATATAGGTATTTCGCTGGGTCAGGCGTATAGCCAGGCCCTGGGCGATAAAAAAAGGTATTACGCGTTACGGGCATGCCTATGTTCCGTTGGACGAGGCATTATCACGTGTCGTGATAGATTTCTCCGGTCGACCCGGGATCGAATATCGAGTTAAATATCCGCGCGCACGAATCGGCCAGTTCGATGTTGATTTGATACATGAATTTTTTCAGGGCTTCGCCAATCATGCTTCGGCAACCCTGCATATTGATAACTTGCAAGGCAAAAACGCCCATCACATTGCCGAAACCGTGTTTAAGGCGTTCGGCCGCGCGTTACGCGTTGCTGTATCCAGGGATGAGCGAATTACCGGGGTCATTCCATCGACTAAAGGCTCGTTATAGGTCATGCAAAGTATTGCGGTGATTGATTACGGTATGGGTAATCTCCGTTCGGTAGTCAAGGCGCTGGAACATGTCGCGGGCAGGAATTACAGGGTAGAATTGACTTCGGATCCAGCGCGCGTATTACAGGCGCATCGGGTCGTATTTCCTGGGCAGGGTGCCGCGGGTGATTGCATGCGTGCAATCGACGAATATGGGCTACGCGAAACCATAGTAGAAGCGGCTACCAGTCGACCATTTCTGGGGATATGTATGGGCATGCAGGTACTTATCGAACACAGTGAGGAAAACCGGGGCACCGACTGTCTCGGAATTTACCCTGGGCGGGCCCGTTATTTCGGTGACCACCACCGTAATAGCGACGGCGAAAAATTAAAGGTTCCGCATATGGGATGGAACAACGTGTATCAGCGTATCCCCCATCCGCTCTGGAAGGAGATCGATGATGGCGAGCGATTTTATTTTGTACATAGTTATTATCTCGATTCTACCGATAAAAATCTGGTGGTGGGTGAATGCGAGTACGGCTACACCTTTACCTGTGCCATAGCCAGGGATAATGTTTTTGCCATGCAATGCCACCCGGAAAAAAGTGCCGAAGCCGGGCTTCAGATGCTATCCAATTTTATCAAGTGGGACGGTCAGTCGTGATACTGATTCCCGCAATAGACTTAAAACAGGGACAGTGTGTGCGTTTGCGGCAGGGACGAATGGAAGATAGTACCGTTTTTTCGGATGACCCGGTGGCCATGGCCGGTAAGTGGGTATCGCAGGGCTGCAAACGTCTCCACCTGGTGGACCTCGATGGCGCCTTTGAAGGCAACCCGGTGAATGCAGATGTAATCGAAGAGATTACAGTTGCCTTCCCTGATTTACCGATTCAGGTTGGTGGTGGTATCCGTACCGTGGAAACCGTAGAGGCTTATTTGGCGGCGGGTGTCAGCTTTGTCATTATCGGCACACAGGCGGTTAGGAGGCCAGAGTTTGTCACCGAGTTATGCGCCGAATTTCCGGGCAACGTAATCATTGGCATCGACGCCAGAAATGGCATGGCCGCGGTGCAGGGGTGGGCGGAGGACTCGGATCAGTCAGTCGAACACCTGGCGCAACGCTTTGAGGACCAGGGCGTATCTGCGATCGTCTATACCGACATCAATAGTGATGGCATGATGCAGGGCATCAATCTGGAGGCTACCAGGCTACTTGCCGAATCAGTCAGCATTCCGGTCATTGCTTCCGGAGGCGCCACCGATATGGAAGACATCAAACAGCTAAATAGTGTTAAGGATGCCGGCATCGAAGGAGTGATCATCGGTCGGGCTTTGTATGAACGTACAATCAGTTTGCCCGAGGCACAGCGTTATATCGACGAACACTAGGACTAGTTCAGATTTGACAATCACCTGGTACTCTTCACCAGAAAAAAACGATGTGGTGTCTGTAATGCGAGAGGTAGCAAAATGTGGCGGGGCAGAAGGTAGTAGCAGGTGCGTTATAGCCATATATTTCATATTCCCAGGGTAGAGATCATATGCCATTGGCAAAACGCATAATCCCCTGTCTGGATGTCGATAATGGTCGCGTCGTCAAGGGGGTAAAATTTGTCGAAATTCGTGATGCCGGCGACCCGGTCGAGAATGCGCGACGCTATAATCAGGAAGGCGCAGACGAGCTGACATTTCTTGATATTACTGCGAGTTCGGATAATCGTGAAACCATGGTATCCGTCGTCGAGGCGGTTGCCAGTGAGGTTTTTATCCCGCTAACCGTCGGTGGTGGAATTCGTGAAATAGCCGATATTCGCCGCATGTTGAATGCCGGTGCAGATAAGGTCAGCATTAATACGGCGGCCATCACTAACCCCGAATTTGTCAGGCAGGCGGCGGATAAATTCGGATCGCAGTGCATAGTCGTAGCGGTGGACGCAAAAAAGGTGTCTGTTGGTAACGACCAGGAACGATGGGAAATTTTTACTCACGGGGGTCGCAAGTCAACCGGAATTGACGCGATCGAGTGGGTGAAGAAAATGGATCAATATGGTGCCGGGGAAATTTTGCTTACCAGTATGGATCGGGATGGGACGAAAACAGGTTTCGACAATGTGTTGACGCGACGTGTATCTGAGTCGGTACGGGTACCGGTGATCGCATCGGGAGGGGTTGGAACGCTACAACACCTGGTTGATGGCATATTGGATGGCAAGGCTGATGCGGTTTTGGCAGCGAGTATTTTTCATTTTGGTGAGTTTCGTATTAGTGAAGCGAAAGCCCATTTGCAATCCTGCGGTATCGAGGTTAGATTCTAATGGATAGCTGGCTAGATGATCTCCAGTGGAATGACGATGGACTGGTGCCGGCAATTGCGCAGGATGTCGATACTGGGGATATCCTGATGATGGCCTGGATGAATCGAGAAGCACTTTCTCTTACGAAACAAAAGGGGCAGGCGGTTTACTGGTCTCGATCGCGCCAAAAACTGTGGTTTAAGGGCGAAGAATCAGGTTATAAACAGGAAGTTGAGGAGATACGGATCGACTGTGACGCCGATGTCATACTGTTACAGGTTCGGCAAATGGGTGGTATCAGTTGCCATACAGGCAGGCGGCGTTGCTTTTTTAGCGTGCTAAAGGATGGCAAGTGGCAGATCGATGAGGAAATAATTAAAAATCCGCAAGAGATTTATCAATGAGTAATGATATAATTGAACGCTTGATGGAAGTACTGGAGTCGAGAAAGAATGCCGAGCCCGGGGCGTCTTACGTCGCGAGCCTGTACCATGAAGGACTCGATTCAATACTTAAAAAAATTGGCGAGGAATCGACCGAGACAATTATTGCCGCCAAGGAGGGTGACAAAGACCAGATTGTTTATGAAATAGCTGATCTCTGGTTTCATTGCCTGGTCTTGCTGGCTCAACAGAATATCGAAGTGCGGCATCTAATGGATGAGTTGGATCGTCGGTTCGGAAAATCCGGAATCGACGAGAAAGCGGCACGCAAAAAGTAAATGAGGTGAGAAATGGGTTTTGGTGGAATTAGTATCTGGTCGTTATTGTTAATCCTGGCGATTGTGATCCTGCTATTTGGAACGAAAAAATTGCGTAATGTTGGCGCTGATTTAGGTGGCGCGATCAAAAATTTCAAGAAATCGGTGAAAGATGAAAAATCTGGCAAAGAAGCTAAGGATCCAGATCCGTCGATTATTGAAGCGAAGGTTACAAAAGAAAAAGACAAAGCATCCTAAGGGCACCTCTATTAATTGTCTTTTTCCGCGATTGCGGCGTTAGCCCCGTGCTCAAATCCTCATGTATATTACATACACTCCGGTTTTCCGCGCGGTGCTTCCTTGCTTTTATTGCCATGGAAGGCATGTATGCAGGCTTTGCAGGAGCAAAAGCCTGCCAGAATAAATCCGAATTAATAGAGGCACCCTTTATATTGTGCCAAAAGAAATTTGGCGTTTATAATTTTATTCCCAAAACAATCCTGGCTAGAGTTATCTGATGTTTGATATGGGCTTTACCGAGATGATGCTGATCGGCATCGTTGCTCTGGTGGTGATCGGGCCGGAACGACTTCCCGGGGTTGCGCGCACTGCGGGTAAATATTTTGCCAGATTGCGCAATTTCATGATGAATGTGCGAGCGGATGTAGAAAGTGAATTAAAAGCCGACGAACTTCGCGAAATGTTTGAATCGCAGCAAAAGGAGCTGCAGTCTTTAAAGGAAGAGGTCAGTGATGTCGGCAAGGATATCGGCCTGTCAGACATCAAGGACGAATTGTCGGATATCGCGAGCTCGATTGACGATGCAAGGCCGACTACTGATCCAGAACCAGAAGCCAGGGAAAAATCCAGGGCAGAGGCAAAACCTCGTGCCAAAGCTGCAACGAAGTCGAAGTCCAGGGTCAAACCTGTGGCGGGTCCCAGGGTAGAGAAAAAAGCAAAAACCAGTGTGAGCCCTAAAGCTAAAACCAGGGCTAAGGCCAGTGTCAATGCAAACACTGCTTCGACGCGCAAGTCTAGAACCTCCAGGCTAAAGCCAAAAACGGCTAAACCCACCAGAGCTAAAGCGAAGTAAATAATATCGTCATGAGTGAATCAGAGACAACAGAAGACACCAGTACCGGCAGCCTGTTGTCACACCTGTTCGAATTACGCGACAGGGTGGTAAGAATGCTAATAGCAGTCCTGGTTATTTTTCTCAGCCTGTTTTACTGGGCTAACGAAATCTATTCCTATCTCGCGGAACCATTGACCCAGCACCTGCCGGAAGGCTCGACCATGATCGCGATTGATGTCGCCTCGCCATTTTTAACACCGTTTAAACTGGTACTGATGCTGTCGGTATTTCTGGCGATGCCGGTGATTCTTTATCAGTTCTGGGCTTTCGTAGCACCCGGCCTGTATAAAAATGAAAAACGCATTGCCGCACCCTTGCTGGTATCCAGTATTTTACTGTTTTATGCTGGCATGGCGTTTGCCTATTACATCGTTTTTCCGCTGGTATTCGGATTTTTTACTTCAATTGGTCCGGAAATGGTCAGTATTTCGACCGACATAGGACGCTATCTTGATTTTGTGCTGGCACTCTTTTTCGGTTTCGGGCTCGCATTCGAAGTACCTATTGCGACCATAATTCTCGTTGCGATAGGATTCACTACCCCGGATAAAATGGCGGAAAAACGTCCTTACATCGTCGTTGGGGCCTTTATTTTTGGCATGTTCCTGACGCCACCTGATGTTATTTCCCAGGTGTTGTTGGCGATTCCAATATGGATTTTATTTGAAGCTGGTGTGATTGCCTCCCGCATCATATTTAAAGATCGTTTACTCGAAGCCGAAAATTATCTTGACGATGACGATGACGACGACGACGATGATATGGCCACCGCAGGTTCAAACCATCCCCCTCCCAGCGACGAAGAAATGAATGCTGAACGGGATAATAATGAAGCTTCAGACGCAACAGATACGAAACCTGAAAAGCCCGATAATATTGGCAAAAAAGATGGCTAGCCATTTGTTGTACTCAGGGGTTCATTTATAAATCCCCTGTTACCCCGCAGCACATTTTACGCTATGATTCGCGGTCTGAAATTCCGACCAGATTTAACTAACAATGTCGATCCAACCCGGGGCACCTAGATGCCCGGCCTTACTTATTATTCTTGACGGATTTGGTCTCAACCCGAGTGCGAAGAATAATGCGGTTGTGATGGCCAATACACCTAACTTCGATCGCTATTTTGCCTCAAATCCAGTCACTGCTATCGGAGCATCAGGTTCCGAGGTAGGACTACCTGAAGGTCAAATGGGTAACTCTGAGGTCGGACACATGACGATAGGCAGTGGCACCGTAGTCAAACAGGACCTGGTTCGTATTGACGATGCTATCAAGGATAAGAGTTTTTTCGAAAATCCCGTCTTACTGAATGCAATTGAAGCCGCTAAAGCAGCTAACCGCCCCTTGCACCTGATCGGACTGGTATCGGACGGTGGAGTACATAGTCATATTAATCACCTAAAGGCATTGATCACCCTGTGCGGTCGAAAGGATGTGGTTTCACAGCTACACATGATCACCGATGGACGAGACACGGCCCCCAAGGCGGCGTTAACATATTTGCCGGAACTTGAGTTACACCTGAAGAATTGCGGTGGTCATATTGGTAGTATTTTAGGACGCTATTATGCAATGGACAGGGATCATCGTTGGCAGCGCACACAGCTTGCCTGGGATGCGATAGTTCACTCCAGGGGAAAGCAGGCGGCCTCCGCAACCCAGGCCATCGAAGAGAGCTATGCCGACCAGGTAACTGATGAATTTATCAAACCAATTTTATTACCCGGGCATATAGCCCTCGAAGCCGAAGACGAGCTGATATTTTTCAATTTTCGCAATGATCGTGCCAGGCAGTTGTCGGCGGCGCTTGTATTTGATCAGTTTGAACATTTTGAGCGTGGTATAGGCTTTCGCCCCATTACCGTAACCTGTATGACTTATTACGATGGCAAACTTGAGGCGCCGATAGCTTTTCACCCGATTCGGCCCGAAATAACGCTGGCTAGCCTGGTGAGTGAAGCGGGTTACAGGCAACTGCATTGTGCCGAAACCGAAAAATATCCACATGTTACTTTTTTCTTTAATGGCGGCAGGGAGCATTGTTTTGTCGGTGAAGACCGAATGCTTATCAATTCGCCCAGCGTCGCTACCTATGATCTGCAGCCAGAAATGAGTGCGGTTGAAGTCGCTGATACCATGATCGAAGCACTCCACTCGCACCGGTATGAATTTCTCGTGGTAAATTTTGCCAATGGCGACATGGTTGGGCATACTGCCGTACCTGATGCGATTATCAAGGCTGTGGAAGTGCTCGATAAGGAAGTCGGACGAGTGCTCGACGCCGCCGTCGAATCGGGGTATGCAGTCGTATTAACCGCCGATCACGGTAATTGTGATGAGATGATTGATCCCGAAACGGGCGAACCGCATACTCAACATACCCTTTATCCGGTGCCCTGTATGGTGATAGACAAGGATACGCAGTCTCTGGCCGAGGGAGATAATCTTTCATCGATTGCACCCACTTTGTTACAACTTATGGGAATACCGAAGCCGGTGGCCATGTCTGGAAATTCACTGATTCTCGATGATTGGGAAGGGAATTTTTTAATAAAATAAGTTATATAAATAAGCTATATATATGATGGAATATAAACGAATTACTAAACTATGGCCACACTAACCGAAACCCTTAAGAGTACAGCGCTGTTTTGTGGTCTGGATCCGGCTGATATCGAAATGGTGGCGGCACAGACCGTAACCAGGCAATTTCCCAAAAATACCGTGATCGTCAGCCAGGGCGACGATACCGATTCATTATATGTCATTGTCAAGGGTAGGGTTGATGTTTTCCTGCATAACGATAAGGGCAAGGAAATTATCATCAATACTCTGAATGTAGGTGAGTCTTTTGGGGAACTGGCACCGCTGGGGGGAATACCCCGACAGGCCAGTATTATCACCACCGAAGAATCGACTTTCGGTATAATCTCCAGACAGGTTTTCATGGATACCCTGCTAGTCAAGCCCTCGATTGGTATGCGTATCATCGACCTTCTGATCACACGCATTCAGGATTTAACCGAAGAGGTGAGTAGCCTGGCACTCGAAGATGTTTATAATCGAGTGGTTAGGGTATTGTACAAACACGCCGCTGAAGTCGGTGAAAAACTAGTGACTGAAAAACTAACCCAGCAGGATATTGCCAGCCGCGTGGGCGCGACTCGGGAAATGGTTCATCGAATCCTTAAGGAACTAAAGACCGGTGGATATATTTCCATCGAAGGCAAACACATCACCATCGAAAAGAAGTTACCTCCTGGCTGGTAAAAAACCTGTTGTTCATGGCTGGCCAATCATAAGTCAGTACTTAAAGCGCCAAAATCGAGACAAACCCCGCCAAAACAAATGCGTCATTAGTAGAATCGCAGCAGGTCGTTGTTGCAACAATATTGTTAAAGATTTACACAAGCGACTCGCCATTCAAACTCGATAAAATGTTAAGATACCCGGCAGATTTTATTGACGGGGAATATTTAATTGGCGGGCCATAGCAAGTGGGCAAATATACAACACCGCAAAAAGGCACAGGATGCCAAACGGGGTAAATTGTTCACTCGGCTAATTCGAGAAATCGTCATTGCCGCCAAAACCGGTGGCTCTGATCTCGACGCCAATCCCGCCCTGCGTTCAGCAGTAGA
>PVMK01124075.1_pt1 | contig 19053 bp, 14 predicted proteins | sample 1853481 | NCBI WGS metagenome assembly PVMK01 (sample SAMN08533507, study PRJNA380276) | Marine sediment metagenome, whole genome shotgun sequencing project. | reverse complement strand
GCGTGGCCGTGGCGGCGGGGCTGGTACCCTGGGCCATCGGCACGGATACCGGTGGCTCCGTGCGCTTGCCCGCGGGGTGGTGCGGTTTGACCGGGCTCAAGACCACCGTCGGGCGCGTCAGCGTGCACGGCGTACTGCCGCTCAGCCCGACCCTGGACACGCCGGGCCCCATGTGTCGAACGGTGGAAGATGCAGCCGTGCTCTTCAATGTCATTCACGGACCGGACCCCGAGGATCCGGCAACCCTCGGCCATCCCACCGACGACCCCCTGCCGACCCTCCATAGGGGGGTCGCCGGACTGCGGCTGGCGCGCATACCCGAAGCCGAGCGAGTGAGTGTGCAGAGCGACGTGCTGGAAGCTTACGACGCGTCCTTGGAAGTGTTGTCGAGTCTCGGCGCACGCATTGTCGACGTCAGCCTTCCGCTTCCGTTCAGTGAGATGGCTGCGATCCTGGGTAAGATCATCGGCGCCGAAGGCTACACGCTGGTGGGGAAGTTGGTGGAGGACGCGAGCCTACCCCTCGACGACGACGTGAGACCACGCATTCTTATCGGCAAGAATATGTCGGCGCGGGATTACCTGCTGGCACTGGAGGAGCGGGCTCGCATCAAGGCATCGTATGGTGAAGCGCTTCAGGATGTGGATGCGCTGCTGACACCGACGATGGCAATGACTGCGCCGACGTTGGAGAGCATCGACCAGAGCACCACGCCGGCATTCTTCACACGCGTGGCGAACATGCTCGATTATTGTGCACTTGCACTGCCGAACGGCATCGACAGAAACGGATTACCGATTTCCTTTCAGATCATATGCCGCGGGTTCGAGGAAGCACTGGCGCTGCGCATCGGCTGTGCCTATGAACAAGCCACCACCTGGCACCAGGAAACGCCACCGGGATTTTAATCGGGACAGATTTATTTTTTTAAAAGGTGCCGGGGCCAATATGTTTGGATATGTTTGGTACAAACATATCCAAACATATTGGCCCCGGCACCTTTTAAAAAAATAAATCTGTCCCCAATTACGCCTCCATCAAAGTCATGCCGACTGATTGTTGCTTTCATCGTCGTCGGCGTCGATTCCTTCCAGGTTGCCGATGCGTTGCTTCAGCATCCGGCGGATATCCTGCACCTCGCGGTAAAGGCTGTCCGTGGTTCCCAGTTTTTGTTCCAGATCCTTGCGCGCCCGTTGCAGCTCGGCTTTCTGCCGCGTGATCTTGTTCGCAAGCCGTACCAGCCGCTGATAGTGCCTGCGAAGAGCCAGTTCCTTGGCTTCGTACTTGCTCTGATAGATGATGCGGATCTCTTCCGCCTTACGGTGCAGCTCCTTGGTTGCCGCTACTTCAATCTGCGCCGTGCGCGCCCGAAGCTGCTCTTCGTAACGCAGTCGCTGAGAAGAGGCGAATGCACTGACGCAGCGGCGAAGCTTGAGCAGCATCTCGCGGGTAATCTGCGACATTTCCTCTTCGGGAATACTCAGCTCGAAGTCTCTGATGTCGCGCAGATCCGCTGACGGAGGGGGTTGTTCAGGTTCCTGGGGGGGCGACGGGGCGACCTCTTCTTCATCGAGGCCTTCGATGTCCAGGGCGTCCTCGTCGAGGGTATCCCCTTCCTTCTGGCCACCCTCGCCCTCCAGTTCCTGGAAATGGTCGTTTATCTCCTCCACCAGGTCGGCGAGACGCGCGCCAGTTACGGTGTCTGCGTACGCGTCTCTAGGCGCCGGTTCGGAAGGACCAAAACTATTCTCGAGGTCAACAATAGGGCTCTTTTTATCAGGCTCGCTGCTTTCTTCCATACTCTTCTCGATCAGGCTTCTCTCGGATTCATCCTCATCAGCGGATTTAACCGGCGTCGGCGGAAATGCGACGACGGTCTCGGTATTGGCCTCTTCACTGACGACTGCTGCCGGCTGGACGGGCGCCTCCTGGGAGGCGAACAACTTGCTCAAGGGTTCACTGAGGTAACAGACGTCGTACCCCCGTTCGGCAAGAAGAAAGGCCGCCGCCGCACCGACACCCGGTTCCTCGCCGCAGACGATGTATTTACGTCCCTTCACCAGCTTGCGGCATTCGACCCGTATTACCGCCCGCGGAATATTTCTCGCATTGCGGAATGATCCCTTGGCAAATTGATCACGATGCCGAACATCGATCCACACGGCACCCTCATCGATCATCCTGCGCGCGTCCTGATAGGAGATCCTGTTTATGAGGGGATCGCGGATTAATTCGACGAACGACTCCTTGTCGAGGCGCATCAGTACGCCGCTGGAACGCATGGTCACCGATGCGTTACGGGGGGTATCCGAAACCAGAGCTTCCTCACCGAAGCCGTCGCCGGGACCCAGCTCGGCCAGGTGCACTTCGCGCCCGCCGCCACCGGGCTTTCGAGCAACATCGCAGTAACCTTCCTCGATGACGTAGTAGTAGCCACCCGGATCGCCTTGCCGGATGATCAACTCGTTTGCGGTCGCATCCACGCGTTCCATGCGCTCGAATACGCGCTGGATGTTCTGAGGCGGAAGATTCGCAAAGCGCTGGGACTGCAGCATGCGGATCATCCAGTTCGACGGTTGCTCTCTGGCAATGTCGGACTCCTCCGAGCCCGACGTTCCGGGATCCAGATCGGCCAGGCGGAGTTTGCGTTCCAGATCCGTCCGCTCGATGCGTAGGATCAGTGACCAGGTTCTGGCTCTTACGGTGTAACGTTTTGCGCCGGGGCCGTCGAGGGCACGTTTGATCGCCGACTGCTCGGCGTCCAAGTGCCGGACGAAGCGTCCGTTCCACAGAAACTCGACGCCGCCCTCGAGAAGATAGTTGGCGTAATTGTCCTCGCGTCCTTGTGCATAGACGATTTCTCCCGCCGAGAAAGTGAGGAACATCCCCTGGGAAAGTACCGCTTCCTGATCTGCCAACGACAGCCTGGAGATCGGCGCGAGGGTGCGTATCCTCGCTTCCTGGCCGGACGTATGTGACAAATTACTGCTCCCCGCTCCTTTCCGGCATATGCCGCCCGAATCGAGACGGCAATCGCGCGCGGCGACCCGGGACGAATATCAACGCCGCATTCCGCGCTTGAGGCGGCATACGAACACAAAATGTGGCAATGCGGCTCGCGGTGAGTCCGTACGTCAGGCTATGAGTCAATCCGTGACTGCCTGCCTGTCAGGTGGCGCCATGCCCATCTCCACGGCACGCCGCCAGCTTGTTGTTATCTAGAGGAGATGCGCGCCTCCCCATTGCTTCCAAGACGTAAATGATTGTAACGATTCGTGACCATGCTCGGTATACCACGGCCTAAATCCTGATAGAACCTCCTTTTGTTCCCATTCGAGCAACAACCGCCCGCGGATTAAGTACTTGAAACGACTTGTTTAATTCTTTATCGGCTGCGAGCGCCGGATATTGAGCGGATCTGTCCCTGTCGGGACGGGCGCTACTCGACGTCACCGCCCAGGAGCGGCGACCCGGGCGGAATTCAGGGGGCGGTCTTGAGCTCCAGGAGACGATTCCAGGCCTTCTTGACGGGCTCGGAAATCGGCGTTTCCCGACCTGGAGCCGGGTGTCTTGCCAATTCGCTGAACTGCATGACGCCGTCGGGTTTTCCCTTGGGAAAGGTGCTGTCCCGGCCGAACAGAATAATCCCACTGACGGCTGCGTCCGGCACATGACTCCTCACCGCGGCGGCGGCGATCTCGACCTCGTGAAGAGGATTGGGAAACTTGTAGCTTCCGCCGTCGGTTACCTGGGCCCACATGTCCATGTTCTCGGCCGCGAAAATAGCGCCGGGATAACGCCTCACGGATACGACCAGCACGTGACTGGGCGTGAGCACCAGATGCTCGATGAATACATGGCCATCCAAACCGTCGGAGATGACGATATTGTTCATGGAGGCGGTGCCGAGCCGCTTGATGGCCCGTGTCAGACGAAACTGTTCGAAGTGATTTCGAATCGGCTTGGCGAGCACGAGTATCACCAGCAACAGAATCCCCACGACGGCAACGGCGATGATCACGGGCATGTTTTCACTGAAGCTCATCAGGCGTCCTGAAGCAACATGTCGGAGGCCTTTTCCCCGATCATCACGCAGGCTGCGTTGGTGTTTCCCGATACCACCGTCGGCATGACCGACGCGTCGGCAACTCTCAACGATTGAAGCCCGCGCACACGAAGACGTTCGTCGACTACGGCCATATCGTCCTGACCCATCCTGCAGGTGCTGGTAGGATGGAAAATTGTCGAACCCTGTTCACGAGCATACTCCAGCATTTCTTCGTCGGTGTTCACGTCCGCTCCCGGCAACACTTCCCTGCGCACGTAAGACTTCATAGCAGGTATCTGCACGATTTTCCTCGCCAGTTGCAGCGCCGCCACGATGGTGTCCCGATCACCCCGTGTATCCAGATAGTTCGGCTGGATGGCCGGGGGCGTTTGCGCATCAGCCGAGCGTATGTGGATGCTGCCTCGACTTTCCGGCCGCAGCTGACACACGGACACGGTGACGCCCGAGAAGTCGTGCAGCTTACCGCCAGGCCCGTCGGCGCTGAAACGAATGAAGTGGAACTGCACGTCCGGTGTTTCCAACTCCGGCCGTGTTCGGGCGAATAATCCCACGTGTCCGCCGCCGATGGCCAGGGGGCCGGTTCGAAACAGCGCCCAGCGCAGTCCGGCGGCGACTTTGTGCAGTGGGCTGCGAACTTCGTCGTTGACGCTGAGCCGCCGGTTGCAGTCATAGATACTGCGCACCTGGTAGTGATCCTGAAGACTGCCGCCGACGCCGGGAAGATCATTGACCACCTCGATGCCGTGGTCGCGCAACAGGCTTCCCGGACCGACTCCGGAGAGCTGCAGTAATTGCGGCGAGTTGATGGCTCCCCCCGACAGCACCAGCTCCTTCGCAACAGAGGCGGTTCGGATCTCACCGTCACGACGGTAGGTGATCCCTGTCGCTCGCCGGCCATCGAAAACAATCCTGGTGGCCAGGGCGCCGGTTTCGACTTTCAGATTGGGGCGCGTTCGAGCCGGCTTCAAGTAACCGACCGCCGTGCTGCTGCGCAGTCCCCGGCGCGTGGTCAGCTGAAAATATCCCACTCCTTCCTGGCTGGCACCGTTGAAGTCGTCGTTGTAGGGGATGCCGGCCTGCCTGGCCGCCTCGATGTAAGCATCGCAAAGCTCGTGGCGATGGACGTCGGAGACCCCCAGCGGCCCATCTCCGCCGTGGAACGCGTCGGCGCCGCGATCCCGGCCTTCGGAGCGGATGAAGTATGGCTTGACGCTATCCCAGTCCCAACCGCTGTTGCCGAGTTGGCGCCAGTGATCGAAATCCTCCGCCTGACCGCGGATATAGATCAAGCCATTGATGGAGCTGGAGCCCCCCAGCACCTTTCCCCGCGGCCAGGAAATGCGGCGATTGTTGCTGCCGGGCACGGGCTCGGTTTCGTAACCCCAACCGATGGCGGGATTGGCGATGCTCTTATAATAACCGACGGGAATGTGGATCCAGGGGCTCGTGTCCCTGGGGCCTGCCTCCAGCAACAGCACCCGGTTGGAAGAATTCTCGGACAAGCGGTTGGCCAGCACGCAACCGGCGGAGCCCGCGCCGACCACGATGTAATCGTAGCTCTCCACCTGCATTCAGCCGGACACCGAGAAACCGCCGTCCACGGGTATCACGGCGCCGGTAATGAAATTCGATGCGGAGCCGGCCAGGAAGATGGCCAGTCCCTCGAAGTCTTCCACCTCACCCCAGCGTCCGGCCGGCGTGCGGGCCAGCACCCGTTGGTGCAGATCATCCACTTCCCGCCGGGCGTTGCGGGTGAGCTCGGTATCGATCCAGCCCGGCAGAAAACAATTGACCTGGATATTGTCCGCCGCCCATGCGGTGGCCAGGGACTTGGTCAATTGCACTAAGCCGCCCTTGCTGGCGGCATAGGCCGGCCCCCAGGGAGTGCCGAAAATGGAGAGCATGGAACCATTGTTGAGAATCTTGCCGCCCCCGGCGCGCTTGAATTCCGGATAGCAGGCACGGCTGCAAAGATAGGCGCTGGTGAGGTTGGTATTCAGCACCTGTTGCCACTCGTCGGGTTCGAGATCCTCCGGGCGCTTGCGGATATTGATGCCGGCGTTGTTGATGAGGATGTGGATGCCACCGAATGCCTCAGTCACGGCATCCACCATATTGGACACCGCGTCGGCGTCGGTGACATCCGCCTGAAAGGCCCGCGCGGTCACACCCATATCCTGGAGTGACTGCACTGCCCGGGCGGATTTCTCCTGGTTGCGTGCTACCACCGCGATGTCGGCGCCGGCACGCGCAAGGCCCCGCGCCATGCCGAGACCGATACCGCCGTTGCCGCCGGTGACCACGGCGACCCGTCCCGTCAGGTCGAAGATTTCCATGGGCTCGCTCATCCGCTCAATGCCGTCAGGATATTTCCTTCAACATATTGCGCGCGATCACGAGCTGCTGGATTTGCGTGGTTCCCTCGTAAATGCGGAACAAGCGCACGTCACGATAGAAGCGTTCCACGCCATAGTCCGTCATATATCCCGCACCACCATGGATCTGCACCGCACGATCGGCCACCCGTCCCACCATCTCGGATGCATACATCTTGCAGCAACTCGCCTCGATGGTGATCTTTTGTCCGGCGTCCCGTCGGCGGGCCGTCTCCTCCACCATACAGCGGGTGGCGTAGGCCTCGGCTCTGCTGTCCGCCAACATGGCCTGCACCAGCTGAAATTCGGCGATGGGCCGGCCGAACTGCTGGCGCTGGGCGGCGTAATGCAGGCTATCGCGGATCAAGCGCTCGGCAACGGCAACGCACACGGCGGCGATGTGAATGCGGCCGCGATCCAGAACCTTCATGGCCGTCTTGAATCCGACTCCCTCGCGAACCCCCAGCAATGCATCGCCAGGCACCCTGCAATCGTCGAAGATCACGTCGCTGGTATGGGCGCCCTGTTGGCCCATTTTGCGATCCGGCGGACCAAGGGAAAGCCCCGCCGTGCCGGCCTCCACGAGAAAGGCCGAGATGCCGTCGGCGCCGGGCTTGTCCGGATCGGTTCTCGCGAATACGGTGAACAAGCCGGCCTGGGGCGCGTTGGTGATGAAGCGCTTGGTGCCGTTGAGCACATAGCCGTCGCCGTCGCGCCGGGCGGATGTGCGAAGCGACGCCGCATCGGACCCGGAGCCCGGCTCCGTCAACGCGAAGCAGCCGATGATCTCACCGCTGGCGAGCCGTGGCAGGTAGCGTTTCTTCTGCTCCTCGGTCCCGTCCATGATCAAGCCATGGGATCCGATGCCGTTGTTGGTGCCGATGAGGGATCGGAACGCAGGCGATGTCTGGCCGAGCTCGAAGGCAACCTGCACCTCTTCGCTCATGTTGAGACCGAGGCCACCATACTCCTGGGGGATGGACATTCCGAACAAACCCAGCTCACCCATGGCGGCGATGATTTCCCCGGGAATGGCGTCTTCCCGGGACACCTGATCTTCCAACGGCACCAGGCGTTCACTGACGAAGCGCGCCACACTCTCCACCAGTTGTTTCAGGGTTTCCTGATCAACCGCCACCATCGTTCCTCGCTTGTTTTCCCCTTGCAGCAGCCTATCATGTCCCCGGCCAACCTCCCACGGCGACCCTTTGATTCGTTTTTTTTGCTGGAACGATAACAACTGACCCATGACCGCCAATTCGGAGAGGCGAGGCGATTTAACGGCGCTGCTGAAACCGAAATCGGTGGCCATCATCGGCGCCTCCAACGATCCCGCGCGCATCGGTGGCCGGCCGCTGCGCTATCTCATCGATGTGGGCTACGCGGGCCCCATCTATCCGGTCAATCCCGGCCGTGACACCGTCCAGGGCCTGGCGAGCTTTGCCAATGTCAGCGCGATTCCGGCGCCGGTGGATCTGGCGGTCATCGCGGTTTCGGCACACAAGGCCATCGCGAGCCTGGAGGAGTGCGCCGCGAAAGGCGTCAATGCCGCGGTCGTCTTCAGCTCGGGCTTCGCCGAGACCGGGGACAGCGGGCGTGCACTGCAGGATCGCCTGAGCGAGATTGCGCGGGCCAGCGGCATGCGCATCCTCGGCCCCAATTGCCTTGGCATTTACAACTCGGCTATCGGATTCTTCGCAACCTTTACCGCGACCCTGGAGAACGGACTTCCGAAACCCGAGGGCGTCGGCCTGGTCAGTCAGAGCGGCGCCTACGGGAGCCACGTATCGCTGCTGGCGATTCGGCGCGGCATCGGCATTCGATACTGGATCACCACCGGCAACGAATGCGACGTGGAGCTGGGCGAATGCATCGCCTGTCTGGCTCGCGACCCGGACATCCGTGTCATCGTCGCTTACGCCGAAGGCGTTCGGGACGGCGACACCTTATTGGATGCGCTGACCCTGGCGCGCAACGCGCAAAAACCCGTGGTGTTCATGAAAGTCGGGCAGACGGCCATCGGCGCCCAGGCAGCGGCCTCGCATACGGCGGCCCTGGCCGGATCCGATGCCGTCTACGACTCGGTGTTGCGCCAATTCGGCGCCTACCGCGCCGGCGATACCGAAGAGCTGGTGGACGTCACCTATGCCTGCGGACTGGGCGTGCTGCCCAAAGGGCCGCGCATCGGCTTTCTCACCGTGTCGGGCGGCGTCGGCATCCAGATGGCGGACGCCGCCGTGGCCGCCGGGCTGGACGTGGCGCCCATGCCCGAGCCCGCGCAAGCACGCATGAAGGCGCTGTTGCCCTACGCGACGACCCGCAATCCCGTGGATACCACGGCCCAGGTGTTCAACGATCCCGGCCTCATCGACGCCTATCTGGACATCATGCTGGAGTCGGGAGAATACGACGCCGTGGTTGCCTTTCTCACCTTCGTCGCCGCCGCCGAGTCCATGGTGACGCCGGTGCGCCGGGCCATCGAGAACGCCCACGCCAAATATCCCGATCGCCTGATCGTGCTGGTCATCGTCGCGCCGCAGGCCATCATTCGCCGATATGAAGACGCCGGCTGCCTGGTGTTCGAGGATCCCACCCGGGCGGTGCGTGCGGTTGCCGCGTTGCATCGGATACAGCAGGCCTTCGACACACCGATTCCACCATCCGCGGATCCGGCCGGCGCCGAATTGGAAAACCTTCCAGACGGACCCGTCAGCGAACAGGCGTCCAAGCACCTGCTTGCCGACGCCGGTCTCACGGTGGTCGAAGATCGTCTCGCGGCCACCGGCGACGAGGCCGCGGATGCGGCCCGGGAGCTCGGTTTTCCCGTGGTGCTCAAAATTGCCTCGGCGGATATCGCCCACAAGACCGAGGTGGATGGTGTCCGGCTCAACATCGACTCCGCCGAAGGCGCTCGCGAAGCCTTCCGCTCACTGATGGACGGCGCCAAACGGCAACGACCCCATGCGCGACTCGACGGGGTTCTCGTGTCGCCCATGCTGGACGGTGGTGTCGAAACCATCCTCGGCATTCACCGGGATCCGGTCTTCGGCCCGGTGGTCATGTTCGGTCTGGGAGGCGTGCTGGTGGAAGTGCTGGACGACGTGAGCTTTCGCGTCGCGCCCTTCCACGAGGACGAGGCGCGGCGCATGGTTCTGCAATTGAAGGGCAGCGCGATTCTCGAAGGCGTCCGCGGAAGGGGGCCTTACGACCTCCAGGCCCTGTTCACCGCCCTCGCCCGCCTGTCGCAGTTTGCCGCCGCCTATGCCGAGACAATCGAGAGCGTCGACATCAATCCCTTTCTGGTGCTGCCCGAAGGCCGGGGCGCGGTCGCCTTGGACGCATTGATCATACCGAGAAATGCTTCCCATCATCCGTAACGGCGCACGAAGTCAGATCACCGAAAATACTTGCCACTCTTCCGGGAATCCCCGCATTTCATGCGTCCCACGATCGGTGAACTCGAGGCCCGAGCCAGCTACGAGATCGCGAACCGTACGCGAGACCAACACTTCACCAGGATCGGCCAATGCGGCAACCCTCGCCGCAAGATGCACGGCTACGCCCTCCGTCTCCTCGCCACGAATTTCGCACTCGCCTGTATGCAGCCCGGCCCGAATGTCGACGCCCAGATCGCGGGCACCATCGAGAATTTCCCTGGCACAGGAAATTGCACGTCCAGGACCATCAAACGTTGCGTGAATGCCGTCCCCTGTCCACTTAATCAGCCGACCGCGAAACCGTTCTAGACACTTTCCGCATAGCCGGTCGTGCTTTTCCAGCAGGGTCTTCCAAGCTTTATCGCCAAGCTCGTGCGCGTGCCGGGTAGATTCGACGATGTCGGTAAACAGGATTGTGGCCAGTACGCGGGTCACATCCGGCTCAGGCCGCGCCCCCGTCAGAAACTCCTGAGTCTCGTCGAGTATGGCATCCTGGTCTCCAACCCATGGCATGTGATCTACGCCCGGAAGCTCGACAAATCGCGCCCCCGGTATGCGCTCCGCCAACCAGCGACCTTCTTCGACGTTGACGTCGAGATCCCCGGTCCGGTGCATTATCAACGTCGGAACGTGAATCGTCGGCAGCACGTGGGTGATGTCGAGCTGCGTGTTCATTTTCATCAGCGCAACCGCTGCACCCGGACTCGCCGATCGACGGAGGTAGGTGGCGAGCCGCTGGGCGAAGGCCTCATCGTCCATTTTGCTCGGGATGTAATGCGACAGGTCCATCATGTTCCCCCACTCGCGCTCCACATGCTCGTATTCTCGCTGTCGCTCCTCCGGCGTCGGTGCCCATGGATAATCGGGGCTCCAGATTCTTTTGGCGAACGTACCGAACACTACGAGGGCAGTGGTGCGTTCCGGGTGGGTCGCTGCGAAAATCGCGCAGATGTTGCCTCCCTCCGAAAAGCCAAAGAAGGCGGCACGTTTTGAGCCAACGGCGTCCATTACCACGCGTATATCGTCCATGCGTTCTTCAGGGGTTGGCAGACGGTCGTCAGACACTCTGTCGGAAAGGCCCGTGCCCCGCTTGTCGAACGTTATCAAGCGCGCGAACGACGCGAGCCGATTCAGGAATCGCGCTAACGCCGGCTCCTCCCAGGCAAGCTCCACGTGCGACACCCAGCCTGGAACGTAGACGATGTCGAGAGGCCCTTGTCCGTGTACCTGGTAGGCAATATGAACGTCGCCGCTGCGCGCGTATTGTGTTTTGCCTGGAGTCATTCAGGATGAACCGAGAATCCAATCACGCCCTTGAATCCAGCCTAATCGTTGAATTCCACCCAGCCGCTGCCGAGCACCACAGCATCGCGTTCCACCACCCGGGATCGGAAAGACAGGCCACCGTCGACATTCCACATTTCGGTGCGGATGGTCTCGCCGGGAAAAACCGGCGCGGTGAAACGGACGGATGTGCTGCGTATGCGATCAGGATCATAGTCGCAACACGTTTTCAATATTGCATGGCCGGCGACACCGAAGGTGCACAAGCCGTGCAGGATCGGGCGATCGAAGCCCACGGAGCGGGCGACCTCCGGGATCCGCGTGCAGAGGATTGTAATCACCGTTCAAACGGTACAGCAAAGCCGCCTGAGGTAGGGTTGCCAGATTGCAGACGTGGTCGGGGTCACGCACGGGGATGGCGCGCCGGGATCTGTCCACCTCACCGATGCTGCCGCAACCACCGTCGCCGCGGCAAATCGTCGTCTGCCCCAGGGTGCAGATGAGATCCCCGCTGTTCTCTTCGGTGACACGGCGCTCGAGATAGACATAGGCGCCCCGGCCTTCACCGCGATCGAAAATCGCTTTTACCCGCGTATGCCCGATCAGGGTGCCCTCCACGGGAAGCGGTTTGTGAATGGTGAATTTCTGCTCGCCGTGGAGGATCTGCCGCCAGTCCAGGCCGGTCTCCGCCGCCTTCATCCAGAAACCCGGATGGGCGAGCACGTTCGCCATGCTGGGCATGGCGCGAAGCTCGTGCTCGTAGACGAAGCGCAGCTGGTCCTCGCTCACGGGATCGTCGCCGATACCGACACCGAGGGCATACAGCATGCAGTCTTTGCGCGTCAGCGTCTGCTTCGCCTCGGGGATGGCGAAAGCCATGAGCTGCTCGGCATTTATCGGCATATCAGTCTCCGCTGACCTGATCGGTACTCGGTGTTTTAATCGGGACGGTTTTAATCGGGACAGATCTATTTTACCGCCGGCCGGTCTCCGGCCGGCGGTAAAATAGATCTGTCCCGATTAAAACCGCCTACACCGGATCCCAGCTGAACACGTCTGCTGAAACATCCAGCGGGTAGAAATCCGCCTGCAACGCCGGCAGCGCGTGCTCGGCGATGGTTTCCGGGGTCCAGCCTTCACCCCGGTGCACCGATCGAATCGGCCGCGGCTGACTCATCAAGAATATCTCGTTGTTGCGCACGGCGAATATCTGCCCGCTGACGGCAGCAGCGGCGTCGCCGGCGAGAAATACCACCATGGCGGCGATCTTGTCCGGCGTCATGCGTTGCAGCTTCTCCACCCGCGCTTTCTGGGCCGGCGTATCCGCCGGGATGGAGCCGATCATGCGGCTCCAGGCAAAGGGGGCGATGCAATTGGAACGCACGTTGAAGCGTTGCATGTCCAGGGCGATGGATTTGGACAGGCCGACGATGCCCATCTTGGCCGCCGAGTAGTTGGCCTGACCGACGTTGCCCACCAGGCCGCTGGTGGAAGTGAAGTGCACGAAACAACCGCTTTCCTGCTGGCGAAAATACAATGCCGCGGCCTTGCTGACATTGAAGCTCCCCATGAGATGCACGTCGATGACCGCCTGCCAGTCGGCGTGGCTCATGCGGTGAAAAATTCCGTCCCGGAGGATGCCCGCGTTGTTCACCACCACATCGATGCGCCCGAAATGCTCCACGGCGCTCTCGACCATGCGTTGGGCGCCTGCCGGGTCGGCGACACTGTCGCCGTTGGCGATGGCGCTGCCCCCCGCCTGCTCGATGGCGGCCACCGTCTCCCCGGCGGGGCTCGCATCGGCGCCCTCGCCGTCTACCCCGGCGCCCAAATCGTTGACCACGACGTTGGCCCCGTATTTCGCCAAGAGCAGGGCGATCTCGCGCCCGATGCCGCGCCCGGCGCCGGTAACCACTGCCACCTTGCCGTCGAGCATGCTCGAATCCGCCATCTAGTCGCGCCTCACAGTGGACCCGTTGCGGGCGACGGATGGATCGATCACGCCGACGGCATCGTGCTGGTGGGTTGCACCGGCCGCCCGCATAGCATCGATTTCCCCTTCCCCGTACCCGGCCTCGGCCAGGATCTCCACGCTATGCTCCCCGAGCCGGGGAGGCAAGCGGCGAAATACTGCCGGGGTAGCGGAAAACAGCGCCCCGGGGCCGGGAAAACGCAATCGGCCGAGCTCGGGATCGTCCCGAAGCTCCCAGAAATTTCCGGCCGCCAGCTGGGCATCCTCGGGCAGCTCGTCCGGGTCGTGGACCGGCATGGCGGGGATATTGGCGGCGTCCAAAGCCTCCAGCCACTCAGCCGAGGTGCGCGCTACCAGCAGTTTCGAGACATCGCCGTAGAGCGCGTCGATATTGGCCAGGCGCTTGTCCATGGATTGGTAGCGCGGGTCCGCCGCCAGATCCGGGCGCCCGGCAAGGGCGAAGAACGCCTGCCACTGGCGATCGGTGTAGGGCAGCACGCCGATGTAGCCATCCTTGGTCCCATAGGGCCGGCGCTCCGGCGAGAGCGTGCGGGGATAACCGGTGCGGCCCCGGGCGGGCTCGTAACAACGCCCGTAAAGATGCTCCACCATGTTGAAGTTCACCATGGTTTCGAACATGGGCACCTCGACGCTCTGGCCCTGGCCGCTGCGCTCCCGATGATAGAGCGCCGTGACGATGGCATTGGCAACTGCCATGCCCGTTATCTTGTCGACGATGGCCGAGGTCACGTAGCGCGGCTCGGCATCGCGATTCTGCAACGCCGCCAGGCCGGAGGCGGCCTGGATCATGTCGTCGAATGCCGCCTTGCCGCCGTAAGGTCCACCAGCCCGGAAGCCATAAGAACCGCAATAGATGATGTCGGCGCGCGCCCGGGCGAGGCTTTGGTATTCCAGGCCCAGCCCCGCGATGGCCTGGGGGCGCATGTTGTGCACGAACACGTCAGCCTCGCGGGCCAGGCGCAGCAACGCCTCCCGGGCCAGATCCTGCTTCAGATCCAGAACCAGGCTGCGCTTGTTCCTGTTGGTGCCCAGGAATACCGCGCCCATGCCGTCGGCCGGCGGCGGCCCCACGGCCCGGGTGGCATCGCCGCCGGGGGCCTCCACTTTGATCACGTCGGCGCCCATGTCGCCGAGGATCTGAGTGGCGAAGGGCCCCAGCAGGATGGTGGTGAGATCCAGCACCCGCACCCCGTCCAGGGGCCCATGGTTGCGGCTCGAAGGCTCGGCGTTGGAAGCCATGCTAATAGGACTTGGGCAGGCCCAGCACGCGCTCGGCGATATAGCACAGAATCAGCTGCGGGCTGACCGGCGCGATGCGCGGAATCAGCACCTCGCGCCAGAGCCGCTCCACATGGAACTCGCGGGCGTAGCCCATGCCGCCGTGGGTCATGACGGCGCGTTCGCAGGCCTTGTAAGCGGCCTCGGCGCTCAGATACTTGGCGCTGTTGGCCTCGGCACCGCAGGCCTGGCCGCTGTCGTAGGCCCAGGCGGCGCGCATGCAGGCCAGCCACGCCGCCTCCAGCGCCATCCAGCTGTCGGCCAGGGGATGCTGGATAGCCTGGTTCTGGCCGATGGGTCTGCCGAAGACCACCCGATCCCGCGCATATCGGCTGGCCAGCTCGATGGCCCGCCGGCCGATGCCGACGGCTTCCGCGCCCACCAGGATGCGCTCCGGATTGAGCCCGTGGAGCAGATACTGGAAGCCCTTACCCTCCTCGCCGATGCGGTCCTCCTGGGGAACCGGCAGGCCGTCGATAAAGACCTGGTTGGAATCCACCGCCGCCCGGCCCATTTTCTCGATTTCCCTCACCTCCACGTAGTCGCGATCGAGGTCCGTATAAAAGAGTGACAGGCCGCGGGTATGGCCGGCGGACGCGTCATGGGGAGAGGTACGGGCCAGCAACAGGATCTTGTCGGCGCGGCCGGCGTTGCTGGTCCAGATTTTCTGCCCGCTGATGATATAGCCGTTGCCGGACTTCTCGGCCAGAGTGCGAATGCTGCCGGTATCCAGCCCGGCATCCGGCTCCGTGACCCCGAAGCAGACCGAGGTACGCCCGGCGATGACGTCGGGAAGCCAGCGTTGCTTCTGCGCTTGAGTTCCGAAGACGACGATGGGGTGCGGTCCGAACAGGTTGATGTGCACCGTGGAAGCGGCGCTCATGGCGCCCGCCGAGTTGGCGATCTCGTGCATCATGATGGTGGCTTCGGTGATGCCGAGGCCCGAGCCGCCGAACTCCTCCGGCATGGCGATGCCGAGCCAACCACCTTCGATGAGCGCCGTGCGAAAGGCTTCGGGAAAGCTCCCGGTGCGATCGCGCTCCAGCCAGTAATCGTCGTCGAAGACCGCGCAGATCCGGCCCACCGCTTCGCGGATGGCCAGTTGTTCGTCACTCAGGGAGAAATCCATGGTTCAGCTTCTCTCGTTGATTCAATACTACGGGAAACGCGCTCGCCCAGGTTTTTTAAGGTGCCGGGGCCCTTTCTTTTGAGGTGCCTCGGCACCTCAAAAGAAAGGGCCCCGGCACCTTAAAAAAGGCACCTTAAAAAAGCACCTTAAAAAAGCACCTGGCGATGGTGTTTGATGCCCGATGGTCGACGGGGTACAGTCTCTTCCACTAACGACCAGGAAGGCAGGCCATTCGGCAACATCGGGCATGGAACAACGAGCCCGGGGGTTCATCGTTCGCCGGATCGATGCCAGAAGCACCCGTTTCAGGAGGAGAATCATGCACAAGATATTAGGCGTACTGATCGGCTTGTCGGTGGCCGTGCTGGCCCTCGGCGTTGCAGGCACCAACCCGGCGCTGGCCCAGGAAGTCCAGGGACCGAAGGTCAATTGGAAGTACAACGTCTGGGGTAAGCGGCGCGCCTTTACCGAGGGCGTGGAGACCGTGGCGCAAATCGTCTCGGACAAGACCGGCGGAAACTTCACCATCAAGATCTACTACGGCGACCAGCTGGGCGGGAAAAAGCAGAACCTGGACAATCTGAAAGCCGGCGTATTCAATATGGCGCAGATTTGCTCGTCCTATCACCCCGGCAAGAACACCGCGCTGACAGTTCTGAACCTTCCGTTCCTCCCCATCAAGAATCCTGATGTCCAGGCGGAGGTTCACGAGGCCGTGTACCAGCACCCCATCGTGAAAAAGGAGATGGCGGACAAGTGGAATTCCTTTGCTCTCATGTCCTCGCTACTACCCCAGTACGAATTCCTCGGCAAGGGGAGTCCGCCGAAAACCCTGGAAGGTTTCAAAGGCATGTCGGTAAGGGCGCTTGGCGGCCTCGGCGATGCCATGGAAAAGCTCGGCGCGCGCAAGAACACGGTGACGGCCACCGAGGTCTACACGGCCATCGATCGCGGCACCGTGGGCGCGGTGTCTTTTCCGTTCACCTATGCTCATGCGGCCTATAAGATCGACGAGGTGGCGGATTGGTTCACCATGAACCTGTCTCCGGGTACGGTGGATTGTCCGACCATGGTCAGCCTCAGTTCCTGGAACAAGTTGCCGAAGCAGTATCAGGAGCTCTTGCTCGCGGCCAAGAAACCCGCGTACAAAGCCTTGAAGGCGGCGTACAAGAAGGCGGACGAGAAGAATCTGCCGAAATTCATCGCCAAGATGGAAGCCATCGAGTACAGCGATGAGCAGCTCGGGAAATTCCGCGAGGTGGGTGGCGCACCCGTATGGCAGGATTGGGTCAACAAGCACAAGGGTAATTTCGACGCCCAGGGCCTGCTCGATCACGTCATGACGACGGCGACCCGCGCCAATCAGAACCAGTAGTTAGATCGCGACTCGTGCCGGGCCCGTGCTGGGCCCGGCACACTACTTTCCAGATCGAGATTTCATAGTGGAAGCACGCTCCAATAGTGGGCAGGCGCCATTTACCGCGGCGCTTACCAAGGCTGATCGTTGGCTCAGCCGCATCGAGGATTCCCTCGACCTGGTGGCGGCGTTCTTTATCGTCTTTCTCATGCTGTTCGCGGTTACCCAGGTTATCTCGCGGAAATTACTCAACTATCCCTTGTGGGGGTACATCGATATCGTCGAAATCGTCATGGTGGCCTTCACCTTTCTCGGCATTTCCTATTGTCAGCGCCTGGGCGGGCACATACGCATGGAGCTCGTGGTGCGCCAACTGCGCGGACGGGCGCTGTGGATTTTCGAAATCCTGGGCACCCTTGTTGCGCTCGGAATCATGCTCGTGCTTCTGTGGTACGGATTTACATTTTTTCTACGCGCCTACCAGCTGGGCGACAGCACCATCGATCGCGAAATCATCCTGTGGCCGGCGAAGCTGGTGATACCAATTGCGTTCGCAGTACTGACGGCTCGATTGCTGATCCAACTTCTCGCCTATACACGTCTTGCGCTTCATCCGGAAGCCGAGCCGGTGGCAATACCTGTCATTGAAAAATTCGAAGAGACGGCACAGCACGAAATCGATGGCGCCATCGGTACCGCCAGCAGCGATGAGGGCGACAAGGGAGCATCGCGCTAGATGGATGACGTCACCATCGGTTTCATCGGCACGGGCGTGCTCATCACCTTGGTGCTGGCCGGCGTGCGGGTCGTCTATGCCACCGCGACGGTAGGATTGCTGGGCGTGGTGGCCATGATTGGCTGGGACGCAGGCGCCACGAACATCGGCATGATTCCCCATGCCAAGGGAAGCCTGTATGCATTGAGCGTCATCCCGATGTTCATCCTCATCGGCTTCCTGGCATTTCACGCCGGCATGACAGGGTCGCTCTTTGATGCCGCGCGCAAATGGATCGGCTGGGTCCCGGGCGGGCTCGCCGTGGCCACGGTGTTCGCCACCGCCGGCTTTGCCGCCGTATCCGGCGCGAGCACCGCGACGGCCGCGGTATTCAGCCGTGTCGCCATTCCCGAGATGCTGAAGCACGGCTACGACCCGCGCCTCGCCGCGGGCGTGGTCGCGGCCGGTGGCACGCTGGCGTCACTCATTCCACCCAGCGCTATCCTGGTCATATACGCCATCATCGTCGAGGAGTCCGTGGGCCGGCTGCTGGTGGCAGGATTCATACCCGGTATCGTCTCGGCGCTGGTCTACGCGGCCATCATCATCTTTCGCGCCAAATTGAACCCTGAGCTCGGCCGGCCGATCACCGGATTCACCTGGGGTGAGCGATTCCGTTCCGTTCCCGGCACCCTGCCCATCGCCTTCGTTATCGCCGTGATATTCAGCGCCATGTACACGGGCTGGGCGACACCCACGGAGGCCGGCGCCGTAGGTTCGTTCGTGGTCTTGGTCATCGCGCTCGCCAAAGGCATGCGCTGGAAGACTCTGCGCGAAGCGCTGTTGGAAACGGCGAAGCTCACCGTGATGATCTTCTCCATTATCTGGGGAGTGCTGATTTTTGTACGCTTCCTCGGATTCGCCGGTGTTCCGGAGCTGTTCGCGGAATTCATCGTCGGCCTGCCCTACCCACCCATCGTGATCATGATCTGCATCCTGCTCTTCTATGTCATCCTCGGGATGTTCATGGACGCCATCGGCATGCTGCTGCTGACCCTGCCGGTGGTGTACCCCGCCGTCATCGGCCTCGGCTACGACCCAATCTGGTTCGGCATCATCGTCGTCAAGATGTGCGAGGTATGCCTCATAACCCCCCCCATCGGCCTCAACTGCTACGTGGTGGCGGGCGTGCGCCCGGACATACCCCTGAGCGCCGTGTTCAGGGGTATCGGCCCGTTCTTTATCTGCGACATTCTGACCCTGGGCCTGTTTCTCGCATTCCCGGAGATCATCACCTGGCTCCCGGATCAGATGATCAGTCGATAAAATTAAACGGGGACAAATTAAATGGGGACAGATCTATTTATTTTAAAGGTGCCTATTTTAAAGGTGCCGGGGCCCTTTCTTTTGAGGTGC
>PVMK01122449.1_pt1 | contig 19054 bp, 20 predicted proteins | sample 1853481 | NCBI WGS metagenome assembly PVMK01 (sample SAMN08533507, study PRJNA380276) | Marine sediment metagenome, whole genome shotgun sequencing project. | reverse complement strand
TGGCGTTGGCCGCGAGTGAAGACTCAGTCACCGGTGTCGAACACGCGGGCCATGTACTCCGTCAAGTCATCGGATATCTGCTCGACGGAACCCGGCGGAATACCCGCGAGCGTTTTCGCCAGCTGCTTCTTGAATTCGATCTGCATTTGCCGCGCGATCTGGACGCGCTGGGCCTGCGGCGAACCTGCGCCGTGCATCGACTCGGTCAGGTAGCCGACCGCATTCCGGCCCAGGTCATATTTTCGATCAGGCGCAGTATGCGCATGCGGTCTTCGGTCGCGATTTCCTTGCGGCCCTTGAGATACTTGCGGATGATATCGCCGAGCTCGGGATGCTCGAGCTCTTTCTGCGACGGCAGCGTGACCATCAGGCCGCCCGCCAGGTCCTGGGCCAGGCGTCCGATCTCGTACGGACGCGGGTCACGTGATGCTTGCAGACGTTCGCGATCATGTCGTCGTTGATGTAGACGCCCGACTTGAGTTGCGTGGCCTGGTAGCTGGACGCGATGCCGGTGCTGTAAATCGTCTCGTTGAGATGGTCATCTCGACGAGCTTGTCCTTGATGTGGAGGCCTTTTCGACGCCGTTGAAGTCCGCAATCGTCGCCGCCGCGCCGATCAGCACGTCGCCGACGCCGGACTTGCAGACGTAGCTGCGGCGGTGGTAACAGGTGAAGCGTTCGACGAGCATGGCCGCGAATTCATATTCTCCATCCATGAACACCTTGTCCCACGGGATAAATACGTCTTCGAAGACGACCATCGCTTCCTGGCCGGAAAAGGCGGCATTGCCCGCATCGATGTCGCCGCCGTCCATGCTGCGCGTGTCGCAGGACTGACGGCCGTATATATAAGTGATGCCTTCGGCATCCGCCGGGACCGCGCCGACGATCGCATAGGCTTTGTCGTCGGCGCCGAGACGAATCGTCGGCATCACGAGCAGCCAGTGGGAGTTCACGCAGCCGGTCTGGTGACCCTTGGCGCCGGTGATAAACAGACCGTCGTCCGTTCGGCGCGACACATGCACATAAAGGTCCGGGTCGTCCTGCTCATGCGGCGCCTTGCTCCGGTCGCCCTTCACATCCGTCATCGCGCCGCCGATCATGTAACCGTGGCGCTGGACCATCTCGGTGAACGCCTTGAAGCGATCGTGATAAGTGCCGCCGTGGGCCTCGTCGATCTCATAGGTCACCGAATGCAGCGCATTGAGCGCATCCATGCCGACGCAGCGCTGAAAACAGGTGCCGGTCAATTGCCCGAGGCGGCGTTGCATCTTGTTTTGCAATACAAGATCTTCGGCGCTCTCGGCAATATGCTGAAAACGATTGATGCGCTCGCCGGTCAGCGGTGAAATTGCGGACGCGAGCTCGGGATGCCGGATCGCCAGGTCATAGGTCTCCGCGACGGCGTTAATGGACGGCCGGATCACCGGATGGTCGACCGGCTCTTTGACGAGCTCGCCGAACAGATAGACCTTGAGATTTCGGCCGCGCAGGCTCTCGATATACTCCTCGCCGGTCCGGATCGGTTTGAAATCCGGCGCGATATTCGGGTTCGCAGCGTCCTTTGCTTTAGTGGCCATATGACTCGTCCATTGATCGCGCCTAACCCTGCGTCGCCCGGCCCATCGATCGCTAATTGATTCACCCAACAGTTCACCGAGCGGTGCGGCCGAAACACATGCGGCCAAAGCGGGGTCAATGGGGCTATGATAACGCGAATAACACCAATTTTAAGTGAACGTCCCGGAGACCCCGAAAAATGACCAAACCCACTGACACCGCCGAACCCATGGTGCGCGAAGACGGCACCTACCCCACGGTGCCGCTCAGAAGAGATCAAATCGTCGCGTCGGTCGTTCAGACCCGGGTCGGCGGCGTCGACGGGGCGAATCCGGGTCCGGACATTCGCAAGAACCTGGATTATTTTCTCGAGTGCATCGACATCGCGCAGGGTTTCGGCATGCCGAGTGATTTGTTGTTGTTTCACGAATTTCCGATCACGGGCTTCAGCGAGTGGACGCGCGAGCAACATTACGATCTCGCGATCGAGGTGCCTGGTCCCGAGATCGAGGAAGTCGGCAAGAAGGCGAAACAATATAAATGCTATATCGTCTTTGGGACCTACGCGAAAGACCCGGAGAACTGGCCCGGCCATATCCTGCATTTGATGGTCATGATGGGTCCCGACGGCAACGTCGTCGCGAAGCATTGGAAGCAGCGAAACGTTCGCGGACTTTTCCCGGGCTCCGAGCAATACACGTCGGTCATCTATGATGTTTACGATCGCTTTGTCGAAATGTACGGTATCGACGCCGTCGTTCCGGTCGTGCAAACGGATGTCGGCAATATTGCCATGTCGGCCGTCCAGTTCGAACCAGAACTGTTTCGATGCATGGCCTTCAAGGGCGCCGAGATCATCTGTCGCGTCGCGACCGGCGGTTTCGAATTCGACGACATGCGAATGACGTCGTATCACAACAGCCTCTATACGATGATCGCGAACAACTCAGTTAATACTGGAAAACGTATGCCTGGGTTTTTCGATGATGAGTCGCACGGCGGCTCCGGACGGTCGGCGATTTTCGGGCCGCGAGGTGTCGAGCTCGTCAAGGCAGACGTTTTCGAGTGCAAGAAATTCGCATTCCTGCCGATGGCAGAATTTCGCGCCAAGCACCGAATCCCGGATGTGCATATGGATATCTACCGCCCGGTCTTCGATCAGTACCGCACACGCTACGATCACAGCAGTTATATCGACAATCTACCCAAAGACAAGCGCGAGGCCTTCGCGATGTTCGCGAAAAATTCACGCTGGTCGCACTACTGGTAACAGAGGAATTACGACAATGAAAATGAAACCACTCGGCCATTCCGGAATCGAAGTCTCAGCCGTGGGACTCGGCTGCATGAACTTTGGAATGATGTGCGATCAGGATGCGACGACCGCGATTGTCGATGCGGCGCTGGAGGCGGGCGTCAACTTCTTCGATGTCGCCGCGATTTACGGTGGACCGCACGGCAAGGCCGAAGCGTTACTCGGCACGGCACTCGGCGTCCGGCGCAAGGACATCATCCTCGCGACCAAGTTCGGTTCCAAGAGAGGCGGTGGCGGCGGCGCTGCCGATGGCGGCGGCTCGCGTGAACATATCATGGAATCGGTCGAAACCAGTCTGCAACTCCTCGGCACGGACTATATCGACCTGTATCAACACCACTTCCCCGACACTGGCACGCCGGTCGAGGAAACGCTGCGTGCGCTCGATGACCTCGTGCAACAGGGCAAGGTGCGCCACATCGGTTGCTCGAATTATTCGGGCGCTCAACTGACCGAGGCCGGGCTGGTGTCAGACACCAATGGCCTGAGTACCTACGTCTCGGCGCAGAATCGATACAGCCTGTTGACCCGCGGTATCGAGGCAGATCTGGTCCCGGTTTCCAAAACGCAAAACGTCGGCATCCTGCCTTACTTTCCGCTCGAAAGCGGCCTGCTGACGGGGAAATACAAGCAAACGGAAAAGGCACCGGCCGACACGCGCTTCGGCAAATGGGGCGGCGGCGGTATCTTCGCGTCCGACGAAGGCTATGCGATCGTCGAAGGGCTGCGCGAATATGGCGAAACCATTGATCGCAGTGTGCTCGACATCGCAATCGGCTGGCTCGCCGCGCAGTCCTTTGTGTCGAGCGTCATCGCCGGCGTCACGAAGCCGGAGCAGATCCGTCAGAATGTCGCCGCGGCCGGCTGGCAACCGACGGTCCAGGATCTCGAAACAATCGCCGCAATCGCTGGAAATTAGGATTTGGTGTCTGACACCAATCTAGAAGCGATACTGGAATTCGAGTCCGAGGTCCCGCCCAGGCTGCGGATTCAACGCACCCATGTTCGGGACCTCCCCATCATTGGCCGCTCCGAGCACCAGCGCCGGATCGGGGTTGCCTGGATCAGGTGGACGCGTGCTTATCGTGCCATTCATCGGGGTGCCATCCGCCAGGTCGACGAAATCATACTGTCCGGTCGCCCCCGGGGCCTGGCCTTTCTTCTGTGCCGCGAAATCCACAAAGTTGAATAGCGCGATCGGCGTGTCCTCGTCGAGCAGGTTGCGAACATAGAACGTCAGGGTCCAGGCATCGCCATCGATTCCGGTGCGGAAATTAATCAGACCGCGATCACCGATTTTGCCGAAATTCGCCGGCCGCGTATATTTCATCGACTCGTACAGATAGTCGCCGCGCAAGAAACCGCCCAGGCTCGGACTCAGCTGCGCGCGCATATCAAATCCGAGGACCAGTTGGTGCGCCGGCGAATCAGGCAACGTCTTCCCGGCCAGGTTGCCGTCGCCGCCGGTCTTCTGCGCCAGGTCCGGATCTATGCCTTCCTTGAAACGACCGTGGTTATAGCCGTAGTTCGCGATTAGCGTCACATTATCGGTCACGGCGTAGTTCGACTCGATTTCCAGGCCATAAATCTCGGACGTCCCGGCGTTGATCAGCAACGTTGATGTATTGGTCGTACCCGAGGCATTCGGCAAAACCTGGTTTGCAAACAGTCCTTGATTTCTCCAGTCGATATAGAACACAGACAGATTCGCCAGAATGCGCTGATCCCACCAGGTGCTCTTGAAGCCGACCTCATAGGTCCACTGCTCTTCCTCCTCGAAGGTCAGCGTGTCGCTGTTGTCCTCGCACAATACGCGCTCCGCGGCAGTCAAAGACGGATCCTGTGGGTCGCACTGAAGGAGGAATTCGGTAAATTCTGCCGAAATATCGGAACGGAAATACTCGGTATTAAACCCGCCAGGCTTGGTCCCGTTCGCACCCATAAAATAAACCATCAAGTCGTCTGTCGGCCGATACTCCAGCGTGATGCGCGGCGTGAAGCTCGAATAACTCAACGCAGCGATAACCGGGGGCGGACTCATTCATCTGGTTCCGCTGGCCGCTATGCATGTCCTTGTCGTCGACCGCATATCGGGCTTCAAGGTTCAGTGTCCATTGCTCTGTCAGATCGAACGCGGCGCTGCCAAACACCGATTGGTTATCAATATTCTGCGTCCGTGGGTCCTGAAAATCGGTGCCGGGCGATGTATCGAACGCGGCCAGCGGACCGGTAACGCTACGTTGCATATCGATCAGTTCCTGCCTATACACGTAGACACCGAGCTTACCGCGAATCGAATTGTCGACCGGCGACGCAATCGAGTATTCGAAAGAATAGTCTGTGGTATCGAAGACATTATTGAAAGCGAACAGACCCCAGACCGCCCTGACTTCCTGATGATCGAGATCATAGGCGGAATCGAAAAAGTCGGTACTGTATGACGCCTGCAACTCCGACGTCCAGCCATAGATATCCTGAAAATATTCACCCAGATAACGATTGGTTTCGCGCCGCAGTCCCGGCTCGACGGGATCGGAGGTTCGCTGACTGAGCGGCAGGTCATCGACGGTGCCGGTAATCCCACCCTGGGGGACAACCAGACCATTTCTTAAATCCGGCAGGTTCTTGCGATTCTCGGTCCCGTCGATCTTGTATTCGCCACAATACGCGCCCCGCGACGTTTCAAACCACGCCTCGGACGGGTCGTTCGGCAACTGGCAATTCAGCGTGTCAAAAATATTAGTCAGATACTGGCTGTCGTCGGTATCGGTATAACTCCACTTGAAATTGAAGTCCGTGGCATCACTGGGGGCATAGGTCAGCTTGGCCAGAAAGTCCAAGGTTTCGGTCTGCCCAAGCGGGCTGGTGTCGCCCTCGGTGCTCTGGCCGTCGAAAATATCCGCGCCTAAGAAGCCATTGACGAATGCAGTGTCGGGCTGCAGGTTGTTGTTCCACTGATGGCCGTAATGCTCATAGGCGCCCGAGACCAGGAACAATAACTTGTCTTCGACGAACGGGCCGCTGAACCAGGCCGCGAGCTGTTTATCCTCACTGCTGCCGGCCCGCACATTGAGCTGCCCCTCGTAATCGTTGGTCGGCCTGCGGGTCACGTAATTGACGGCGCCTGAAAACGTCGCGCGGCCGAATATCGCAGACTGCGGACCACGCAGCACTTCCACCCGCTCCATCGACTGCGTCGTCGCGGTTGAAATAGTCCTCGCGACGAACGTGCCGTCGATGAAATACGAAGCGTTGGGCTCGCCCCTTGACCCCGGATTCACCATGCCACGGATAATCGGGCGATCGGTGTCGCGCCCGACCCGTTGAATGGTCGAAAAATTTGGCGTGAATCTCGCAACATCGTAATTGTCCCGGATTCCGCGATCCTGCATTTGCTGCGATGAAAAGGCCGAGATCGAGATCGGCACGTCCTGCAGACTTTCCTCCGTCTTGCGCGCTGTGACAATGATCTCTTCAAGCGCTTGCGCCTGTGCCGATATCGGAAATGTCAGCAATAACGCCGCATTGACGATCGACATCACGACCGCGGACGACACCAACCCCACTTTCCTTATCACCCAACGCTCCCCCATAGTCATGGATCAGCTGTCGATGGCCTGACCGGAAACAGCAGCGCGAAACGGCTTCAGCCCGCTCCACAGCAGCAGCGCCGCCAGTGGCACGCTCAGACAATTGACCAACGCCAGAGAATACCCTACTGCCTGATCATCGCCAAAAATGTATTCCGTAATGAGCCCCACCCCCGTGGGCCCGATCAGGGCCGTCAGAATATTCAGGACCAGCATCCAGGTCGCCGATATCTGCGCCCGCATCTGGTTTGGCGCCACGAGTTGCAGCGTCGCCGGCGCCAGTGCCATCGACAGGCTGGCGCAGAAAATGAACGGACAAAACACGATGACCGCCAGGGTCGACGAGGAGCCCGTCGTGGCCAGGAAACCGAGCGGCAGCAGCAGCAGGGCCGCGCCAATGCCGACCCTCAAGGGCGCATCGACATGGCCACGTTTTTGCAATGCATCAGACAGCCAGCCACCGAAATAGACGCCGGCCGGCGACAAAACGATAAGGATCAGTCCGAGGGTCAGGCCTGCTTCCGGCGGACTATAGCCGAGTACGCGACCAAAATAGACCGGAGACCAGGTCAGGATCGTCGTGATCGGAATTGCAAGCAGCGAAAAACCGCAAAAATGCGCGATGAAAAACCGCCGGTGACGACGCACGAAACCGAACAATTCCTTCACTGAAATGCCGCCATCGACACCGGCCATCTTGCCCCGGCGCGCTGGTTCCTCGATCGTAAGCATCAAAAAGGCCACCAGGATGCCGGGCAAGCCGACGACGAAGAACACGATCTGCCAGGGATGCACGGCGCCAAGGATCGGCAGGTTCAGGTCATCCGCGCCCATCGCCAATCGAATAACGAGGCCGCCCACGAGGAATGCGATGCCCGCGCCAAAAAACGCGCCGGCCTGATAGACGCCGAGTGCCCGGCCCAATTTCTCCTTCGGAAAATAATCGGCGATCATCGAATACGCGGCTGGCGACAGCGCCGCCTCACCGACACCGACACCGACCCGGGCCAGGAACAGCCCAAAGAAACTGCGCGCCAGGCCACAGGCCGCGGTCATGATGCTCCAGAGAAATATACCGATCGCGATAATATGACGGCGGCTATACCGATCCGCCCAGCGCCCGATCGGAATGCCGACCGCGACATAAAATATTGTAAACACGATGCCCTGCAACAACCCGATGCCGACGTCGGTGATACCGAGGTCCTGCTTGATCGGCTCGACGAGCAGCGCGATTATTATTCGATCGATAAATGAAAAGATGAAGGCGACGACGAGAATACTGACGGCATACCACGCCTTGCCGGCAGCGGGCCATGGCTGGTTGTCGGCTTCGGCTTGTTGCATTCGCGCCCCCCGTACTCATTCGGATCACCGCCCCTTATTGATGATCCCCTTATTATTGGTTTTCCGGGGGCATCGAGGATGTTACATCAGAATCAGCGGCGGAGGGTCACAAGGTGTCCGGCGACCGCAGCGAGGTCCTCGAGAGTTGTCGATCCGGCAAATTCGGAATCAACCAGGTTCACACCGAGCCCGTCAACACCCCAGGCGTCCACGCCATGGCATGCAATGCAATTCGCCGTTCTTCCATCCCGCCGCCGCCCTAACCCCAGCCACGCGGATATCCCGGACCCGGTTTCGTCTCCACGTTTTTCCAGAGCATGTATTCCTGCCCCGGCTCGTCCGCCCACAATGACTTGCAGGCTGAGGTACAGGTCTGGCATCCGATACACCTGCTCAGGTCCATGACCATCGAGACCTGATTACCGATGTTCGTTTTCCCCCTCCGATGTGGAGATGGTTCCGTTCTGCCAGGCATAGTCGCTGGCCAGGAATTCATTCAATGTCTTGACGACCCGGGCATAGAGCGATCCCGGAGAAATGGACTCGACGCCTTCGAGCAATTGCGGCACCCATTTGATTAAATGACGCGCCGTGAAATCCGCCTGCGCGAGTTGGTATGAGAGGCGCTCCGCCTCATCCGAAGCCTCGCGAAAGCACAGGACATGCATGAACTCCAGCTGCACCGAAAGATGATCCGGAGCCCACGCAAACTTTTCCTCGAGCGCGTAATTAAAATAATTATAGAAGCGCACCAATTCTTCACGCGTTCCTGATCGCTGACCGGTCTGCAAGTCTTCACGAATTGGCACCGGTGGACCATCGCTGCCCACTTCGAATAATCCGCTGTATTCTTTCTTCAGTACATCGAGATCCGCCTCGACAAACTCGGCCAAAATTTTGTCCAGGTCCTCGCCGTACGGAAGATTGGCAGCTACGCCGATTTTTTCCCGCAGCGATTGACGCGGATCGATATCATGCGGCGACGCCGTCAATTCGGACAAGACGGCATAACACGCGCAACGAGCCGGCCCGGTCACGTCGACATCCCGGCCCGACACCTGCCGCATTGGCGTGGCCGCCTCGGCCGTCATGCCGATGCCCTCGCGGTGCCCGTGCCCGCTTTCTCGAAATCGCAGGTATCGCAATAGAGATCCTCGAAGCCGCGATATTTCGATGTTCCACTGTCCTCGCCGAACGCGGGGCTGTATTTCAGGCTCAAAACTGCGCCGCCTCCCGCGAGGCCCTCGACAAATTTTCTTCGTGACGTAGTCATCGGCATAACGGCGAGCCTACCGGGGGTCAGGATGATCTAAAGTGATAATTATCAACTGCGGACCGTTTAATCTATCCATGCTAGTCAGGTGTTCGGCCCACGGCAAACCGCCTTCGCAACGGTTTCAACTCTACTTTAGAATGCACTCAGCATGATCAGCTACCTGGAAGCTCTGGAAATCATAGCCGGTGCCGTGACCCCGCTGGATGGATCGGAGCGCGAACTTCTATCCCTGGGCCGTTGCGCGACAACGAGTGACGTCACCAGCCGTCTCGCGGTACCCACGTTCGCAAATTCTGCCATGGATGGTTTTGCGCTGCGTGTCGCCGACACCGTTGGGGCTACCGAAACCGCGCCGCTGGAACTCCCGGTGGTCGGAATGGTCGCAGCCGGAGATGCACCCGCGGACCTGGCCATTTCCGGGAGTGCCGTGGAGATCATGACCGGCGCACCGGTGCCTCCGAGCTGCGATGCAATTGTGCCTGTTGAGCAAGTCGAAACAGTGCAGTCTGAAAATGGAGAGATCGCGGGCATCCGATTACGGAAACCTGCGCAGATGGGACGCCACATCCGACAGCCCGGTGAAGATTTTCGCGCCGGGCACAGGGTGTTCAGCGGCGGCAACCTGATCGAGCCACACGGCATTATGGCGTTGGCGGCAACCGGCAACGACCGGTTAACCGCGCGACCGATGCCCCGGTTTGCGGTTATTACGACCGGCAGCGAATTGGCCACGGCCGGAGTGCCATCACAGCAGGGACTCATTCGCGATGCCAACGGGCCTTACCTGGCGGCGTACATTGAGCATATCGGCGCGACGCTGTGCGTACACGAGACTGTGCCGGACTCAAACGCAGAACTCGAAAAGATCATCACCGAGAGCAGTGAAAATGCGGATATCGTTTTGACAACGGGCGGTGTTTCTGCCGGCCGTTTCGATCAAGTTCCGGAAACGGTCGAGGAATCAGGCGGAGAGGTTCTTTTTCATAAAGTTGCTATAAAACCTGGAAAACCTATCTTGTTTGCCCGGTTACCCAATGGCTCACTGCTATTTGGACTGCCCGGGAATCCCGTGGCCGTGGCCGTCGGATTGCGATTTTTCGTCGTCCCGGCGATGCGACGGCTGCAGGGGCCTGGCGCCAGAGCGATACCACATGGCACGCAATCTCGAAACGATTCAAAAGCGTCCGAATCTGAGGTTTTTCGGCAAGGCCCGGGCGGCGGTCGATGCCGAAGGCCGGCTCGAGGTGCGCGTCTTACCGGGCCAGGAGTCGTTCCGCATCAGTCCGTTGCTCGAGTCCAACTGCTGGGCCATCATGGCCGAAGGGGTGGAGCGTGTCGAAGCCGGGGAACTGATTCAGATCGCGCCACTCTATCCGACCGGGTTCCTGCAATAATAATGGGGGTCGAACCGAGGTTTTTTAAAAAACCTCGGTTCGACCCCCATTATCTGACACCAAAATTATTGCCAATTGTTCAAAATGAATTCGGCGATTGCGGGTACGTCGGATCGACGCAGTACCGGCACCGGAGCGTTGTCTATTGCCTCGTCGCTGACGATCGCTAGAATTCCCGATTGCGAATCGGCCAGAAACGGTGCGTCCTGACCCCGCCTTCGCACTTCAAGTTTGGGGTGCGTACCGTGCTTGTACCCTTCCACCAGGACCAGATCGACGGCACCAATATGTTGCAGTAACTCCGCCAGCGCTGGCTCAGTTTCATCGGGCAACTCTTTTATATGCGCCCAACGCCGCGCGGACGCGACGATCACCTCGACGGCGCCCGCATCGCGATGCTGATAACTGTCCTTGCCGGGGTGATCGATATCGAATTCGTGGTGGGCATGCTTGACCGTCGCGAGCTTCAGCCCACGACCGGTCAACTCACGGATCAAATCAACGACCAGCGTGGTCTTGCCAGCATTCTTGAATCCGGCAATACCAAAAATATGCATTTTGTAATTGATTGTGAAAAATTGGTGTCAGACACCAAATCGATGAACGGACCTTAAAAATCGCCTCATAATTTTGGTGTCTGACACCAATTTTCTTCACAATTTAATCAAGGCTTCACCACCCAGACGCTGCACCAGCCCTTGTTGGCAACCAGCTTGCCGGGAAAAATGCCGCAGGGCCGGAATTCCGCGCCCTCGTCACCCTGAATCTGCGCGCAATTGGAGCAGTCCTGACCGGCCTCGAACCGCGCTGCGAGCGGGTTAGACGTATCGACCGTTGCCGCGTCCTCTACATAGACCAGGGCTTTGGCGGTCGGGTCATTGATGTCGAGTTTCACCAGGTCCTGTGCCTGGGACTCGCCGTGCAACATCACGGCCCCGGCGGGTACCGCAACTGCCAGGGTCTGAAGAAATGTTCTGCGGGTTAAAGGTTCGTCGCGCATTGTCGGTCCTCATAAAAAAATACATGCCAAATTCGGCGGCGATACTACCATTCTGATCGTGAAGCCGCGATAGGTATAACCGCGTAGCCCGGTTACGGAGGATTAATCGGGGTCAATAATTAATCAATCCGCGTCGGCAAGCAAAATATGTCTGCTCTCGTCCCGAATCATCGACTGCACCTTGGCCAAGGTCCGCCCGTCCGGATTCAGGGCCAATCCTTTTTGTGCATCGCGCGTCGCCGCGCGAATCTGACCCCTGCCGAGATACGCCAAAGCGCGGTTGTTATATATGCGCCAGCTCCGCCCATCGATCTCAATCGCCTCGGAACAACGCTTGATGGCCTCATCGAACTTCCGATTGGCGACATAGCCGGCACAAAGATTATTCAGTGCGCTCGCGCGATCAGAGGGTAACGGATGGCTTTTTAATCCTTCCAGCGTCAGGCGTATTCCTTCGTCATAATCGCCCATTTGCAACGCCCTTGCGCCCGCCGAAAGCTGCGGATTTGCACCGATCGTCTGCGTGCCCCCAGGACTGGCGACAGGCATCACCAGGAAAGCCACTAACCCGACGAACGGGTATGCACGAAATCTTCGCATCTCATCCACTCCGGTCGCTTCATTGTACGCCGATTGGCGCCTATACCAGAGTCCGTCGACCCGGCCACGTGGCCATCGAGCCGCGCTGATCATGCCGTAATTCGATCCGGCGATCAGTGTGTTACAAAAAGTTACATACCCACCAGACCTGAAATGACGCAGATAAATAATTGAATAACCGTTGTTTTTTGAGTCAACGCCGTGACTCGTTGACTGATCGCGCAGTCCGCCGCGCCGGGTTCGGTAGTAATCGAAATGGCTATGCCGCTAAGCTATCGCTTCGATATATATACCATCAATTCGATATATATCCGTTCGAAAAATTAACTATATATGAAGATTAAAGACCATGGATGTAAAGACCCTGTGCCTTGGGCTGTTGAGTATCCGCGAAGCCTGCGGGTATGACCTGAAAAAAGAGTTCGGCTCCATTTTCAAGCATTTCTACCCGGCCGGATACGGCTCGATTTATCCGGCCCTCGCCGACCTCGCGGAAAACGAGTTCGTCAACTGCCGGGAAATCCCCCAGGAAGGTAAACCAGACCGAAAAATCTACCGAATAACAGACAAAGGGCAGCGCTTCTTTGCAAAAGCACTGCGCGATACCGCGCCGACGCATAAATTGCGTTCGGAATTTCTGGCGATGCTCTATTTTGCGGATCTTATGGAACCCGAGCGTCTGAGCATGCTGCTGGATGAACGCCTCGAGGAACTCAGGGGAACCATCGTCGATATTGATCAGCTCGAACAAAGTTGGGGTACGCAGACCCCTGCGGGTGCGCGCTTCGTCGCTGGTTTCGGTGCCTCCATGGCGAAGGCCGCTGCGAATTACATCGAATCAAATCGGGAATTACTACTGAAACTAGCAAGCGAACAAACGGTCGAACGAACTGACCGAACCGGCGATCAATCTGCAACCGTCGAGCATCGACCATGAACAACATACGCAGACAAATATCGGAAAGACCCTGGATTCTGGCGGTCGTGGTCTCACTGCTCGTGGTGTGGATGTATTCCGGATCGTTCGAGCCGCAGCAACTAAAAACAACGCAAACGGTCGCCGCCGAGGGTGGCGGGCCCGGCGTATTGACGCGCGTGCAGGTTAAAAATCAGGTTGCAGAGGAAATCATCCGATACATCAGCGTCTACGGACAAACGGCGCCGGCGAGAACCATTACGATCAGTGCCGAAACCGAAGGACGCGTCGAACATATCGGCGCCGGCCGGGGGACGCAATTGCGAAAAGGCGACGTTATTTTGCGTCTCGATTTGCGCGACCGAGAAGCTCGACTTGCCCAGGCGAAGGCCAGCGTCAACGAACACCGGACGAGCTATGAAGCACAACTGAAACTTAAATCCGACGGCTATGTTTCAGATACGCAGATCGCCGAGACCGTCGCCAAACTCGAAACCGCGCGGGCAGAGCTGATACGCGCCGAACTGGATCTCGAACACAGGGTGATACGCGCTCCGTTTGACGGGGTGTTGCAGGACCGCGAAGTCGAAATCGGTGATTTCGTGCGCGCCGGCGATGACGTCGCGACGTTCGTCGATAATACGAAAATCGTTGTGTCCGGGACCATTGCCGAGCAAGATGCGCGATTCGTCACGGTGAACGATACCGGCCAGGGTGTTTTAGCCACCGGGCAACAAGTCACTGGCCGGATTCGCTATGTCGCGCCGGTGGCCGATCAATCCACGCGAACCTTTAATGTCGAGCTCGAAGTTAACAATCCGGATGGCTCGTTACCGGCGGGCGTGACTGCACAAATGCAGCTCCCGGGCGGCAAAACACTGGCGCACAAAATATCACCGGCGTTGCTGACGCTCGACGCGAACGGCAATATCGGCATCAAGATCGTCAATGAATATGACGAAGTCGAATTCTTCCAAATTGAACTGGCCCGGTCGGATGCCGACGGTGTCTGGATTTCGGGACTCCCGGATAGGGCGCGCGTCATCGTGGTCGGTCAGGGCTATGTGAGCGCCGGACAGATTGTCGAACCCGTATTAGTGCAAGCCGACACGGCGCTGGCCGAAACAGTTCGAAGCGCAGGCCAGATGAAATGATTTCTTTGATTGACATGGCCGTAGACCGGACGCGCACGGTCATGGTCACCTTCGTGCTGATCGTGATCGCCGGAGTCGTGTCCTACCAGAGTACGCCAAAGGAAGCCGAACCGGATATTGCGTTTCCGTTCGTGATGGTCGCGCTGCATCTGGAGGGCGTTTCACCCGAAGATGCGGAGCGATTACTGGTTCGGCCGATGGAGCAGGAACTGCGAACCCTGCCGGGATTGAAAGAAATCGTGGCCTCGGCCAGCGAGGGTCGTGCGAGCATCAATATCGAGTTTCAACCGGAAATCGACATCAGTACGGCCATTCAGGAAGTGCGGGACAGGGTCGACCTGGCCAAGGCCAAGATCCCGGCAGACGCCGACGAGCCCCGGGTCAGCGAGATCAAATTCTCGCGCTTCGACCCGATGCTCGTCATGACACTGGGCGGACAGGTCCCGGAACGCACGCTGTATGCCGTCGGGGTCGCGCTGAAAGAAAAAGTCGAGAGTGTTTCGGGCGTGCTGGAGGTTAACCTGGTCGGCATCCGCGAAGAACTCATGGAAATTACGATCAATCCGTTGGCGATGGAGAGTTACGGTCTCTCGCCGGCAGACGTGCTTAATTTTGTGGATCGAAATAACCGCCTCGTCGCAGCCGGTGCTTTGCAGTCCGAACAAGGGCGGTTCGCGATCAAGGTGCCCGGTGTGATCGAAACGCCAGAAGATGTGCTTAATCTGCCGATCAAAGCGGACCAGGGACGCGTCGTGCTTTTCCGCGATATCGCCACCGTGCGAAGAACGTACAAAGATCGGGAAAGTTATGCGCGCCTGAACGGTGAACGAGCAGTTGCAATCGAGGTCGTTCAACGATCAGGGTCAAACATTATCGACACGGCGGACGAGGTGAAGGCGATCATCACCGAGGCTGCGCAGTTCTGGCCACCGGGCATCAAACTGACCTACTCACGGGACAAGTCGTTTTACGTCAAGAAAAATATTTCCAGCCTGGTTAACAATGTTTCGACGGCGATTGTATTGGTCTTTATCGTCCTGATCAGCATTCTTGGCATTCGAAATTCATTACTGGTCGGCATCGCGATTCCCGGCTCTTTTTGCGCCGCGGTTTTCTTCCTGGCAGTCAGTGGCCTGACGATCAACATGGTAGTTCTGTTTGGCGCCATCATGGCCGTCGGCATGCTGGTCGATGGAGCCATCGTCGTGACCGAACTGGCCGATCGAAAAATGGCGGAGGGCATGCACCGGCGCGTAGCCTATCCGGCTGCTGCGAAGCGGATGGCGATGCCGATCATCGCGTCGACCGCTACGACCCTCGCGGCCTTCCTGCCGCTGGTGTTCTGGCCGGGCCTGATCGGCAACTTCATGGTTTTTCTACCTCTGACGCTGATCTATACCCTGTCCGCATCACTGCTGATGGCGCTGATTTTCGTGCCGACCATGGGCACTTTGATCGGCAAGCCAGGGCATTTTAACGAGAAGATACGACACGATCTGCTGGCCGCGGAAACCGGTGATCTATCGAGCATCGGCGGATGGACCGGCAAATACGTGCGCGCGATGACGTCGACACTGAAGCGGCCGTGGCTGTCTTTTGGTTTCGTCACGCTGCTGCTGGTCATGACGTATATCGCCTACGGCACGCTGGGTCACGGCATCACGATGTGGCCGGAGGTCGAGCCTAACCAGGGCAGTATCGATATCCGGGCGCTGGGCGATCTGTCGACCCAGGAAAAAGATCAGCTCGTCAGAGTCGTCGAAGAACGGGTTTACAATATAGCCGGCGTCGATAACATCTATGTCCGCAGCGGGAAATCAAACAAAGGTTCGGCTCCGGATCAAATCGGTTCGATTCGGCTGAACTTCGAGGACTGGCGCACTCGCCGGCCGGCAACGGAAATCGTAGAGGATATCAAAGCCAGAACCGCCGATATCGCCGGACTGGCGATCGAGGTCCGGCTTCCCATAGAAGGCCCATCGACAGGCAAACCGATCGATATCGAGGCTTCGGGGCAATCGCTGGATGCGCTTAAAGACGCTGTAAACAAGATACGGGCCGAGATAGAACAATATCCCGGAGTTCGAAATGCGGAAGACACGCGGCCGATGCCGGGCATCGAATGGCAGCTCCATGTCGATCGGGCCGAGGCCGCAAAATTCGGTGCTGACGTCACCCTCGTCGGCAGCATCATTCAACTCGTCACGAACGGTATCAAGCTCGGCGAATACCGGCCGGATGATTCCGACGAGGAGATCGATATCCGGGTTCGATTTCCTGCGGACGACCGGAGTCTCGACCGGCTCGGCGAACTGAGAATCCCAACCCAACGGGGTAACGTGCCGATCAGTAACTTTGTGACCCGCACGCCGGCCGAGGCCACCCGGACCATCATGCGCACGGACATGCGCCGTACGATGCTCGTTCAGGCCGATCTCGCGCCCGGCGCCCAGATCGGCCCGATACTCGAGCGCCTGAAGGCGGAGCTACCGAATCTGGATATCGATCCGAGTGTCAACCTGCGATTCAAGGGTGGCGCGCGCGACCAGGAAGAGACCACGGCCTTTCTGCTTCAGTCTGCCGGGATCGCGATGGGCCTGATGGCGATTATTCTGATCACGCAGTTCAACAGCATTTTCCAGGCATTACTGATTCTTACCGCGGTTTTATTTTCGACCGGTGGCGTGCTGCTTGGTCTTCTCGTAACCGGGCAGGCATTCAGTCTCGTCAACTGCGGTATTGGCGCCCTTGCATTGGCCGGCATTGTCGTGAACAACAATATCGTGCTGATCGATACCTACAACAAGATTCACCAGACCGGCATGAACGCGCGCGAGGCGATCATCAGAACCTGTGCCCAACGATTGCGCCCGGTCATGCTGACAACGGTGACTACGGTCCTCGGCCTGTTACCGATGGCGTTGGCGTTTAATATCGATCTCGTCAATCGGGATTTCTACACGGGCGGGCCGGGTACGCAGTGGTGGCAGCAAATGGCCTCCGCGATCGCGGGCGGACTGGTCTTCGCGACGATCCTGACCCTGCTTATGACGCCGAGCCTGTTGATGATCCAGGCGAATATCTCGCGCTATTTCCGCATGCGCCGGGAAAGAAAGCGGGCGCAGGCTGCCGACGATCAAACCGCGACTGCCTGATAGTTGAAAAAAGGTGCCGTGAAAAAGGTACCCTTTTCTCGTGTCGATATTCCCATTGTCGCTGCAGACGTTCTTTCTCGCCCATCAGGACCTCCTGTGGCTGACCGCCCTGATCATGGACCTGGGATTCACGGTACTGATGTATCGGTTGTTCGGCAAACAGGGTTTGCTGGCAAGCATCGTGCTGGCAATCCTGCTCGCGAACCTGCAGGGACCCAAACTGACTATTATTTTCGGGATGCAAACCAGTCTCGGGGTAATTTTTTATTCGAGCATCTTCTTTGCGACTGATTTGCTGAGTGAGAAATATGGCCGGGCGGTCGCGAACCGGGCCGTTCTGATTGGTTTCAGCGTCAGCTTCATTATTGTTCTGATGTTGAGCATTGCGCTGCTTTTCAAGCCCTCGACGCTGCCCGGATCGGCCGCATTCTCGGGCGAAATTCACGCGGCCTTCGTAACAATATTGGATTTTACGCCTCGTTTCGTATTTGGCTCATTGTTCGCATACCTGATCAGCCAGAGCTTCGATGTCTGGTGTTTTCACGCGATCAAGAAGCGGACCGGCGGCGATTTCTCTGGTTGCGTAACAACCTGTCAACCATGACATCGCAAACTATTGACACCCTGATTTACTCTTTTGTGGTCTGGTGGGGCGTCGTCGACCTGCAAACCGCAATTCAGCTGGGCCTGGTCAAATACGGATTCAAGATCGCCATCGCAGCCATCGATACGCCATTTATTTATTGGGCGAGAAGTTGGCGCCATGATGACGAGGCTTGATACGATGAATCGCTCATGGACCCGATCATCACACTGACGACAGACTTCGGTCACAAGGGCCCGTTTGTTGCCGTAATGAAAGGCGTCATGCTGCAGCGGGCGCCGCGAGCCCGGATCATTGACCTGACCCATGAAATCCATGTTCACTGGCCGGCGGAAGCGGGTTTCTGGTTGTCCCGAGCATTCCGGTTCTTCCCTGCAGGGACCGTGCACGTCGCGGTCGTGGACCCCGGCGTCGGAACTGAACGGGCTATCATCGCGGCCGAATATGCTAACCATATTTTTCTCGCACCCTACACCGGATTGCTGCCGCTCGTTTTCGAGCCGGGCGTTGAGCCGAAGATCTACCGCATGTCGGACGCATGGCACGCCCGGCAGGACTGGCCCGAGCCGAGCAGCACCTTCCACGGGCGAGATATATTTGCGCCGCTGGCCGCGGACATCGCTGCCGGTCGCACAGAACCGCAGGCGATCGGCCCGCCGGTGACCGACATCGTTCCCTCGTTGCTGGAGGACCCGGAGATTCAGAACGGAACGGTCCGTGGCAGTGTCGTCGCCATCGACCACTTCGGCAACCTGATCACCAACATCGACCAGAAATTAATTGCTGCGTTCGAGCGCCCGAAGGTCAGGGCCGGTGGTCACGAACTCACGTTGTACCAGACTTACGGACAGTGCCAGCCGGGTGATTTCCTGGCGTTAATCAACTCATTCCAGGTACTCGAGATCGCCCGGGCAGAGGGTAGCGCGGCGGACGGTTTGGGCCTCGGGCGCGGCGCGCCGGTTATCGTCTGGGATGATGATTAACGGTCGAGGCGTTGTCGCCCGATGGTCGGTCACTATGCCGGCTCGCAATTGGCTGGCGAGGCATGTTTCTGAGACCCGCCGTAAATACGTCCCTGTAGGCTTCGGGCCCGCATCCCTGCGGGCCCGCGTCTCAGAAACATGCCTCGCCAGCCAATCGCAAG
>PVMK01124279.1_pt1 | contig 19055 bp, 14 predicted proteins | sample 1853481 | NCBI WGS metagenome assembly PVMK01 (sample SAMN08533507, study PRJNA380276) | Marine sediment metagenome, whole genome shotgun sequencing project. | reverse complement strand
AGACCGGCGAGCGCACGCGGATTCCGCGTTGCGGTTCGGCGAGCCGTGACACCTCGGCGCCGACCGCGACCAGCGCCGGTTCGAGCACATTGAGGAACCGATCGTAGAGCCCGATAATCCCTTTGGCCCAGGGGTGCTCCTGCGGAAGGGCGAGACCGACGCCGAGGTCCCCGCGATGGACCACTCCGGTGCCGCCGGTGAGACGGCGCAGCACCGCCAGACCCTGCGAGCGGCACCACCCGAGGTCGGCGTCCTCCGGACGCTGACCGTAGCCGAGCACCACCACCGGCCCCACCCACGAGGTCAGCAGAAGGCTTACCGCACCCCTCGCCGCCCGCTCCAGCAACCATGCCTCGCGGGCCAGGTCCTCGACCGGTGGACCGGTAGATTCGAAAACATCGAGGTTGTTTGCCGCACTCATCGTTCAAATTGAACCACAGTTCGAGGGAAGGTGGACGGTTGCATCGTATCTGGTCATAATCAGCGCACGAGGAGCGGTGGTCGTGTATTGCACAAACTCGAAATGCCCGGATTATGTTGCCACCGGCAACCACGGCGAGTACGTCGCCGGTGTCACGACCTGCCCGGTCTGCGGCGACTACCTCGTCGACACTGTGCCGCCGACAACCGATGCCCCGCGAGAGGAAACCCACTACACCGACGTCGAGCCGGTTTTCCAAACCTCCGACCCCACCGAGGTGATGGTGGTCAAGGGGCTGCTCGAGAGCGAGAGCATCCCCTATGTGACGACCGGAGCGGAAAAGTTCGACACCTTTCGCGGCGCCCTGTCGCCGATGCGCTTCAACCCCGGCGCCGGAATGGTTGTCTTCATGGTTCCCGCTCCCCTGGCCACCAACGTGCGCGAGCTGCTCGAGGAGTACGAGAAGGACGACTGACTAATCTGCACGACCAAGAAACTCGGAGTTTCTTGGTCGTGCAGATTAAATGGAGGAAGGCATGCGCCGCATCATTTCCGTGTTCTGTCTCGCCCTGGTCCCAGTTATTTGCTCGGCTGAGGAACCGCTCAAGAAACTTACCCTTGAGGCTCTCTTTGTGGACAAGGCGCTGGAGCTCGAGCGGTTCGCCAATCTCGAGTGGCTACCGAACGGTGAGCAGGTCATTTACTTCACATCGCATGGCAAGGAAAAAACGCTGTGGCGACAACACGTGACGACCGGTGAGCGCAAGGAGCTCGCCGACTGGTCGGCGATGCTGGAAGATCTCGCCGAGCAACGACCCAACTTCTCGAAACCAAAGATGGGTGACGTCAATAGCTCAGCCTCGCACCGGCTGACACCGGTGCTCTCGCCCGACGGCGCGACGCTGGTCGGCGGCCACGCCGGCGACCTTTTTCTCTTCGAGCTGGCCACCGGCAAGGTCCGATTCCTGACCGAAAATCCGGTCCAGGAGATCTTCCCTGCTTTCAGCCCCGACGGGTCGAAGGTCGGTTTCGTCAGGGGCGGAGACCTGCACTGGCTCGATCTGGCGACTGGAGCCACGCACCCCGTCACCGACCGCGGCGAAAACGACTACCTGCTCAACGGCGTCGCTGACTGGGTCTACGAGGAGGAGCTCGGCGCCGAGCGCTCCTTCTGGTGGTCGCCCGACGGCACACGCCTGGCGTTCCTCCAGTTCGACGAACGGCCGGTCGGCATCGTCCCCATCACCGGCGACAGTGTCCCCTACCCCGAGCTCGAAGAGCAGCGCTACCCCAAGGCCGGCACTGCGAACCCAAGGGTGCGACTCGGAATCACCGGGCTCGGTGGTGGCGAGCCGGTGTGGGTGAAAACCGGTGGGGGCGATGACTACCTGGTTCGCGCCGGCTGGACCCCCACCGGCACCGTCTGGGTGCAGCGCCTCAACCGCGACCAGACCGTCCTCGATCTCCTTCTGGCCGACTCCTCCACCGGTGAGACCCGGACCCTGCTCACCGAGCAGGACCCGGCGTGGATTAACATCCGAGACGACCTCCACTTTCTGGCAGATGGGCGCTTCCTGTGGACCACCGAGCGCGACGGCTGGCGTCACCTCGAGCTCCGCGCCGCCGACGGATCGCTGAAGCGGCGCCTCACCTCCGGCCCGTGGCAGATCGAGGACATCTTCGGCGTCGACGCGGCCGAGGAACACGCCTTCATCCAGGCCAATCTCGAGGACCACCGGCGTCGGCATCTCTACCGCGTCGATCTCGCCTCGGGCGATCTCGACTTCCTCGGAAGATCGCGGCACGGCACCCATGCCGGCACTCTCTCCCCCAAGGGCGACTCCCTCGTCGATCTCTGGTCGACCCGCGACACGCCGCCGCGCGCCGATTTGTTGTCGGCCGACGGCGAGGTCCTGCGCCGGCTTTGGGAGTCGGGGGACGAGCTCGACGGCTGGGACCTCTTGCCGATCGAGGCGGGCTCGATCACCACCGACGACGGCACGGAGCTCTATTCGCTCTTGATGCGGCCTCCTGACCTCGACCCAGGAAAGCGCTATCCCGTCGTGCTCTACGTCTACGGCGGCCCCAACTCGCAGCTCACAGCCGACCGCTGGGGCGGTTCGATCCACAACACCTACCGTCTCCTGGCCGATATGGGGATCGGCGTCTTCCTGGTCGACAACCGCGGCACCTGGGGCCGCGGCCACGCCTTCGAGACCGCGGTCCACCGCCGGCTCGGAGAGCTCGAGGTCGCCGACCAGCTCGCCGCCGCGCGATGGCTCAAGGAGCAACCGTGGGTCGATCCCGATCGAATCGCGGTTTACGGCGGCAGCTACGGCGGTTACATGACCCTGCTTCTGATGCTCAGAGCGCCCGGCATGTTCCGCGCCGGCATCGCCTACGCGCCGGTCACCGACTGGGCCCTCTACGACACCATCTACACCGAGCGCTACATGGACACCCCCGAGGACAACCCCGAGGGCTACGAGGCGTCGGCGCCGCTCACCTACGCCGAGGACCTTGAGGGAGCGCTGCTCCTCGCCCACGGGAGCATGGACAACAACGTCCACCTCCAGAACTCGCTCCAGCTCATCGGCCGGTTGGCCGCCGCCGACAAACGCTTCGAGCTCATGATCTACCCGAACACCCGGCACGGCGTCAGGAGATCGAAGTTCGCTCTCCATTTTCATCGCCTGAAGGTGGCTTTCCTGAAGCGATATCTTCTCGATAATCTCGGAGATCTCACGAAATAAGGGAGTGACATCAGTGGTCAACGTGCGGGAAATGAATCGAGACGCCTGGGACACGCAGGTGGCGAAGGAGAACCGCTGGACGGTCCCGGTCTCCTCCAAGGAGATCGAGGCGGCACGGCGAGGGGAATGGGAGATTCTGCTCACCCCCGTGCGCCCGGTGCCCCGCTCGTGGTTCCAAGAACTGGAGGGCGCGAGGGTTCTCTGCCTGGCATCCGGCGGCGGCCAGCAGGGACCGATCCTGGCGGCGACGGGAGCCCGGGTCACGGTCTCCGACAACTCACCAAGACAGCTCGCTCAGGATCGACTGGTGGCAGAGCGGGACGGCCTCGAGCTGGTAACGATCGAGGGTGATATGGCCGATCTCGGTGCCTTCGAGGACGGCATCTTCGATCTGATCGTCCACCCGGTGTCGAACTGCTTCGTTCCCGCCCCGCGCCCGGTGTGGTCCGAGTGCTCCAGGGTCCTGCGCGTCGGTGGCGAGCTTCTCGCTGGTTTTTGCAACCCGCTGCGCTATCTCTTCCCGTACGACCTCGAGAGCGATTCGTTCGATCTTTCCGTGGCGCAGACGATTCCATACTCCGATCTCGAGTCACTGACCGAGGAGCAAAAGGCGAAGTTCGTCGAGAAGGGCGAACCCTTCGAGTTCGGCCACACTCTGTCCGACCAGATCGCGGGCCAGCTACGCGCGGGCTTCGTTCTAACCGGTTTCTTCGAGGACGCCCGTCCGCAAGATGAAGACCCAATCTCGAAGTTCATCCCATCGTTCATTGCCACCCGGGTCCGCAAGGAAGTCGGATGAGACGCGGCGACAAGGAGATCACTGACCGCAAGGAGATCGACGCCATCATCCGCTCTGCCCTGGTGTGCCGAATCGCCTTTGCCGACGGTGACGAGCCCTATGTCGTCCCGGTGTCGTTTGGCTACGACAGCGAGTCTCTCTACATCCACACAACCAAGACCGGTCGCAAGCTCGATTTCATCCGGGCCAACAACCGGGTCTGCTTCGAGCTCGAGGCCAACGTTTCGATACAGACCGATGACGTTGACGCCTGCAAGTGGACCTTTGCGTTCGAGAGCGTGATCGGCTACGGCACGATTTCGGAGCTCGGCACCTCCGAGGAAAAGGCCCGAGGATTGAACCAGATCATGCTCCACTACTCGGGTCGCGAGTGGGACATTGATCCCCCAGCCCTCTCGATCACTCGGGTATGGCGAATCGATATCGAGTCGGTCACGGGGAAGCGATCAGCCGAAAAACCGGAGGCCTGATGCTGGATGCTCGATACTCGATTCTCGATACTCGATTCTCGACATATCTGATCGCAGGGAAATTGTGAGGGTGGGCGGGTGGTATCGAGCATCGAGTGACGAGCATCGAGTATCCAAATTAAGGAAAACCCCCTGCGGGAGGGCGGGGGCAAATCCGAAATTCGAAATTCGAAATTCGAAATTCGAAATCCGAAATTCCTAATTCCTAATTCCTAATCCTTAGAACCGATACCTCACCGTCATCCGCAAGTTCCGTCCCGGCTCGGGCCGGTTGTTGTAGGGCTCGTTGTAGAGCTTGTCGGTGATGTTCTCCAATGCGACCAGGACACCGAGACCGAAGTTGAAGTCGTAGCCGCCACGCAGGTCGTAGACCACGAAACCGTCAGTTCCCGTCTCGAAGAAAGGATCGTCTTCCGGAAGCCGGGTCTGGCGATCGAGGAAGCGCAGATTCGCCTCGCTCCACCAATTGGTCCGCTGATAACGCACCCCGAGAATCACCTTGAGCGGCGGGATCGTCGGCAGCGGCTCGTTGGTGATGTTGTTGTCGCCCTCGATATAGGCGACGGATCCGAATGCCGTCCATGCGTTGGCGAGAATCGCCTCGAGATCGAGCTCGATGCCCCAGATTGTGGCCTTTTCGATGTTGGCGAACTGGGCCAGCTCGATACCGAGATCCGGGTCCACCACACCAAGGAACTCGAGGGTAATGAAGTCGGTGAGATCGTTGTAGAAAACGTGCAACCCACCGCTGTAACGGTCGTAGCGCACCTTGGTCCCGATTTCGTAGTTCCAGGAACTCTCAGAGTCGAGGTCCGGGTTCTGGAGGATGAAGGCTTCGCCATTGGTTGCGAGCCCGGTAAAAGACCGCTCCTGGAGGTTGGGGGTGCGGAAACCGCGAGCCACCAGGGCAGTGAGATTCACGTTGTCGGTCACGCTCCAGGTGACACCGACGTTACCCGAGATTGCTGAATCGGTCACGTCAAAGGGCTCGCCAGGATAGTCGGGATCGTCCTCGCTTACGAAGTCGAACGTGTCACCTCGCAGCCCGAGCTGAAGATTGACCTTGTCGCTGATCGCCCAACCATCCTGGACGTAGACGCCGAGTCCGGTCTGCTCGCTCTTGGGAACCGCTACCTCGGTGCTCGTTGGCAGACAGAAGCCGCCAAAGCACGTGTTGGAAATGGCCGTGTCGTCAACATTGTCGTCATAGAAGTCCAAACCGAAGGTGAGGTGGTGCATGCCGACGTCGGCGATCGACTGTGCGTTGAATCCGAAAGAGTCGATCTCGGACTGGGTGAAGCTGTCAGAGAAAAAACCTGGAAAATCGAAGATGCTGGCGCTCTCTTTATTGATGCCCTGGTAGTAGGCAGTCAGCGAGATGTCGGCCAGTCCCCACACCGGTCCTGAGGTCCAGGACACACCGAGCTTGTCGCGGTCGAAGTTCGGGAAGGTGAACTCGATTCCCGAGGATTCCAGATCGAAGCCCGGGAAGCCGACATCCTTGGTGCGGACGATCTCGGCATCGACCCGCAGCACGCCCTGCTGCCCGGTCAGGAACTTGACTCCACCATTGAAGTTGGTCTGCTCCATGCCGCTGTTGTGTACGGTGTTGTCGTCCCGGACGTAGCTCGAATACCTCTCGTCCTCGGACGCACCATCGGCGGCGGTGTAGTCGTCGACCTTTTCATACGACCCCCCAAGGTAGAACGAGAACCCCTTGCCAGTGCCTGTGACCGCCGCCCGACCCAGCTGCGACTCCGAGGTCGAACCGTACTCGTAGGCTACGTCGCCTGTGACTTTGAAGTCTTGCGCGCCGAGATTCGGCTGCCGGGTGATGATGTTGACCACCCCACCGATGGCGTCCGAGCCGTACTGCACCGATGCCGGTCCTCTCAGGACCTCGATGCGCTCTACCTCGGCGAGGTTCACCAACGCCGGCTGAATACCGGCGAAGTTCGTGGACTCACGGGCGTTGTTGAGGCGCTGGCCATCGACCAGGATCAGCACCCGGTTGGAGCTCATGCCACGAATGACGGGGATGCCGCGGAAGGGTCCCTCGCCCTCGATCTCCACTCCGGGAATGGTCTTGAAGAGATCTGCCATCTTCTCGGGCTGGATCATTTCGATGGTCTCGCGGTCGAAGACCGTGATCGGCGCCGGGGCGTCGCCCGACGCCTGCTCCTGCCGACCGGGGGTGACCACAATCTGGTCTTTGAACACCCGGCCCTCTTTTGCCGCCGCCTTCTCTTCGTCGGTCTTTTCGACTGCCTCGTCGGGCGGGCTTTCGGGCTCGGCTTCCTGGGCGAAAGCCGGTACGGTCGCTGCCACCAACATCAACAGCAAAACGCTGTGAGAGAGAATCTGAATCATCATCCGTCTCCTTGAAACCTCATGTACATCGACACTTCCGAAATGCGAACCTCCGAATTCTACGGAATGCAACACCGGTTGTGGCGAAGTTGGCCGAGGTTTTACTCGTGGGTGACAATCGCGACCCAGATGCAGGATGCAGGATGCAGGATGCAGGATGCAGGATGCAGGATAACTCGAACTCTGGACGGGTGGGTGGGCCCTGGATCCTGGATCTTGTATCTGGGTGGGTTGGGCGGGCGGATCCCGCATCCAGCATCGAGTATCCAGTATCAGGCGCGTGTTCGGTTACCGCCGCATCACCTCGTCGAGGCTCTTACGCTCCACGGGCCAGCCATTCGGCAGCAGCGTTTCGAACGCATCGGAAGCGAAGAGCTCCTCGTCGCCGGCGTAGGTGGGCACGATCAGCCGCGGAAAGCGGGTCAGTATCTCTCGATCCGGTACGGTGCGCACCGCTTCGAGCTCGGTCCGTCGCTGCTCGGTCCGGTCGAGGCCGGCAAAGAAGCCCTGCGCGGCGCGCAGCTGCATGAGCAGGAGACCATCCTCGAGGGCGGGGTTTCCGACCCGCGCGCCGAGGAGAGCACGCGCCAGAAGATGGCGGGCACAGCCGGCGAGCCCCTCGTCGCGGAGCCGACGCCGCCAGCGATCGCCACGCGATGGCGGCGCCCCGGCGGCTGCAAAGGGATCGGCCACCGCCTTCTCGAGCTCGGGCTGCTCCTTAGCGAAGACCGTCATCCGGTGGAGAAAGGTGGCCAACACACCAGGCCCGAAGGCCGCCCGGCAATCGTGGTCGGCGCAGGCAAAGAACGTGCGCAAGGCGTTGCGCTCGAAGAGCACTCCGCGGCGGAAGTCGCCGAGGGCGGCCGACGTGGCAGCTCCTCGATGGCGGGCCACCGCATCGGGTGCGGCCACCACCTCGCGCCCCACCGCCCACAGACGCCAGCCGAGGTCCACATCCTCGAAGTAGGCAAAGAGCTCGGGGTCGAAGCCGCCGCTCCTCTCCCAGTCTGAGCGTCGGATCGCCATGTTGCCGCCGCAGGCGAAGGGCAGGGGCGTCCCGGGCGCCGGCGGCTCGATGTCTGCCACCTCAAAGCCCTGGCCGAGCTGGAAGGCGTGGCAGTCGAAAGTCACACCACCGCGGACGAAGTCGTGCCTCCGCCCGTCCCAGGTCGTGAGGCGCCCGGCGCTCACAGCCGCCTTCGGGTTGGTGGCAAGCGTCTCGAGGTGAGCCTCCACCAGATCCGGTTCAGCCGCGGCGTCGTCGTTGAGCAGCACCAGGACATCGCCGGTCGCAGCCCTGACGCCGAGGTGGACGCCGCCCGCGAATCCGGTGTTGTCCTCGGAGCGAACCACGATCGCCCAGGGATACCGGCGCCGGGCCTCCTCGCCGCAACGATCTGCGGAGCCGTTATCGACCAGCACCACCTCGATTAACCCACGCTCGGCCTGGCTTGCCAGTGAGCCGAGGCTGTCCTCGAAATGGTGGGCGCCGGCATGTACGACAACGACGACCGATGCTCTCACCGGCCGCCCCGCTGCCGTCGCAACGCACGCTGGATGCGGCGCAGAAGTGGCTCCTCCCCCACCACCGCTCCCGGCGCCAACTCGTCGAACCGCTCGCGGTGTGGGTCGCGGCGCGGCGCGGCCGCGAATTCGAGGAGCGGGCGGGCGACATGGCGCCATCTGCGGCCGGCTGCCCACGCGCGGGCCGCCTCCGACGCCCGACGCCTGCGGTCGTCGTCGGCCAGCAGCTCGTTCACCGCGACAGCCAGGGCGCTGGGGTCGCCCGCCGGAATCACCGCGCCGGCCCCCTCATCGCCGACCACTCCGGCCATGACGCCGCCCTCGGTCACTACCGCGGGAAGCCCCAGCCACATCAGGTCCACCAGACGGGTTCTGAGGCTGAGATCGGTCTCGAGACCGGGGCGATGGGTGACCACCGCGAGATCGGAAACCTGGGCGAGCTCGAAACGGCGATCGAACGGGCGCCAAGCCTCGAAGCGGACGTGCGACCCCAACAGACCCAGCTTCTCCGCGAACTTCCTGGTGCGGGCGGCGGCCGTCAGCGGCGTCAGCTCCGGGTGCGGGTGCTCGACAAAGACCAGCACCATGTCTGAGTTGCGTTCGAGCATCGTCGGCAGGGCCGCCAGCACGACCTCGGGGTCGTACCAGTCGTAGATGCCACCGAAGTAGAGAACGGGCGCGCCGTCTTCGACCCCGGCCAGCACCTCCGAGCGTGCCGGCGACGGCGGCGGCGGTCCCTCCGGGACTCCGAAAGGCAGCTCCACAATCAGCCGCTCGAGGGTCGAGTCATTCTCGAGAGCCAGCGGATTAACCCGCCCGAGCGCGCTCAGCCAACCGAGGTAATACAGCCGCTGCTCCTTCGACGAGCACAGGAAAAGATCGCCTCGCGCCATCTGCAGCCGCCATGTGGCGTGGTCGGTTGTGAAGGGCTCGAACCCGAGCTCGCGGTGGTAGTGGAGGTTTTCCACCAGAAACGGATCATAAAGGTCCACAACCACCGGCAGGTCATCGCGCTGCATCAAATAGTGGTTGCCGAGGTGCCCGTGGAGCAGGACCCAGTCGTGCCGGCCGGCCTGCTCTCCCAATCGTTCCGGATCGGCCTTCACGATCTTTATGCCATCAGAGGGGGGCGCCGCCTCATCAGGGTCGTTGGGAACCGCCAGCGTCACCTCGTGCCCAGCTTCGGTGAGCACCCGCGCCAGGGTCAGAAAACGAGTTCCGACGCCGGCGGTGACGGCGCGCACCGGCTCCGGACAGATCAGAAATGCGCGGCTCATTTCGGGCCGGAGCGTCCTCGAAGGCTGTCGAGGAGCTCGTGTAGCTTCCACGTACGGGAGCTGTAGATCTGTTCGAGGATGGCGCCGAGCCGTTCGACCTCGTTCTGGAGACCGTCTCTCTCCGCTTCCAGCGCGCCCACCCGCTCCCCGAGCTTTCGCACCACCCGTTCGCCCTCGGCCTCGATCCGACGCAGCTCCGATTCGAGACCATCCCGATTCCCGCGGGAATCCAACAGCTCCTCATCGCGAATCCGGGCCAGCTCGGAGGCGCGATCTCGAGCGGCCACCAGCGACATCACGGCCGACGCGATCTGCCCGCCGTCCTCGAGGTAGCCGTGCCGCCGCCACAGTGATTCGAGGGCGGCAAGCTGCCCCGGAGACCCCGGCGGGTTGGCCCCGGTGATGCCCCCGGAACCTTCGACGATTCGGTACTCGCAGGTCACCCGCGGCAGGTGGGTCAGGGGCGTCTTTCGGACAAGGCGCAATAGAAGATCCCAGTCTTCGTAGAGATCCAGCTCGGCGTCGAAACCACCGACCTCGAGCGCGAGCTCCCTGGGGATGGCGATGCACGGCAGGGGAATGTGGTTGACGAGCCCGAAGAGCGCCTCGTCGAACTCGCCGCCGCAGGTGCGATGACGCGAAACCGGCTCGAGATCGCCGTCCTTACCGACCCGCCACAGTCCCTGCACCGCGTCCACGTACGGGGCCGTGACGCTCCTGGCCACGGCCTGCGCGAGCACCAGGAGATGGTCGGGATACATCAGGTCGTCATCGTCGAGGAAGACCACGTGGGACGCGGTCGCTCGCTCGAGGCCGAGCTGGGCCGCGGCCGAACGTCCGCGCGACTCGTCGCACTCGACGAGGTCAATCTCGACACCCTCCTGCGAGCTGCACAGGGTCGCAACAGACTCACCGCCGTCGTTGACCACGATCACCTTTTGCGCCGGGTGAATCTGGGTTCTGATCGAGGCCAGCGCCTCGCGCAGGAGATGCTGCCGGTTGCGAGTCCTCACGACCACGTCCAGCCGCGCCGCCTCGGACGCGGTCTCGAGGTCGGCGATCGGCCCCTGAGCCGCCGCCCACTCGCCGAGCGAGTGGGTGCGGATGTAACGAGGATCCACCACGTGGTACGCCTCGGCTCGCTCCACGTCCTGCGGCAGAGTCAGGCGCCGCGCCCGTGCCATGCCCTCCATGACGTCGATGTAGGGGTGCTGCTCGATCTGGGACGCATAGGCTCCGGCCGCCGCCAGAACAGTCTCCCACTCCCCGCTCACATCCACCAACAGGTTGGGGCGCAGAACGGCCGACACCTCGTAGGCCGCCACCCGGGTCGCCTGCAGCGCATCATGAAGCGCGCTGCCCGGAGATGCGGATTGAATGACGGAGTAACCGAGCATCGCCACCGCGCGATGATCCGGGTGGATCTCAGCAGGCGACGGCAAGAGCAACAAACCCGGAGCGAAGTCGGTGAAAAGGGAGCGCAAACGGTCGCCGAGATCGGAATCTCCGGGCCGCAATGAACGGTCGGCGAGACCCCAGAACTCGGGCTCATCGAGGCCGAGGATTTCCGCGGCACGCCGAGCTTCGGCCCGCCGTACCTCCGGATCACCCTGTGCCTCGCCGTCGGTCAGGACCACCACCCGTACCTCGGTGCCGGCATCCCGCAATTGCACGATCGCGCCGCCGCAACCGAAGACCTCGTCATCCGGGTGCGGCGCCAGCACCAGAACCGGCGAGCCGCCCAGCCGTCCGGGCGCGTATGGAACCAGGTCATTTTCGGACCGCATCATGGGGCCATGGTAGCTGCGGCAAGAGCCTCGAAGCAAGGGAACGTCTGGATGACCATCGGTGCCTGCCGCCAATCAGCGGGGTTAATTCTCAATTCTCAATTCTCAATTCTTAATTGATTTCTTCGGCAATAACCTCTAATAGGCCTATCCAGCTGAATCTGCGGAACGCGGTAAATAATTGAGAATTAAGAACTAAGAACTGAGAACTCACGCCCCGTACTTGTTGATCGCGGCATCCAGCCTCGGCAGGAGGGCATAGAGGAAGGCGGCGACGCCGGAGATGGCCACGGTCAAAATGACGAACATCTGGGTCGTCGGCTCGAGCCCGCTGATAAAGCCTGCAAGCTTGTTGCCGATCGACGTTGCCAGGAACCATCCACCCATCATCAGACCGACCAGACGCTTGGGCGCGAGCTTGGTCACCAGCGACAGCCCCATCGGCGACAGGCAGAGCTCACCGAAAGTGATGATCAGGTAGTAGAGCAGCAGCCACATCATGGCTGTCTTGATCGCGCCGTTCTGACCCACATACGAGGCCCAGGCCATGACGAGAATCGAGATCGCGGTGATCACCATGCCGTAGAAAATCTTGCGCGCGGTAGAGACCTGCCGCCCTCGTGCCGCCATCCAGGCAAAGAAACCCACGACCAGCGGAGTCAGGACGACGACGAAGACCGGGTTGGGGAGCGCGGTGATCATCTCGGCGTTCAACAGGCGAACGTACTTGCCGGGCGCGAGCCCCGGGGTCCCGTCGTTCGTGTTCTCGTACACCGCGTCGAAGGTCGCCTGCGAGACCAGAATCACCGGCACCTTGCTGCCGGCCAGAGGTCGGGTCAGAATGATGGACCTCAGAGCGGAGGCGCCCTCCGGACTCACCCTTGACGCTGGTCGTGGTCACTCCGTGCACATCCGTTCCGGTGGTGATACCGACGTTTTCGTCGGCATACACCTCGCAGGTCAGGAAGCGCTCCTCTGCCGGAAGTTCCTTCGGCGAGAGAGCGAGGACATTCCGTGAGGGATCGTTTTCGAAAGAGTCGACCAGGGACTGCTTCAGGATCCGTGCCCCGAACATGGACTCCGCGTCCTCATCACGATCACCAGGGTCTGCGGGTCGGGACGGGCTACCTCCGGGCCCGCGTTGTCGAAGTACGACGGCATCGCCTTCTGGCCGTAGAAGCTGAGGGAGTTGGGGATCCACTCGGCCTGACGATTCGTATTGTGCTCGGCAAAGACGGTCATCAGACCGCCGCTCAGGTGCAGAACCATGAAGAACGCGCCGCCCGCGATGTACACCGGGATGAGCGACGCGAGGCCCGGCTTCTCCTCCGGAGTGGCGCGCACCGCCAACATGATGAAGTAGACAATGATCGGCAGCATGCCGACGATAAAGGCAAAGGTCACCGGTCCGATCGTATTGGCGACAAAGGGAATCGACTTGCCGATGAAGTAGCCGGCAGCGCCGAAAATCGCGGCCGGCATGAGGATCGTCATCACGATCTGTCTCATGTTCACGTCGTCCGGACTCGGTTCGTGGCTCGGGTCGGCCACAGCCAACTTTTTCCAGTTCACGACCAGGAATGGCCGTACCGACCAGCAGGCCGACGCCCGCTGCGGCAAACGCCAGGTTGAAGTTCCACAGATTGCGCAGCGGCGCGGCCAACAACGCGGAGATTGTGGCCCCGATGTTGATCCCCATGTAGAAAGATATTGAATCCCGCATCGCGCCTCGGATCATCGGGGGCATAGAGATTGCCGACCATCGCCGAGATGTTCGGTTTGAACAGACCGTTGCCGATGCACAGCAGGACGAGACCGGCGTAGAAGGTCGGAAGGCTGCGGACACCGAGGCTGAAGTAACCCGCCGCCATCAGGATTCCCACCGATGAACACCGACCGCCGGAAGCCGAGGTACCGATCCGCGATCAGCCCCTCCCGAGAAACGGTGTGAAATAGACAAAGGCCAGATAGGTGCCGTAGATCTCGCCCGCCGTGGCGTTCGAGAATCCCCAGCCCGCCGCGCTCGGTGTCGATGATGTAGAGGTAGAGGATGCCGAGCATCAGGTAGAACCCGAGGCGCTCCCACATCTCGGTAAAGAACAGTGCCTTGAGTCCCTTGGGGTGTCCAAACGCCATCAATGTCTCCTCGGGATGCAATTTCGCGCCGCCGCGAAAACACGACGAAGCCCCGGAATCCTACCGCATCTCCCGATGCGCACCAAGCCACGAACTGAACCCGATCCATGTGTGTTGACGAATCGTGAGAACGCGATTAGGTTTCAAGGGGTTTATACAGAGTGAATTTCAAATGACGGCGGCTCCTGCGCCGGCGTCCAATCCGGGGGGAGGCAATGATGACCGAAAGTACGTGGCTTGCTGAAGCGAAGAAAAATGCGGGGTTGCTGATCTTTTTGGGAGTACTGACGGTGATCTTCGGCGTCCTGGCCATCGCCGCGCCGCTGATCACAGGCATCACCGTCGCAGTGTTCGTCGGATTCCTGCTGCTGTTCACGGGAATCATGAGGATTGTTTACGCCTTCAAGTCCGGGCAGTGGGGCTCTGGAATCTGGGGGACGATCATCGGCCTGCTCGGCGCCGTCGCTGGTCTGCTCCTGATCTTCCGCCCGATGGTGGGTTTGTTGACTCTGACCCTGCTGCTCGCGATTTATTTCTTTGTCGACGGCATCTCCGAGATCATTGCCGCCTTCAAGATCAAACCGGATCCGGGCTGGGGCTGGGTGCTCTTCAACGGCGTCATCGCGCTCCTGCTCGGCATCATGATCTGGCGCCAGTGGCCGGTCTCGGGCGCCTGGGCCATCGGCGTCCTGGTGGGGGTCCACATCCTGATGACCGGTTGGACCATGATCATCCTGGGCACCGGCGCGCGCCGCATCGCCGGCAAGGTCGAGGACGTGGTCGAAGACGTCGTCGACACGGCGGGAGATGCAGCTGAAGGCGCGGTTGACAAGGCCAAGGATTTCGCCGAAGACGTCGGCGAAAAGGCCGAGGAGATTGCCGACAAGGCCGGAGATGCAGTCAAAAGCGCTGCTGACAAAACCGCGGATTTCGCCAAAGACGCCACCCACAAGGCCGGGGACGCCGTGGAGGACGTTGTCGACAAGGCGAAGGACCTTGCCGGAGAGGTCGCGGACAAGGCCGAGGACGTCGTTGATGACGTTGTCGACAAAGCCAAGGACACGTTCGGCGGGGATAAGGACTAGCCGCGGCGCGGTGATTGTTGGGAACCGAAAATAGCTGCGAAGCGGTGAAAGACATTTAGCCTGGGGCGTGAGCCCCAGGTTCGGGGACGGGAAAACAACGGAGCCCTGAGGGGCGACAGATCATCGCTTGCGGGGGCGATGTTCGCTAGCTGGGCCGGCCTGGTAAGCCTGTGCACCCACGTGGCTGCTACCCTCCCCAGGGAACAGCGATACGTCGATACCAATGTGTAAGGAGAATGAAATGAACCTCCGCTGCAACTTCAATCGGTCTGGCGTGGTTTTACTGGTCGTGGTGATCGCAACGGCGGGTTCCGTTTTCGCCCAGTCGAACGATCAAGACGTGTTGCGCGAACGAATCGAGTGGCTGTCGTCAACGCCGAACCCGTCGGTAGACGGTGCCCCAATCGCGGCGGTCCTGGGGATCGCCAAGCTCTACGAGCGGCGCGGATATGAGCCCGCGTGGACGGACCCTGCGATGGTCGAGGAGCTCTTCGACCAGGTCTTGCGATCCGTGGAGCACGGGCTGAATCCGGAGGACTTTCACGCTCGCCCGCTCGGGGCCCGGCTTAAGGCGGGCCCTCGCGCAAACGACCCCGTCTTCGCCGCCGACACCGAGATCCTTTGCCTCGACGCTCTCGTCCGCCTCGGTGTCACGCTCAGGTTCGGCAAGCTCGACCCCACGGATCTCGACCCGGCATGGAACTTCAGCCGCAAGATCGCGACGGAAGATCCGGTGAAGGTGTTCAACGACGTGCTCAATACAAAGAACATCGCCGCCGCCCTCGAGGACACGAGCCCTGCCACTCCTATATACAAGTGGCTTCGGCAGGCGCTCGTCACATATCGCGCCATCATGGCGGGCGGCGGCTGGCCGACCGTGCCCGGTGGTGAGGTACTCAAAGTCGGGTCTACCGGACCGCGGGTCGCAGTTCTCCGCAAGCGGCTGGAGATCACGGGCGATCTGACGACTCTCGATCCGGTCGACCCCGCAGTCTTCGATGAGAGCCTCGAGGCCGGCGTGAAGCGCTTTCAGGATCGTCACGGCATCGACCCCGACGGCAAAGTGGGGCCACGCAGCATCGAAGAAATGAACATCCCGGTCGAGGCGCGCGTCGACCAGATCCGGGCCAGCATGGAGCGCGTGCGCTGGGTCTTTCGTGACGTTGAGGAGGACTATTTGATCGTCGACATCGCAGGCTTCCACGCCTATCTGTTCAAAGAGGAAGAGCGCATCTGGAGCACTCGCGTTCAGGTCGGCAAGGCCTACCATGCGACACCGGTCTTCAAGGACACGATGCGCTATCTCGATTTCAACCCAACCTGGACCATCCCGCCCGGGATCCTGCGCAACGAGACCCTGCCCCGTGTTCGCAAAGATCCGGACTATCTGAGTCGTAACAACATGAGCGTGGTCACCAACTCGGGCAAGATTGTCGATCCGTCGACGATCGATTGGGCCGCGACAGCGACCAAGGGTTTCCCCTACATGATCCGCCAGGAGCCCGGACCCCACAACGCCCTCGGCCGCGTCAAGTTCATATTCCCCAACCAGTACATGGTCTACCTCCATGACACCCCCAGCAAAGGGCTTTTCGCCCGCACCGAGCGCGCTTTCAGCCACGGTTGCATCAGGACCCAGAATCCCTTCGAGCTCGCCACGTTGCTGCTCGACGACCAGGGATGGGATCGCGCGCGTGTCGATCAGGTCGTCGCTTCGAAGAAGAACACAAGGGTCAACCTCGAAAAGCCGATCACTGTGATGCTGCTCTACTGGACGGCCGAGGCCGATGCCGAGGGCACCGTGTTCTTTCGCCGGGACCTCTATGACCGCGACTCGCCGATCATCAAGGGCCTTGATCAGCCGTTCCGGGTCGACCCACCGGAGGGCCTGCGCGAATCCGTTGAAGGACGATAGTCAGGTTCTTCGGGCGCAAGAAACGCAGGCGAGACGCCTGCGCCACAAGTGCTCCGGGATGTCTTGTGGTGCGGGCGTCCCGCCTGCACATGCCGGCGCTAATTGAACGGAATTGGGTTCATTCACTCTTCGTCGAGGAACTCGGACTCCTCGAGCCACTCCTCGTGGGGGTAGTAGATCCACAGCACCGAGCCATCCTTGATGGCATCGATGAGGATCTTGCCAATGCCGGGGCGGACCGCCGGGCAGCCCCAGCTGCGCCCGATCAGATGATCACCCGCCCGGCCCTCCGACACGTAGTGGGCGCTGTGGAGGACGATGAGACGTTCGCGGGCATTGTCGTTGACACCCTCTTCGAGCCCGTCGAGCTTGAGCGAGTAGCCGTGGCGGCCGTAGTAGGTCTCGGCGGTCATAAAGAGGCCGAGGCTCGACTTGAGGGTGCCCTTGTCGTTGGAGAAGCTCAGAGCCTCCTCCATGGTGCCGCCCGAACCGCGCGGTTTGCCCATGCCGTGCGCCACCCACTCCTGGTGCAGAAGCCTTCCAGTGACCATATCAATCACCCACAGCCGCTGCTGATACGACGGCAGCTCGTAATCGATGATGGTCAGGACGGGACGGCGCACGTGGCCGCCGGCCACCGCCTGCTCGTAGGCCTCGAGTGCCAGCTCCAACACCTCCGGCCGGAGGTTGATGGTCCGATCGAGGATGGTCTGCGGCTCGACCCGCACCTCGTCTAAGGCCGCTGCCGGAAGGCAGGCCAACAAAACCAGAATGGAAAGAGCCAGCGATCTCATTCGACTCCAAACAGATTGTAACGGTTCAGGGATCCTCGCATCACCCCGTTGGCCTGCTTCTGCGATCGAGCCTTTTCTCCAACCCTCAATCATGTGGAATGCCGACGGAGAAGCCGACGGAGAAACTCCCGCCAACCGGCGGCGAGCAGGGGCAGCGGCACCGGTGCGGCCTGGTCGAGGGTGGGTAGCGGTGCGGTCTTCGGATAGACCCTGGGACCGTCACCCTCAGACCGGAGGCCTTCTCGACTCAACAATCCGTCCAGGATCTCCTCAATTTTCTCCGCAGGAAGGGCCGGCAGCGTCTCCTCGTACCAACGCTGAACCGCTTCCATGTCGCCGGCATCGACCCCCCCGTGCTTGGCGGCCACCTCGGCGAAGACGTGGGTCGGTGTGGGCATACCCTTCTCCCCTCAGCGCAACTCGTCCAACGCGTGACTCTCGGCCACGGCGGTGGCAATCGTGTAGTAGCAATAGTGCCCATCGTTGGGCTTGAACCAACGACGCGGACCCACGGGCAGTTTCTTATCCTCGGGCAGCACCGCCATGCCTCGTTTCTGATACCACCTCAGCAGCCAATCTCCCCCATTGGGGTCCGAGTGCAGGCTCATCCGCCCCCGCGCGACGTGGTTGAGCGAATGGGTCACGCTCACATCGAGGGCGATGGTCCCGAGCCGTTTGGGCAGCTCGTCCTCGTCCATCTGGTAGTCCTTGATATCGAGCAGTGCCCCATCCGGTGCCGTGGTGAGATACCAGGTGAAGGTGCTCCTCTTGGCGTGGTTGTCGACGCCCGGTCCCTTCCCAGCAGCAGCACCAGCGCGCACGGGATGAAGTGGCCGGTGTCGTGGGCGGCGATTCCGACGGTGTAGCCAACAGGTCGTTTGGCGGTCACGATTCCGAAGAGCCGGGTGAGTGGGGCAAAGAGCATCCAGTTCCAGTCGTTGTCGACTCTCTTCGGATCCTCATCGATAATTGGCTGAACGTGGGCGTGCCACCACAAGACGTGGGACGGCTCCATCGTCGTCACCCGTAGCGGCACCTCTCCCCCACCCCGGGTCGGCGCCCGGCTGATGAATCGTACTCCGGTGAAGCGTCTGAGGTCCATCGGTGGGCAAAGTGTACCGTTTCGGTCTTCGGGTTCGCCGCCCTCAATACGAAACCTCGTGAGAAGAGCGGGCCAGGGGCAGGACAAGCATCCAGGCCAAGGACTGCCGGCGCTGTTCCTGGTATTGCGCCAACCCGATGGTCATGGCCTCCTGTCCCGCCGCGGGTTGGGCCCTGTAGGTGCCGAGCAGCCTATCCCACCACGGGAGGTTGAAACCGAAGTTGCTGTTGGTCTCCTGCGGTATGACGGAGTGGTGCACCCGATGCATGTCCGGCGTGACGACAAACCAGCGCAAGACGCGGTCCAACGACGACGCGATTCGAACGTTCCCGTGGTTGAACATCGCGGTGGCGTTGAGCAAGACTTCGAAAACTAATACCGCCACGACAGGCGGGCCCAGAATCAGGACAACTCCAAGCTTGATCAGCATGGAGAGCACGATCTCCACGGGGTGAAAACGAAGACCGGTGGTGACATCAAAATCGACGTCGGCGTGGTGAACCCTATGCAGCCGCCACAACACCGGAACCGCGTGGAACATCACGTGCTGGAGATATATCGCGAGGTCGAGGAGGAGAACCGAAGCGACGATCGTGAGTGCCGCGGGCGCAGATACCTGATT
>PVMK01177444.1_pt1 | contig 19059 bp, 11 predicted proteins | sample 1853481 | NCBI WGS metagenome assembly PVMK01 (sample SAMN08533507, study PRJNA380276) | Marine sediment metagenome, whole genome shotgun sequencing project. | reverse complement strand
ACATCCCGTTGTCCGACACGTCGTTCGCCACGTACAGATCCAACAGGCCATCGCCATCGAAGTCCGCCCATGCGGCGGACAGGCTGCGACCGATTTCGGCCTGAACGCCGGCGTATTCGGCGCGCTCGTCGAAGCTGCCATCGCCGCGATTGACGTATAGGTGATTCCGCTGGGGCGGATGCGAAGATGGATTGATGGTGAAGGGATTCTCCGCATCGCCCATCCGCGCGGCATCGCTGCCGGGCGGCTCGGGGATGTAGCTCACGTAGGCGCACACGTAGAGAGCGAGGTCGCCGTCGAGATCGAAGTCCGCCCAGGAGGCACCGGCCCAGAACGCCTCGGCACCCAGGCCCGCGCGTGTGGTGACATCGCGGAACGTCCCGTCTCCCTGATTCTCCCAGAGGATATTGCGCCCCCACGACGTAACGAAGAGGTCCTCATCGCCATCGGCGTCGTAGTCGCCAAAGCTCGCACCCATTCCCCGGTGCGCGGCGCCGACACCTGCCGCCTCGGTGACATCCTCGAAAGTCCCGTCACCCCGATTGCGATAGAGGCGATCCGTCGCAGACGACGCGGCCATATCCGCGTCGGACACTCCCAGTGGCGCGGCGAAGTTGACCAGAAACAGATCGGGCCATCCATCTCCGTCGTAATCGCCCCACGCTCCGCCGGACCCCATGTCCTCGGGGATTTGGCTCGTGCGTTGGAATGGGAAGTGCTCGAAGCGGATGCCCGCCTGCTCGGACACCTCCGTGAAGCGCAGGCTGGTTGATGGCCGTTCGAGGCTTCGGTCCAGGCTTCGGGTGATCCCCTCCCGCTCCTGGCCCGCCACGTACCGATCGTCGCCCCTCCACTGCCTGACTATGATGAACACCGCAATCAGCACAACGGGCAGCGAGCACAGAAGCAGGGTCTTTCGGATCAAGCTGCCGCGCTTGGACAACTAGCCTTCCTCGATCCGAATCGTCTTCTCGTCTACAGACATCTGGATCACGGGAGCAGTGAGTCCGCTGTCATCACCAAACATGAAGTTCAGGAGAAATTGATCGACTTTTCGATAGTCGAGCGACGCCTTCACGTGAAGCGCCCCCGACTCGCCGGGTGTGGTTACCGTGAAGTCCTTATGCGGATCCTCGCTGCCGCGCTCCTCTGCAGCGGGAGAGCCCGACGAAGACGGGCAGATGACCGTGTAGCGCGCAACATCGCTGAACCCGGGAAATATCGCGCGCCGGTACCGCACGCCCACCATCTCCCACAGGTTGTGCCGGTCGATCAGGTTTCCGTAGCGATCGACGGGCTCGGCCTTGAACATGAAGGCGCCGGGCTCGATGAAGTGCTCCGAATCCACGCTTCCGCTCGACATCACGACGTTTCCCTGATCGTCGGTCACCTCCAGATTGATCCAGGACTGGATGATGTCCAACGGTCCCGTGGGAAAGTCGTGGCCGACCTTGTTGGAGGAGATGACGACACGGATGTCGATCTCCTCGCCGGGCCGAATCGAATCGGGCGATTGGATCTCGATATTGACCGCCGGGCCCTTGGCCCATTTGTACTCGATCTCGGGGATGTCGCGTTTGCCCTGCAGCCAGGCCACCGTGAGATCGTGGTGCTCCTGCCAACCTTCGAGTTCGAGCACCGCCGGAACGAACGAATTGGAGGCGATGAAACGGTGATCTCGGTGCTGACCGTCGTCCTTCGTGCGATAGCTATCCAGGTCGTCACCAGAGGCCGGATCGTTCGAGGCCTGCAGCGGCATGTGACATTCTCGACACTCGACCACCTTGTCGGGCTCACCCTCCGGGTTCCACTTGCTCTTTCGCCAGTTGTCGTACTGGTTCTGGAGCTGCACCCACCCGACCTTGTTCACCTCTTCATCGATGAACTGCTTGTGACAGGCTGCACAATATTCGGGCGTCTTGAACAGGCGCTTCGAGAAGACCTCCTGATGCTTCCGCGGGTAGGCGCGGATCAAGAAGTCGGAGACACCCTTTGCCAGAGCGCTCTCGTCGAGTTCGTACATGTAGCGAGCCGGCTGATCGATGGTGTAGTTCGCATTTCCCTTCAAGTCGGTCTCGCGAATGGAGTGGCAGACGAGACACGAGACGCCCTCGTCGTAACCGCGGACGCTGCTGAGATCTTCCGCAAAGACATTCTTGGTTCCCGCGAATAGCGATGCGGGGTCGTGACACCCCCCGCAGTAGCGCGTGCTCTCGGGCCCGTTCTGCTTCGCCATGACCTCCTGGATGGCCTGGAACGCGGGATCCATCGACGACCAACGGTGCGCACTGATCGACCACTCGCGATAGATCTCGGCGTGGCAGCCGGAGGTGCCGCAGTTCTTGCTGCCGGTCAGCGAACGATCGTCGAAGGCACCACCTGAAGTTGTCTGCGCCAAGCTGGGGCTGAAGGGGCTGTGGCCCTCGTCGTAGTGGTAATCCTCGGGAAATTCATTCGCCCATTGAACGGGTTCGTGCAGCGCGGACAGTACGGCCACGACCGCGAGCCCAGCAATCGACCAGACCAGCGCGCCCCGAACCCAGCGCTTCTCTGCCGCCAACACCCCCTGCGCGTGCTCGGTCCGGCCCTTCCGGTCGCGAAAGATCAACAGAGCCACATGGGGAATCACAAAGGCGATGATCGCGAGCGTGGTGACGATGTGAATGGTGTCCCAGGTATAGGAGATCATCGTGCCGAAAAGCGCCTGACACGTGAGCACCACGCCGGACACCACGTTGAGCGCGACCATCGCGAATGCGATGTAACCGGTGATCAGATAGTGGGAGAGCGGGCGCCCGCGGTAGACCCACCAGTGGCGCCCCTGATAGACCATGATACGGCACCAGGAAACAGGATTCCAGCCGCGGTGTGGACCAGTACGGAGACCTGGGAGGAAACGCTGAAGGGCAGCAGCCAGATCCACAGGCCGGTGATGGCTTCGAAGCACAGCAGCCCTCCGACAAAGATCGAAAGTTGGGAGCCCCACTCAAGGGCGCGGCTGCTTTGAGCGCTGGATGGCTGAGATTGAGCGGTCATCTCTTCTCCTGAAGTCTTTTGGCAGGAGGGCCCGCGGTTTATCCTCCCGAAGCCATCGGCAGGCGGGTTCGCAAGGCGTAGCGTTGTTCGCTGTTTCTCGTTATGCAACATAACGAGAAACAGGCTGAATCGCCTTCACCTGCGAGCCACCGTTAGGACGCAAACGCATGCTCGGATTCACGGCAGCCAAGGCGTGGCGAATTGCCCCACTTGCTGCTTTTCTGTGTCTTCTGCAGTGCGGCCCGGAAACCTCGGTCGAGAACCCGCCCGAGTTCATCGGCGCGATGAATCGCGGCAAGGCCTACCTCGAGAACCAGGACCCGACCATGGCGGTCCAGGCCTTCGAACAGGCCGTGACCCACGCGCCGAACTCGGCGCCAGCACTGAGAAATCTGGCGCGCAGCCATTTCATGGCGCTCGACCTCGCGTCCTTCGCCGAGACCCTCGAGAGAGTGCGAGCGCTCGAACCCGACTCGATCGCGACCCACTACCTGAGCGGATTGCGACACGCCCGACTCGCAGAATTCGAGCAGGCGATCCCGAACTTCGAAGAGGCGGTGCGGCTCGACCCCCAGACGGCCGCGCTGCGCTTTCAACTGGCAAACGCCTATCAGGCAGCGGGACGCCGCGAGGAGGCTGCCGAGCAGTTTCGCGCCACAGCCAAGTTGGATCCGCTACACGCTGCCGCCCATCACCGGTTGGCGGGCTATGCGCGCGAAACCGGAGACACCCAGGAGTTCGAAACCCGATCGAGGGAGGTCAAGCGCCTCAAGAGCCTGTTCGGCGAGCAGAGCATGGCTGCCGAGTTGCTCGAGGCCTGTGTCTACACGCGAACCGAGCCCGCCGTCGCTGCCGCGTCGCGCGTAGCCGGTAAGCCGCGCGGGGACGCCGTGCAATTTCACGATGCGACGCGTGAGATGATCCCCGACGAGTTCGAGCAGACCGCACCCGCAGTCGCTGCCACGCTGCTCGATGTCGAAGAAAATGGAAGCTACGTCTGGTTCGTCGCGTCTGCGGACGCTGGGGCAAGCATCTTGGCTCCAGCTGCAGATGGAACCCTCCGCCGCACCCCCCTCGATCTGAAATTGTCGGAAGCGGTGTTGTCCAGCGAGCATCTCGTAGCTCTCGCAGGCAGCCTCGAGGGAAGTAGCGACATGGAAACACCCGAATACCCCGCTCCAGAGATGCTCAGCGGTGTGCTGCTTCTGGGAGACAAGGGGGCGCAACTGCTCAGGCGAACCGGCCCACGGACCTTCAGCGACATCACCGTCTACACCGGGCTTGCGGGCGTAACGGGAAATGCGGCGCGATGGGTCGACTACGATCACGACGGCGACATCGACCTGCTCGTGGGTGGAAAATCGGGGCTGGCCTTGTGGCAGAACGGCTTCGATGGGCAATTCGAAGACGTCACCCAAAGCGTCGGACTCGACGAAACCCTGCCCGTCTGGGATGTGATGGCGGCGGATCTCGATAGCGACGTCGCCATGGACCTCGTGGTCGCTCGGGGCGCACAGCCGACACGCGTATTCGAAAATCGGAGAACCGGGCAGTTCAGCGCGCAGGCCGAACCCCCTGGGCCGTGGCCCGCCGCACAATCCATCCTGATCGACGATCTCGACAACGATGGACACTTCGACGCAGTTCTGATCGATGCCGAGCAGCTGTCGATCGTACCGGGGCGCGGCGGCGCAAGGCAGCACATCGGGCTCGCCGGGATGAAATTCCAAACGGCCGCACTGATCGATTTCGACAACGACGGTTGGCTCGATCTGCTCCTCGGTGGAGTCGCAGCGGACGCTTCGGATGCGGGCCAACTGGTGCTCTGGCGCAATGGCGGCGCCGATGGTTGGCACGACGCGAGTGCAGAAACCGGTATCGACTCGATCTCACTTCCCAAGCTGAAACAAATCGTGGTGGCAGATCTCGATGCCGACGGAGACAGCGACATTCTGTTGGTAACGGAAGCCGGGTTGAGAACACTGCGCAACGAGGGTGGCAACGCGGCTGGCCAGCTCAAGATCCGACTGGTGGGAACCAAGACCAACCCCAGCGGCATCGGCACGCGGGTGGAGGTTCGCGCCGGCACGTTCTGGGCGGTGCGCTCCGTATCTCAGCTGCCCATTGAAATCGGAGTGGGCGAAAACAAGCAACTCGACTCCGTTCAGACCGTTTGGACCAACGGTGTGGTGGAGAACGGGATCCAGGTCACTCCCTCGGCCGAACCGCTGACCATCGTTGAACGCATGGTCGCGGCCGGCTCGTGTCCGTTCCTCTACGCGTGGGACGGTCGAAAATTTCGCTTCGTCACAGATTTGCTCGGAAATTCTCCGCTCGGTCTCTCGCTGCGTCGCGGCGTGACACTCGCGGCCGACCCCGACGAGTTGGTGTGGATCGGGAATGCCACGAACTTCACCCCGCGCGACGGACACTACGTCCTTCAGGTCACGGAAGAGATGCGCGAGGTGCTCTACCTCGATCAGGCGCGACTGCTCGTCGCGGAGCACGCTCCAGGCATCGAGGTGCATCCGACGGATCGATTGATGCCACCCCCCTTCCCTGTCTCCGAACTCTGGGCCATGCACGCGCCCAGGATTCCGAAATCGGCCATGGGGGACGACGGCATCGACCGCACCCGAGCCGTGAGCGAGATCGACGCCGAATACGCGCCGGCCGGACTACCGCTCCCCTCCCACTTCAGGGGCCAGACCCATCCTCTGACCCTTACGCTCGACTTCGGCGCGATCGAAGACATGCGTGCCCCCGTACTGACGCTGACCGGCTGGCTGCAGTACGGCGACGCGAGCACCAACATCGCCTTGTCTCAAAGCGCGCGCGAGGTCGTCGTCCCGACCACGCTCGAAATGGAATCGGCGCACGGGGACTGGGAGCGCGTCGATGTCACCGTTGGCATGCCGGCGGGCAAGACGAAAACGATCGCAATCGATCTGACGGACAAACTCGTACCCGGCGTTCGGCGGCTGCGGCTCCGCACCACCTTCGAGTTGCACTGGGATCGCATCGCGCTGTTCGAGCGATTGCCCGCAAACGCGTTGGAAGTCCACACCGTAAAACCCACAAGTGCCAAGCTGCAAGCGCGGGGGTTCTCGGAAATCCGATCGCCTGCCGCAAACCACCCCCCGACGCCGGATTGGTACACGGTATTCGAGCGCCCACCCTGGCGCACCACGCCCCAAGGTTGGGTGACTCGATTCGGTGATGTTCGACCGCTCGTCGACCTTCGAGATGCAAAGCTCGCGCTGCTCAACGGCGGCGATGCGCTGGAGCTACAGTTCGCAGCAGCGGATCTACCTCCGCTCGAACGCGGGCGCACCAGAACCTACTTCTTCTACTCCGTGGGATGGGACAAGGATGGCGACCACAACGTGGTAAACGGAGACAGCGTGGAGCCGCTGCCCGTGATCGCAGGGGATGACGATTGGCGGATCCGTTACAACACGCGCTGGGTGCCCAAAGATTGGCCGACGACCGCACCGTAGACCGGCGCCGGTGCCTCTGGCTTGGAGACTGCATCTCCGTCGTCGCGGCGGCATCCGCCGCCCTCTTGCTCGCGACTCTTCCGGGTTGCGGCGAAGATTCGGCCGCGCCCCCGAAATCGCTCGACGACTGGATCGCGCACCACCAGCGGCTCGAGAACACGGTCTGGGCGGATGAATTCCTCTCACAGAAGTACGAGAAGACGTTGATCGCGCTGTGGGACGCACTGCTGCGCGCCGACCGCAAGGGAAAGCCCGGCACGAAGCCGCAAATCCTCAGCTCGATTGGCTTCGATGCATTGACGATCGGAACGCTGCGGCGGATCGAAATGCTCGATCACGGCATCGCCGTGTTCGAGCCCCGGCCTCCCCATACCACACTGACGCACGACGACTGGGGCAAGCTGGTCGAACGACTTTCGAAAGCCGGGTATCGCCTGATCCAAAGCGAGTGGCACCACGTCCGCTTCACCCCTCCCAGTAGTGACGCGCCGGCGCGGTCGCAGATCGAAATCGCACTCCATCTGGTCAAGGGAATCGATACTCGGCGCATCATCGTCGAGGGCGAATTGGCGGTCGACTGGTCGGATCGCGTCGATGATCGTGGTAATGTGCTTCCGGCCGAAATCGACGCGACCGCACTGCGCGTCCTCACGCGTCCGGGGCCCGCTCCATTCGAGGAAGCCCTCCGCTTCGAGCGGCCGATACGGGGCGGACTCTCGGGAATTCACCCGGCCCTGATCTACGACCTGAACGAAGACGGCCTGCTGGATGTCATCATGGTCAGCGCCCTCCGCATCTTGTGGAATCGGGGAGAAGGTCGATTCGAGAAGGCGCCATTGGTCGAACATCCCTACAAGCTCACCGAGACGGGAGTCATCGCCGACATGAACGGCGATTCGCACCCCGACCTGATATCGACCCGGGCGCGGGGAGACCTCGTCCTCTACCTCGGCAACGCAGAGGGCCGATTCCCCGACGAACCGAAAATCACTCCTCGTTTCGAGCAGCCGCTGCGCGGGCCCTCCTCGTTGACGGTCGGGGATGTCGATGGCGACGGCGACCTCGATCTATGGCTCGCCCAGTACAAGCCTCCGTATGAAGGCGGCCAGATGCCCTTCCCCTACTACGACGCCAATGACGGCTACCCCGCGTATCTGCTCTTGAACGACGGACAGGGGAATTTCTCATTCGGTACCGCCGCCGCCGGGCTCGAAGCGAAGAGGTTTCGGCGAACCTACGCGAGCAGCCTTTTTGATCTCGACGATGACCGCGATCTCGATCTTCTCGTCATCAGCGACTTCGCGGGCATCGATCTGTATCACAACGACGGGCGCGGACACTTCACCGACGCCAACGACACGATTCGCGCAGACCGGCACCTGTTCGGCATGTCGGCGGCGTTTGCAGACTACGACCTCGATGGCCACCTGGATTTCTTCGTAGCCGGGATGGCCTCGGCGACAGCGCGGCGCCTGGAGGCCATGGACCTGGGACGGACCGAACGGCCCGACATGCAGAAGATGAGAATGCGCATGGCATTCGGCAATCGCATGTATCTCTCCAGTGACGAGGGTTGGCACGCGCCCGATTTCGGTGACCAGGTGGCACGTACGGGTTGGACCTGGGGAACGACGGCTTTCGACTTCGACAACGACGGCGACCCGGATCTGTTCACCGCGAATGGACACATCAGCGGCACGAGCACGAAGGATTTCTGCGTGAGCTTCTGGTGTCACGACATCTACGACGGCGTATCCGAGCCCAACGAAGCACTGGGCCTGCTCATGCGAAAGAGGATGAGCGTGCTGGAATCGGGTGCAGAATCGTGGGATGGCCACCAGAAGAACCGCTTGCTCATGAATCTCGAAGGGGGTGGCTTCGTCAACGTCGCGTTCCTGATGGGCGTCGCCGATTCGTTCGACAGCCGATCTGCAGTCAGTGGAGACTTCGACCTGGACGGCCGTGTCGATCTCGTCGTGGTGGAAGATCATGGCCTGAAGGGGCAGCGGCTCCACATCTACCGGAATCGACTCGAAACCGGAAACCACTGGATCGGAATCCGTTTACTCGAAGAGGGAAATGGAATCTCGCCAGTCGGCGCATCGGTAACCGTGCACACCGCCGAACAGACCCACGTGGGGCGAATCGTCACGGGCGAAACCATATTGGGCCAGCACCCCACGACACTGCACTTCGGATTGGGATCATCGACCAGCGTCGAGTCGGTTGAAGTGCGCTGGCCGAATGGGATGACGCGCAGCATCCCCGATCCGGAGATCGATCGATACCACCGGATCGAAGCGTCCGGCACAGATCGATTGCCGGCACCGTAATGCACTGTGTCCCCCACGAAACCAGTCGAGCTTGACAGGAAGAAAACCAGCTCCATTCGAAGACCTTCTGCCGTTCCCGCCGATTCCGGTTGCTCGCCCCCAACCCTGTCCCCTAACATCTCCGGAGACCCTTGTTCGGGCCGGCGAATCGAAGGCCGGGCACAGCGCCATGACCTTTCCTCGTCAGCGGATTGAGGAGCGCACCATGACCGCTATGAAGCTGATTGTTCTTCGAAGGGCGAGAAAATCGGATCGATCGAAGCATCGACGGAGGCTGATCGCCGTCGCAGCCGCCACGGCCGCGCTGCTCGCCACACCGAATCTGGTGCTCGCGATGGACTTTCCGGCGGCTTTGAAGCGCGTCGATCACGCGCTCAAGACCAATCCGTCGCAGGTCTCCCAATTCGCGCTCGATTCATGTTTCAAACGCCGCAGCTTCGCCGTCAAGCTCTACGAATCGCGCCAGGTCGATCGGGCCGAACGGAGCTTGCAGTTCTGTTTCGACGCCCTCAAGGTTTCCGAGGTCGCCCCCAAAGCCAAGGGAAAAGCGGCTCCTGATATGGACAAGATCAAGGCGAAAGCCGTGCAAGAGACCGAGCAGGCACTGAATCTGACCCCGAATGTCAAGCACGGCCTTGAGGTCTACCGCGAATGCGCGAGCTGCCACAAACCCGAGGGCTGGGGGCTCACCAACGGCTCGGTACCGCAACTGGCGGGCCAGCACAGCAATGTCGTCATCAAACAGTTGGTGGACATCCGGGCGGGAAGCCGAGGCAACCCGATGATGAACCCCTACTCGTGCGTGGAGGCGATCGGTGGCGCCCAGTCCGTGGCAGATGTGGCGGGCTACATCGACACACTCGAAATCAGCGTCGCCAACGGCAAGGGCCCCGGGATCAATCTCGAAGTCGGCGAACGTCTCTACCGGGAGAATTGTGCGCGATGCCACGGTGCCAGTGGCGAGGGCGACCCGCTGAAATACGCGCCCCGCATCCAGTCGCAGCACTACAAATACCTGGTGCGCCAGTACCGCTGGATTCGGGACAGCAAGCGCCACAACGCAAACGCCGAAATGACGGCCCAGATCAAAGACTTGAAGATGACCGAGGCCAAAGCCATGCTCGACTACGTCTCGCGACTCGAGCCGCCCGAAGAACTACAGGCACCGGAAGGCTGGCAGAATCCCGACTTCGCGGAGAGTAAATCGAACTAACGATCGGCGCGGCAAACCGAAGGCGCGGCGCTGGGCGTTACCGGCCGAGAGAATACCGTCGGCGCCGGTACAGCAGCGCGAGCATGGCAATTCCCGCTTCCAGGCTCGCCAAGCCGCCCGGCTCAGGAACGTTCAAGATCGCACTATTGAACGTGATGGCCGTCTTGGGGAGGATTTCGTCGCCATCCCCATCCAGGATACCGTCACTCGGACCATCGGCGTCCGAATGTATCTCGTACGTGCGGATGAAAAGCTGAGAAATGATGAACGTGACATATCCGAGCTGGTGGCTCTGACCTGCTTCCAGGCCGATGCCGATACCGAGATCGCAAAAACACACAGAGTTGATCAGCTCAACCCGCAATTCTCGGATTTGTGGGGACTCGAGTTCGATTGGCAAAGCGGAGCCAGCTCCCACTGAAGGCGTATTGAGCGGCGTGATCAAATTATCAACAAGGACGCTGCTCTCCTCGGTAGCCTCCTCAATATCGCTGAAGTCGACGCTGACGCCGCCCCCCTCCGAACCCTCGGGACCTGCGGTCAAGATCACGTTCAGCTGGAGCACTTGAGGACCGGAGTCATCGATCTCGTTCGTGCCCGTATCGTCCCAGATCAGGTCAATCGTGGCGCTCGAGTGGGCCACCCCCGCAAAACCCGCGAGAGCCACCACGCTACCGGCTGCAGCTGCAAAAAACTTTCGCATTCTCTTGTGTCGCCTCGCTTGCCCAGACTGCTCCAATCAGGATCAAATCGGCTGGATCTTCAACCCGCCAATCGACTCCGGGTATGCTGCCACACATCCCTTCAAAACCGCGAATCCCTCATCCCTGACGCCTCCAGTGTATGACCCACCGCAAACCATGGCCAGATCTCTTCAGTCGGAGAAGCGAAAGTGTGGAAGTCTGGAGCAGAGGAGCCCGAATGAAGAAATTCATCGGCGTGCCAGTGCTGCCATTCATCGAGATGTGAATTCGCAGCGAATGCACCAGTCGGATGCTATAGGCGTTGAACGATGAAGGGCATGCCTCGCATCCAGCGCAGCGCGGTGGCCTGGATCGGGCTCGTCGCCGGGCCCGTGTTGGCGGGGCTCGCCTATCTCGCGCTGCCCATGACCTATGTCGGCATGACCGGCGACATCATCACATTCGGAGACGCCGGCCGCGCCACTACAGCGGTGGCGGTCTGGATGGCGGTCTGGTGGATGACCGAAGCGATCCCGGTCTACGCGACCGCGCTCTTGCCGCTCGCGCTGTTTCCCACGCTCGGCGTCGCGACGATTCGCGAGTCGGCGGCCCCCTACGGTCACGAGCTGATCTTTCTGTGCATGGGTGGATTCGTGCTGGCACTCGCGATGGAGCGTTGGGGGTTACATCGACGCGTCGCGTTCAGCGTGCTCTCGATCGTCGGGGACCGGGCTTCGCGTATGGTCGGCGGTTTCATGCTCGCCAGCGCGGCGTTGAGCATGTGGGTCAGCAATACCGCGACGGCGGTGATGATGCTTCCGATTGCACTGTCGCAGTGGCGGTCTGGATGGCGGTCTGGTGGATGACCGAAGCGATCCCGGTCTACGCGACCGCGCTCTTGCCGCTCGCGCTGTTTCCCACGCTCGGCGTCGCGACGATTCGCGAGTCGGCGGCCCCCTACGGTCACGAGTTGATCTTCCTGTTCATGGGCGGATTCGTGCTGGCACTCGCGATGGAGCGTTGGGGGTTGCATCGACGCATCGCGTTCAGCGTGCTCTCGATCGTCGGGGACCGGGCTTCGCGTATGGTCGGCGGTTTCATGCTCGCCAGCGCGGCGTTGAGCATGTGGGTCAGCAATACCGCGACGGCGGTGATGATGCTGCCGATTGCACTGTCGGTGGTGCGCCTCGCGGGTGATGACGAGGGTGGGCGGTTTCGCGTCGCGCTGCTATTGGGTGTCGCCTACGGCTGCTCGATTGGCGGAATCGGCACGCTGATCGGAACGCCGCCAAACCTGTTTCTGGCCTCCTACGCGCGAAGCGAACTCGGCATCGAGATCAGCTTCGTGCGCTGGATGGCGTTCGGTGTGCCGCTGGTCGTGTGCTTCCTGCCAATCGCTTGGTGGCTGCTGACGCGTGTTCTGTATCCGTTGGGCGACCGTCAGATCGAAGGCGGCCGCGAAAGTGTTCGGCTCGCGCTAGCCGAACTCGGCCCGCTCAACCGCGGCGAGCGGATCACGATGATCGTCTTCGCGATCACGGCGGTGTCATGGGTCACGCGACCGCTGCTCGTCGGGCTCTCGTGGGGACCGCTCGGGGGATTGACCGACACCGGGATCGCGATGATCGCGGCGTTGAGTCTCTTTTGCATTCCGGTCGATGCCAGACAGCGCGTGTTCGCGATGGACTGGGAGACGGCCGTGCGCCTACCCTGGGGTGTGCTGGTGCTGTTCGGCGGCGGGCTGAGCCTCGCTGCGGCCATCCGCCACAACGGTGTCGGCGACTTCATCGGCAGCCAGTTCGCAAGCTTCGGCACGCTGCCCACGGTCGTGCTGATCGCCGCGATCGTCACGCTCGTCATCTTCCTGACCGAACTGACGAGCAACACGGCCACGACCGCGACGCTGGTACCCGATTCTCGCCGGCCTCGCGAGCGGCCTGGGCACCGCGCCACTGCTGCTCATCGTCCCCGCTGCGGTAGCCGCGAGCTGCGCATTCATGCTCCCCGTCGCGACGCCCCCCAACGCAATCGTGTTCGGGTCCGGGCACGTACCGATGTTCGAAATGAACCGCGCCGGTTTGTGGCTCAACCTCATCGGAATCGCACTGATCACAGCACTCACCTACGCGCTCGCGATCCCGGCCCTGGGCATCTGGAATCCAGCCTGACGGAAACCACCACAAGATTCACCGCGGGACCGGAGATCGTGAGACAATCCCACCGCGCATCCCATCCTCTTCCCACGCCGCATCGAGACCAGATCTGGATTGACAACGACTCCACCCAGATTGCAGTATATTCTGTCGAGCCGTCGGAGGGGAAACGATCGATTGGACCGTTTCAAGATGAATCTCGATACCGACTCAATTGGAGCGATCAAGATGAGATCCAATTTGAACAGAATGTTGACGCTCGTATTATTCCTACTCACGCTCCCGTCGATCGCCTTCGCTCAGACATCGCGCGAAGGACCCATCATGGGTCACTCGGAAGGAAACCATCGACTCGACTGCACGGTGATCCGGCCATGGGAAGGTGACGGCGGGCCAGCCGATCTATCGGATGGCCCGTTCCCGGCGATCGGTTGGGGCAACGGTTGGGGCCAGGGCGATGTCTTCGGTGCGGATGCGGTGGAGCACTACATCAGCGGACTGTCTTTCTGGGCCGATGCGGGTGACTACCTGGTCATCGCGGCCAACCAATGGTCTGCCCGCGCCCCGGATATCTTGCGGTGTCTGCAATGGTTGATCGACGAAGGCAATGACCCGACAAGCGATTACTACGGTGCGGTCGACGCAGCGAGAATCGGGGTGTCCGGCCAAAGCCAGGGCGGCGGCGCGGCACTGAAAGCCGGCGATGGCATCCTGAGGGATGGCGACGGATTCACACAGGTGACTACGGTCGTCGCGATGAACCCGTATGGACCGAGCTACGTCATGGCGCAGAACCAAAACGACCAGATCCTGCTCCTCGGCGGCACCCGGGACACCGTGACGCCGACCGATTCGTTCTCCGAGGTGCTGGAAGGCGTCATCCTCTCGGGCAATCCGGGAGGAGCGCAAGCCGAACTGATTGGCGGCACGCACTGCAACCCGGCCTGCCGACGCAATTTTGGGGTGTTCGGTCAGGTGTCGCTGTTGTGGTGGGATATCTTCCTACGTGACGACATCGGGCAATGTCCCGCCTTGATCGCCCTGCTCGAAACGAATCCGGTCACCTGGAACACCGAGTACAGCAGCAATTTCATCTGCTCACCGTAACGGAGCGGACAATACGCTCATGAGAACCCTGGGATGAAATCATCATGAAAAAACTGCTCACCTGGTTAGTCGCGCTTCTGACGGTTCTGGTGTTGACCGGTTCGCTCTCTTCGGGCGACATCATCGTCAACAGCCTGGAAGATCTGGAAAACCCGCCACGGGGTACAGTCACGCTCCGCTCTGCGCTTGCAGACGCGGCTGACGGTGAAACCATCCGCTTCGACCGGCGACTCAATGGCAGCACCATCGAATTATCCATCGTCGGCGACGAGCACTCGGTGCTCGTGGGTGAGGTCATGGGCATCCGGGAAGAGGAAAGCGGCCCGGTTTCGTACCTCGTAGGCTACTTCGAGCGCGACTATGGGAGGTCGGCACTCTACGCCCGTAAGAACGTCGTGATCGACGCTTCGTCCCCTGTCTTCCGGAATTACACTGCGTTGGGATCGGAGGCGAAGAGAACCCGGCCCGTGTCCTGGCCCGTCTATGGAAATCTGACCATGACCAATGTGTCGGTCACGGGCGGCTGGAGCGTGGCCGAGGAGATGACCCAGAATATAGTTGATGAGCACGAGCAACTCTCGACCCGCGCCCGTGGTGCCGGGGTGGCGGTATGGGGGATTGCCCAGCTCACGAAAGTGCAGGATCTACAACAACCATTGCAAGAGAGATGCAGCGGTTCCAGCCAGGTCAAGAGATGCCGGAGTCTTTGGAGGCGGCGTCTACGCGGATATCGTCGAAATGCAGAAGTGTGTGGTCAGCGGAAATTCTGTTTTCGCGTCCGGAGTTTCCGGAGGTGGCGTCTTCTCCGTCGGCGGCGCCGAGGCTCCCCGTGGGATTTCGACCATCGATCAATCAGCGATTACGGGCAACCGCATCAGCGGAATCTTTGCGTACGGCGCCGGGGCTTATTCCGACGGCGGAGGGATTGGCAATCGAAACACACTGGCCGTGACGAACTCTACGATCGCGAGGAATCTCGTCGAACCCCCATGCCCTGGATTACCTTCGTTCATGTATGGCATCGGATACTGGCGTGGTGGCGGTATCTACATTTCGAACGGTTACCTGCGAATCCATGGCAGTACGATCGTTGAAAATCAGGTAAACGGGAAACCCCGAACCGACTCATTGGACAGGCCCAATCTGGCCGGCGGCGTGGCCGCAACGATCGGCAATGCCCACGCCGTTGAGCAAATGCTCATCGGTCACAGTGTGATTGCCGGCAACACGGTCCACGAGGTCGACCCCGCGGCTGGCGGCGGTTTCGCTCCCGGGGTCGTCTACAACCAGGACATCTTCACGGGCTCCCTGCTCCACTTCAAGAGCCGGGGATACAACCGCTTCGGCGTCATCGACTTCAGTCAGATTCTTGTTCCCGTGGGTGAACCCGCATGGGAAACCTTTTCTCGCAGGCACTTTCCCAAGGCTGGAGATGAGGACGCAGTCGCCGTGGCCGATGTGTTGGATCAGGCCGAAGGCGCGGGGCTTTCCGACACCATTCTTTCCGTGGGCGTGGATGCCGGCCAACCGGCCGTGCTGTATTACCAACCCAAGGGAAGCGCTCTTGATCAGATTCCCACGCTGTTCTATCGAACCGATGACATCTACGCCGAATACAATATTCCACTCGGTGTCCGAAACGATTTCCTGGCCATCCTCCTCGATCGCCTGGAGGGTTATTACGAACTCGACAATGGATTTTCCGAGGGCTTCACCAACGATTTCGAAGCGTTCCTCGGCTCCGTTGATCTCGATGACGACACCGAAGGACTTCAACCCTACACAGACCCTTCAGGAGAACCCATCCTCACACTGGGCGACACGCTGTGGTTTGGCCCTGCGGTAACATGGCCCAAGATCCTTTCCAACCATCCCTATATCCACTTCTGGCACCGACTCGACCGCGCTCTGCTCAACATGCAGATTCCCGAAATGGGGACCGAAGTGCTGGGAGAATCCGATTGGGTGGCCCTGTTTCCGTCCGGCCCCCTCGACGAGGGAGAAGATCCGGAAATCATCATGACCGTAAAGACTGTTCCAGCGTCCGGCTTCCCCCTCCTGGAGATTGATCAGAGGAGTATTGAACGCCCGGTGAATGAACTCGGCGACATCGGCGCGATCGAGGTCATGGCGGCATTCACTCCACTCACCAAAGACCAACAAGTGTGCGTCAACGAGATGAACAAGAACGGCGCGAAGGTCAACAAGACCCAACGCAAGCAAAACGAGCGGTGCCTGATGGACTTCCAGAAGGAGAAGCTCATCGCGCCAATGACTTTTGACAGCTGCATGGCCGCTGATCGCAAAGACAAGGTGCTGAGCGCCTGGAGAAGGACGGCGATGCGGGAGGACGCGAAGTGCGATTCGCTCGACGTGCCTCCACCCTTCGCCTATACGGACTCCGCGACGGTAAATGGAGCCGCCAAGGATGGCGCCCTGATGCTGACCCACGCAATCTTCGGCCGCCCTGTGCTCGACGCCGACCTCGCCACGATGGCCGACAGCAAGGACACCGCCAGGTGCCAGCTCGAGATGCTCAAGCGAACCAACAAGCTCGAAAACACCGTCCTCAAGGAAGTCAACAAGGCCAAGAAACGGGCCCTCAAGGACGAGGCGGTCGGCAACGACACAACTCTCGAAGCAAGGCTGCAGGCTGTTTTCTCCTCGAACAGAAAGATCAACAGGGCCCAGAACATGCTCGCGAGGAGGGTCGACAGGAGGTGCTCCAATCTGCAGGCCCATCCCGATGAGATCTTCCCGGGCAAGTGCAGCGAGGGGGATCCCAACCTGGGTGAGGTCGAAGACTGCGTGATCGCGGCAGCCCGCTGCGAGGCCTGCTCGATGATCAACGCGTTCGACGACTTGAAACTAGACTGCGACCAGGCGGACGACCAGACCGCCAACGAGAGCTGTGACGAGCAGAGCCTACGTCCCGCGACGAGGACGAATGCCGACTGTTTCCCGGTGAGCGTGCCGGATTCAGCCCCCGAGCAGCGAAAATCTGTGTTGGCCTCGCGAATGCCAAGCCCCGCAACATGCAGTTCACGCCGCAGGACTACCAAAGGGTTGCCGGAAGAGTGCAAGGCTATCGTGCATCCGGAGTGCCGTTAGTAGTGAGTAGGCGAGCAGGGACGTGAGTAGGGACGTTGATGAATATTCGCCGGCGTCCCCACTTACCCGTCTTCAATAATCCAACGTGCCAAAACGCCGCTACCTGATCTCCGCGACCCTGCTCAGTTCGGAAGGAACGTGATCGAGTCCTTATCCTTGCCATCCTCGGATTCCGACTGATATTTCTCCCTCTCGTTCACGACTCCCGCACAGCGGGTGGGAGAGCAATCGAGGCTACCCGAAGCGATATTCGTCGGCGTGCCGGTCGTGTCTGTGATCGTGGACGTGACCTCCGTGCCCGCGCAGACCGAGATGCGGTGGGCCGTCTCACTCAGGGAACCGGGCTCGATGATATTGCCCCGGATGGTATGAGTGAGTTTCGCGTTGTTCGATGATTTCTGGCCCTTCGCCTTCGTAACGAAGGTGGTCTGCGGCCAGATGAGGGAGCACGGCGGTGGCGTCGGTTCCGCAGTCGGCGTAGACGTCGCGGTCGGTATAGCCGACGGTGTCGCGGACGGCACGACGGTCGGTGTCGCGGACGGTGTGCCCGTCGGCGTTGCGCTCGGTGTCGAGGAGAATATTGGGGTTGCCGTGGGAGTCGGCGTAGGTGACGTAGCGGTCGGTGTTGCCGTCGCTGTCGGCGTGGGTGGCGTTGCGGTCGGTGTCGGCGTTGACGTCGGCGTCGATGTTGGCGAGGAAGTCGGCGTGGCCGTCGCAGTGGGCGACGCAGTAGGCGCTGGACACGGCCCTCCTCCAGCGCATAGGAAAGCACTGTTGAACGCGGTCGTGCTGGTGATGATGTTGCCGCCAAAGTCCAAGACGTCGTCAGTCGGGCCATTGGCATCTGTCCGGATCTGGAGCGTGCCGCTGGGGAGCTGGCTCGCCTGGAACGTGACCGTTCCAAGCTGGTGGGTCTGGCCTCCTGAAGACAGGCCGGTGCCCACGTAGGGCGGAAGCGAGGCAGAGTTGATGTTCTCGACCCGCGACCCCGTGTCGGACGTCACGCCGAGCACGAGCGGCAGCCCGCCTCCCGGCGTGCTCATGTAACCGATCACGGCAAGCGAACTCAGAACACTGCGGTAATCGACACTGATGCCGGCGCCCCGTGAGCCATTGGGACCTGTGGTCAGGATCACTTGCAGAGTGAGGGGTGTAGACAACTCCACATTGCTCATCTCGTTGGTGCCGGTGTCGGCCCAGATCAGATCGATTGTGGCACTTGCGTTGGCTGCACCTGCGCCTCCCCCGAGAACTGCCGCGAGAACTGCGCCAGTGACAACGAAAATCGAGATGAGTCACCGCATCGTCATACCTCCGCTTGCTGCCGCTCAGTGTACGCTCGGCCGAGAGACCCGGTCAATCAATTCGTGGTGAGGCGAGATGCCCCGCTATACCCCACAGGGCGATGCCAAAAGAAAGTGGCGGAGCGTCGCTCTACGCCTGCGGGAACATTGATGAAGACCCGAATATTCCCCAACATCCCCACCGCTCACCTGATCACAATTCGAGTCGTTTAGCAGCAGTCAGCCCCAGGCGGGCGAGAGTGTGGTGGATTTGTCGGCCTCGGACCGAAGGACGACGAAGGCGTACTTATGTACGCCGAAGGAGGACGAAGGGAGAAGCCGGCAAAGACGCCGCGCTATCGCCCGCCTGGTGGCGTCCCCAACGGGACTCGAACCCGTGTTGCCGCCTTGAAAGGGCGGAGTCCTAGGCCACTAGACGATGGGGACGCGCTAGGCAAGCGGCGGGAATATTGCGCAAAACTGCCCTTCCCGCCCGCCGGCGGCCGGCGATCTCTGAATCATTGGTCGACCACCGCCCAGAGGTACCAGGCGCCCACCGAGCGGTAGGGCCGCCAGCGTTCGGCGAGGCTCGCGAGCTCTTTGGGCTTTGGGAGATCCCCGAGGTCGTAGACGATCTGCG
>PVMK01124267.1_pt1 | contig 19060 bp, 22 predicted proteins | sample 1853481 | NCBI WGS metagenome assembly PVMK01 (sample SAMN08533507, study PRJNA380276) | Marine sediment metagenome, whole genome shotgun sequencing project. | reverse complement strand
ACATAGTATTTGCCGGAGCATTTGCTCCTCTCACATTTGGCTTGTTCTGGAAAAAGGCAAACATGCCCGCAGCTGTTGTGTCTCTTATTGTAGGTTCACTAATACGATTCGCATTCTTCTTACAATGCCAGAAGAATGGGCAGGATTAGATACAATGATACCTCCTATCATTGCATTTGCTTTGTTCTTTATAGTAGCACAATTAACCCAAAACAAGTATCCAGGCAAAGCAAGACACGATGTACGCGACTATGTACCACCTGAAGAAGATGTTATTGCAGGAGAAGATTTACTACACTTCAAAGAAGACACTTCAGCAACAAGTGCAGGAGGACCTAGCCCCAGCACACCTGGACCTGATGAAGACGCTAAAGCAAAGAATGCCTAGCAAAATCAAATAATACCCAAGTTGCTGTTCGATTTATTTTATCTTCTTTATTTTTGGTATAACTAGGTACGTCTGCAAATACGTTTTAATATTTTGAGAAAGGCTCTAAGTGAATGAAATATCCTGATTTACTTAATCCAGATGTTGCACGTATTGGATTACAAGACTCACAAAAATACAATTTACTTTCAGGTAAACTTGTTACAGAAATAGTTAAAACATCTCTTGGTCCGCGTGGCATGGAAAAAATGTACATCGATATACTTGGAGAGGATACCATAACAAAACACGGTGGTGCATTTTTGAGAAAAGTTGATGTCCTTCACCCGGCAGCTAAATCTGTTATAGAGGCTGTAAATACCGTTGACACTCATGTTGGGGACGGTACAACATCGGCAGCTGTTTTGATAGGTAGCCTACTAAGCCATGCTGAAGAAATGTTAAAGATTGGAATTCCTGTTGCTACAATAACAAGGGGTTATGAGAAAAGTCTAGATTATGCTTTAGAAATATTAGATGAAATCAAAATAAAGGCTAACAAAAGAGATAGAGAAACAATGAGAAAATTACTAACTACATGCTTGGAGGGAAAAGCAATTTTCGATTTACAGGAGGAAAATGCAAAGATTGTAGATATAATCCTCGAGGCCGTATGCGACGTTGCTAACTTGGAAACCGGACAGATAGATATCGATGACATTAAGATTGAAGAAAAAATAGGAAATGTTACAGACATTGAATTGATCAAGGGTACAGTGATTGACAAAACAATAGATAGTTCGGCAATGCCTAGAACTATCAAAGACGCCAAGATTTTGTTGATAAATGAATCATTAGAAACAATGAGGACTAAAACAGAGTCAGAGATAGAAATTGTGTCACCTGAACAAATGAGTCAATTTCTTGACCAAGAAAACAAAGATTTGCTTGTACTTGTAAAAAATATCGTAGATTCAGGAGCTAATGTTGTAATATCAAGGAAAGGAGTAAACGAATTTGTTCAAGAAGCCCTTGCAAAAAAAGGGATTATCTCGATGCGGAGAGTAAAGTATAATGATTTATGGTGGTTAGAAAAAGCAACGGGTGCAAAGACCTGCAAAAATATAGAGAAAATATCTAGCAAGGAATTAGGTTTTGCAAAAAGAGTTTATGAGAAGACTGTGGGAGGAGATAAAATGGTTTTTGTAGAAGGTGGTAATAAACCAAAATCTGTAACTTTGTTATTGCGAGCAAATTCAAAACGATATCTTGACGAATTCCACAGAAATGCTTTAAATGCATTTTATGTACTAAGAAATTTTATTGAAAATCCATTCCTTGTACATGGTGCTGGCTCTGCTGAGGGGATTATAGCACAAAAAATTAGGCAGCGAGCTGGAACTGTTGAAGGTAAGGAGCAAATCGCAGTAGATAGATTTGCAGATGCTGTAGAGGAAATACCATTGACATTAGCACGGAATGTTGGGATGAATGTATTAGATACCTTAACACTATTACGGACAAAATTTGCAAAGTCTAATGGAAATGTGAAGTGGTATGGGATTAATTCCAACCTCAGGAAAATATCTGACATGTCATCCTCTGAAATCATAGAAACAGTGGCTGTAAAACAACAGGTTTTCAAAACTGCAGTTGAAGCATCCAACATGATCCTAAACATAGATGATGTGTTCATGAAGGATTTGATTGACAACACACATTGCCATATTGATGGAACAGTCCATGCCCACCATGACGGTGGAAAAACTCACAATCACTTTGAGCAAGAAGGACTAGAGCAAAGACAAATGCATCATTATTACTAGAGATTAAAAATACTGGAGATTAGGGATTAATTAAAATCCTCATTTCTTGTTCTAATTCTGCATTTTTTTCAAAGTTCAGTTGATTTTCATCATCTATCTCAATCGAGTTTTCTGATTCATCTGAAGAGTCAAATCCAAAATAGAAAATCAAATTAATAACAACAAACAATATTGCAATTAAAATTAGTCTGGTCTTTACAGATAATCTTCTTCTAGAGTCTGGTTTGTGAGATATGATGTAAATTCTAATCACTTATTTTTATTTATGTCTAAAACAAGGGTTTCTCCACAAGATTTAAAATTCCATTCCATATGGAAAAATAAATTTGATTGAAAAAAAATTTGAAGAATATGATGAAATTTTTGATTTTATAGGAATCCATTTCCCTGACTGGGAGAGACTAGTGACAGATGGTAATATCAAAATCAAAACAAACAAACCTACAGTACCATTTACCGATATTGAACAAATTTTACAAAAATTTAATCTTAAGATTACCGATGTTTCTTATACCGATTATTATGGTATTATTTTTGGAATTGAAAAACTCGAAACTATTTAGATTTCAAATCTAATCATTCTTTATTCTATTTTTATTGAATTTTATTTACATGTCTCACTTGGAATCATTATCTTAAATATAAAATAAGAATGGGATTCCAAAGAGTACAAGTCAAGAATTGATGAGACAAAAAAAATAATTTTGTTTTGCAAAGTTTCTTTCTGATGAATTACACTTTAATATTCAATATGCCAGTCAATTCCTATGGGTTATGATGAACTGTGCAAAAATATTCTTGAATTAGATTCAAAAATACGGTTTGCAGGAGTCGTAAATAGTCAAGGGATTCTAATTAATGATATGAATCAGGAGGGAGTAGAACAATATCTATCCAAAGATGAATTGAATATGTCTGTTCATTATTCAAAGCTGGCATGGGAAAAATCTAAAAATCTGTCTTATAGAATTGGAAATGAGACGGCTTCTGTTGTAGAATTTGACAAGGTTACTTTAATCAGTCTCCCACTTAACAATAGTAACTTGTTTGTTGCAAGCCTAGAACCTAAAGAAGATTATTTTAAAATAATTTTCAAAATGAAACCATTAATACAAAATATTATCAAAGAATAGATTCATGATTATAATGTGAAATCAATGCATATATTTTTCATTAACAATTTTGCAACAATTATTTGGGGTTGATTACATTTAGTGTCATTGTGCTAACCACACGGGATAATTTTCGTATTGTTGATACTGCTTTTTCAAATTCATCTTGGTTCTCTGTACGCACTTCTGCTATTGCATCATAGGCTCCAAAAGTAGGGTAGGCATTAGTGACATTAGACATTTGTTTTAGTTCATCTATAACGTATTCTTCTGCCCCAAGATCACAATTTAATAAAATGAATCCTATATGCATTACTTTATCTTAATTTACGTATGGGAACCGTATATATTTATGAGTTATTCCCTAGATACTTCATTGCAACGCTCCCTCTTACTGTTTGAAGAATCGATAAAAACCAAGGAAACCCTTCACACTTACACTCAACATATCAGATGGTTTCTTGAATTTACCAAGATTAAAAACTACGTTTTAGAGGATGCAGATTTCTCCCTAGTTACCATTAAGCAGTTAATTCGACAAGGGCAGGAAGATGCCGAAAGAATTCTCAATGGAAATATATGAAATCATTTTTATGATCTGCTGATCGATGAATCCTGATGGTAGAAGAAGGGCATCTTGTAAGCGATATCATGAAGAAAAAGGTGATTTCAATTGATGAAACAAAGACGATAAAGGAAGCTGCTTCTATAATGAATGAAGCAAAAATTGGTAGTATCATTATAACAAAAGACGATATACCTGTTGGGATACTCACTGAGAGGGATTTTGTCACAAAGATAGCTGTTGAAGAAATTCCACTGTCTGTATCCCTTTCACAAGTCATGATCAAACCTTTGTTGGTGGTTGCCCCAAATCAAACGGTTTGGGAAGCTGCTGAAATAATGAAGAACATGCAAGTTCATCGATTAGCCGTACAAGAAGGAAGCAAGATAATTGGAATGGTTACCACTACTGATTTAATTAAGATTTGCAGTATTGGTTCAGATTCTAATCTACAACGAGTTGCTGATTTGATCTTTTCTCGTCATCAAAAATTTAACGCCTAGAAAATTTTTACAGTTTACTATATGCGTATAACGGTATCTTACTTCGAGTTTTTTTGAGAAGGATGAGAATCTAAATTGTAACAAAATTTTAATTTCGTATCATTTAGTACTTAGAATATGTTCTTCATATTTGGAACAAAGGTTAAGAATCAACGAAAGCATATTAGTGAAATTATGAATCCCAATCTATAATGATAAATGTATTAAAAGTGACTCTCATGCTAGCACTCCTAGTTTTTGGAATTTCCTCTATGATCGAATTTGATAAAATCTATGCAGAAGAAAATGAAGGATATACGATGGCTGAAAATGTTCAAGCTAATTTTACCTTTACATATAGAGATGGCGTAGAATCATATCAGTTCCCAGTTTTTAAAATGACCTCTGATTTTGTAGCAAACGATGGTACAACCTTTGAAATTGAAGGAATCATTGGAGAATCTCCACATTTACACAAGGCTTTGGATGACGCATACAAGTATAGACTGATGCTTTTAGGTGGTGGTGCAAGCCATGAGTTCAACTATCGATTCTTTGATGTTGATGTAGATTTGGCTAGAGATGGACAAACAGTTAGAACTTTACATTATCGCAATTGTCAAATTCTAAATTATGAAGCCGTATCCCTTAATTCACGTGATTATGAAAGTTACACTTCATCAAAGACTGGATTTGCAGTAGTAGATAGAATTGAATTTACATGCGGCGGTGTTAACGGAGAAACTCCAAAAACTATACCCTTTCAAAATAATGATTATGGCGAAATCTATGACTTTGCTGAAAATGTACGTACTTTCATCACTTTTGAATTTCATGGTGGAGTAGAAAAAATTGAATTCCCATCTTTTGAATTAATTTCAGGATATGAGGAAAATGATGATTCTGTTCGTCCTAGTTTCAATGTTGAGGGGGTAGTACAATACTATCCATTACTTTACAATGCAGTTGATAACGCTAGAAGAGTTTCCGGAGCTAGTGATGGAAGAAATACTGACTTTAATGCTTACGTGGAGTTTTCAAATGGAGAAAAAACTCTAAGAGCCCTTGACTTTATAGATTGCCGTGTTTCAGGTGCAATAATCGACACGAAGACTGACAGAGAAGAAGGATTTACTGGGAAAAGTGGATTTGCAGTTGTCAATGAAATTGATTTTGATTGTGCAGGTTTGAAACCAATGAATGATGGATATGATCAATTCTTTGGTACAATTTGGAAACCTATCTTCATGGAAAATGAACAATTAAACGACAGTTTGCGAATGGCAAAAGGACTTCGAGTAATGACTACATTCACATACAGTAATGGAGTAGAGAAGATAGAATTTCCAATATTTAGACAAGGCAATGTTTTTTCAAAAGCCAATCCAACCTTTGAGTTAAGAGGAATAGTGGGAGATTACCCATTATTATATAAAAGAACAGATGATAATCTTAAAATTCAAAGTATTTCAGGTTCAAATTCAGTGATAGAACTTTTTAATGTTGATGTTAATCTTGTCACCGGAGAATTAGTTAGAGGGTTCAATTATTCAAAGTGTCGTGTAGTAGATTATGTTGTGGTCTCTCTCATGAATAGAGAAGAAAATTACATCAAAGGAGAATTTGCCTTGGAAAACACATTTGACTTTGAATGTAAAGGTTATACTCCAAACAATCCAATGTATGATCTAATGCTAAATCCTTACAATAAGGCAGACACCATCAGCACCAATGATCTTAGGAATACTGATGACTGGCAACCAGGATTCTACATAGAGGACTAATCTCTTTTTTATTTTATTTTTTGGGAAGGATAATAATTATGAATTAATCCGTTTCATCAGCTGTGGAATCAACTTCTAAGATATAATCACACTTGTATCCAATCTTGTCATGATGTTTTTTTATAGATTCTTTGTCGGGAGCATCCATAAAGCAGTACATCCTATCCTCATCTTCACTGAAAATTATGTTGAGGATAGAAACGCCAAATTCATCTTTGGGCTCCATTTGTGATTTTTTTAGATCTTCAGGATTAGCTCCTTGCATACCATGACTGTCTAGGAATTTTGGCACAGTAATAATATCAATTCCTAACTAATTTACATTTCTTAAACTGTTTATTACCAAATGAAAATTTTATTTAAAATGTTAATTTGAAATTATTTTTTGGGAAGGATGAGAATTTGAAAAAGGCCTTGTAGACTTCCAATTCTGTTATTTTAAAACCAAAACTGAAACTTTTGATTTGTGCACAAGGGAATTTGCTACACTCCCAAGAATTGCTCCCGTGATACCACCAAGACCTCTTGAACCAACAATCACAAGGTCAACTTTCTCTTCTTCAGCAAATTTAGCGATTTCAGATGCCGGGCTTCCATGTAGAATTTTGGATGCAAACTGAACCCCTTGTTTTTCACAGGATTCTTTTATAGAGTCTAACATTTCTTGTGCTTTTTTTGTTAAATAATCTTTATAATTTGTAACTGCTGCAACTAGGGTTGGGGCGACAACTGTGACATTTACGCCTGTAATTTTTGCGCCGGACAGTTTGGCAATGTAAATTGCTTTTTCCAGTCCTTTTTTTGGTTCACCAACATCGTCCAATGCAATCACAATATGTTTTATTTCACCACTACCCATTTCATTACAAATCGATTTTGCTGATTATTAAACATTTTACGTAAAATACGTTATGGATTTGCCTCTTTAGCCATATCTCCTATCATAATATACAAGTGCATATTTTTAGATATCACTAGATTTTACTCCTTATGAAATGTGTTTTGTTCTAAGAAAAGTAATGAGGTTTATTTTCTTCCAAAACTAACTTAGCTTTTTCTTCTAACTTCAAAAATTGTATAACCATATTTTTGCCTCATTTTATTGTCAGATAATTCTGCAAACTCATATTCATGATCCTTTGGATTCCTCCTATGGTGAAGTATGCGGAGTTTTTGAAATGAATTTTTGGTGCCCAGAAAATTTTTAGAGTTTATGATATGCGTATAACGGTATCTTAATTCTACTATAGTTTACCGGTCTAAGTTTTACATTACCATTTACTACGTCCACCGTTTCGATTTGCTCCTCCACGGTCACCGTATTTTCTTTTATCTCTCCCTTTATCATCCGACCCTCTTCCTCTATCTGACCTTCCGTATCCACCATAACGAGAACCTCTAGAATAACTTGACCTTTGTTGTCCCCCATATCTTCTAGATGGTATCTGTCTTTTTAGAGGATCAGGAATTTTAATCTCGATTCCCATTTCTTTGTTCAAGTCTTTCAAATCAACTTTAATTTGACGTTTAATCAAATTCCAATCTCCTACAGATGAATACGAAACAAATGTTATTGCTCTTCCCTTTGCTCCTGCCCGTGCAGTTCTACCTATTCTGTGAAAATAAACCATTTCTTGATTTGGCACATCATAATTAATCACAAGTTCTACTCTTGGAACGTCAATTCCTCTTGAGGCCACATCTGTTGCAACAAGTATGTCTGCCTTACCTGATCTGAATTTACTCATGGATTGCTCTCTTCTATGCTGAGACATGTCTCCCTCGATGGCAACTGCATTAAATTTTTCCTGATGCAGAAACTTTGCTACATCTCTTGTTCTGTATTTTGTGGAGCAAAATACAATGACTTGTCCTTTTACTTTTTTAACAAAATCGAGCAAATAATCGAACTTATCTCTGTCCTTAATCACTAGGAATGCTTGTTCTATATCTTCTAAACTAAGGTCGTCGGCATCCAGAAGGAATTGTTTTGGATTTTTTAGATATTCTTCTGATAGTCTAAGAATTTCAGTTGGCATTGTTGCAGAAAACAAGGACATGGTCCTCTCTTCAGGAGCCAAATCAAGGATAAACTGAATATCATCAATGAATCCCATATCCAACATCGTATCGGCTTCATCTAAGACGATATATTTAATGTCCATTAATTCAATTGATCCACGTTTAAGATGATCAATTAGTCTACCAGGAGTTGCAACGATAATTTCCACTCCTCTTTCAAGAGCATCTAGTTGAATTCCCATTCCTTGACCTCCATATACTGTGGCTGTCTTTATTCCAGTATACTTGGCAAATTTCTTTATCTCACCTGATATCTGCATTGCAAGCTCTCTTGTTGGGGCAACTACCAGTCCTTGAATCCCTTTTTTTGGGGTAATTTGTTGTAACATTGATAATGCAAATGCAGCTGTCTTGCCAGATCCTGTGTGTGCTTGTCCAATTACATCGCGGTCTGAGAGTAAAACAGGAATACATGCTTCTTGAATGGGAAAAACTTCTTCAAATTTTAGCTCCTCTAGAGCCTTTAGAATTTCATCTTTAAGTCCTAATTCTTTAAATTTTGTCATTATTTTTCTTCTCTTAAGCAACGACGAAAAAGCTCATTGCCTAGCCGTCATTATTCCGATATTTGAAAAACCCCAGTTTAGGTCTAATAAACGCTTGTTATTTTTTTAAGTCTCTAATTGTGCATCAATTACTCTTTTGAATATATCAAATGGCTGAGCACCATTTATTTTTACAAAGCCGATTTCCTCATTTCCAATAAAGAAACCAGGCGTTCCAGTAATATCATATTCCCTTCCGTCGCTAATGTCATGTCGAACTTCCTCTAGATATTTTCCAGACCCAAGACAGGAATCAAATTGTTGTTGTTCTAAACCAACCTCAATGGCAAATTGACTAAATGTTGAAATTGCTGCATCGCTGTTTAATCTACTCCAAACACTTTGTTTTTCAAATAATGTATCGTGATATTCCCAGTATTTTCCTTGCTCATTGGCACATTCTGCAGCAACAGCTGCTGGAAGTGCATTAGGATGAATGCTTTGAATTGGAAAGTCTCTGTAGACTAGATTTACCTTACCTGCATCTATGTATTCTTCCAAAAGTAAGGGAAATGTTTGAACATGGAATCTGGCACAAAATGGACATTGGAAATCAGAAAATTCTATGATTGTAATTGGGGCATTGGGATCTCCTCTAATTGGATCATTATCTAAGGAAATTTTTACTGGTACTGAAGGCTGTGATTCTTCTTGTTGAGTAATTGCCATTTTGGATTCTAATTTTGAAATTGCCTCCTCAAATTCTGATTTTGTGAGTACATCTGAATCTAAATTAGAAAAGTAAGCTCCTGCAAAAAAGGCAGCAACAGCCACTACTGCTACAAGTGCAACGATCATTCCTTTTGGTGTTGAATTTTTATTTTGAATTTCATAAGTTGGCGTCTCTTGAATATTTGATATAGTTGTGTTTTCAATCTTTTCCTCAGGTAATTCATCCTCTGCTGGTTGATTATTCTCCGACAAAACATCCTCTGCTGGTTGTTTATCCTCAGGCAAACCTTCTTTCGTTGGTTGATTATCCTCAGAATCCATCTACTTTCGCTGGTTCTTAGAGTATACTTATTTCTATTGCCCATTTTTCATCTGATTTAAAAATTAATGTGGGCTAAAAATAAGCGTCAAATTCATTTTTTAAAAAAATTTCATTCAAAACAGATTTTGTCATTTGAATTTATTACAATTTAGAAACGTTAAATTCTCCAACAAAATTTTTCCGCGATAAAATTTCAATTAAACCTCTGAGGGTACAGTATAGTTAATGTTCAATTTGAACAAAATGTCATTCATTTAACACTAATTCCTTAGAAATTTCACCCTGTCAAATAGAATTAAAAAAGCTAAAAGAATGATTGCAAACCGAGAATTATCACCTGGCTTTGTAATAGTTGTGTTGGTAATTGTAGCTGCACTAGGAGGCGGAATTAATTTTGCGCTAACTCAGGGATACTTGAATTCTGTTCAAGCAAGTAATTTGTCAGGAATTGAAACAATATTGTTTTTAGGATATGATGCCACTGATAGTGACACTCTAGTTTATCATGACAATTATCTTTCAAACTCCCAACCTTATTGGCATGGTAATAGATCCCCGGATGGAATTAATCATGGAGAAAGAATTGGTGTCTATGTCCAAAACAACAGTGCAAAAAAAATAACTTTTAACGAGATTAGCTTAGCAGGTATTGTTTACTCGTTTCAAGATATGGGGCCAAAATACCAAATGACTCCTTATTCTATGGATGCCCCACTAAATAACAAAGAGTATACTATTGTAATCAATGGTAATCTTAATGCTCCAGCCGATACAATTGTAGGAAAAATACCAGAACTAAAACCCGGACAAACGGCTACAATAATTTTAGAACTTGAACAAAATATTAACAAAAATAGAGATATGCACTTTAAGATAATAACGGAAGAAGGGGGCATTTTTGTTTATACTGTTGTTTCTGGCCAACGAAGTGATTAATTTTACAACTTTAAAATTAACACGTAAATTTTATGGGAATTTCAAAAATAGAAAAAAAGCCAATGATGGGATCTGAACCCACGACCTTTCGATTACAAGTCGAATGCTCTAGCCAGACTGAGCTACATTGGCACAAAATAAAATAAAAAAATTGACTGTTTAAAATGTTACCCGATGTCTATTTTTAGGTCAACATTTGATTTTATTAACTTTCAAATTTTTTCTTAGCCAGCAGTCAATTTATAATGTTGCCTAAAACTGAAAAATTTGTGAAATTAAAATACATCAATCCAATCAGGCTAAAATTTCTAATGTTAATGTTTTTTGGGACAGGAATTATTGGAATTTTAATTGGATTGACTGTTGCTCCAGTCGTGTCTTCAGATTCATCATTATTGATTACCTTTATGGGCGTAATTAATTTGTCATTAGGAGGATTTTTTGGATGGATTTTTCTAACCCAACAACCAGATGAAAGGGACAAAAGAAAAAGAAAACCCAAACAAAAATAATGTTTTTAATAAAATAATTTTTAAATTAACATTTTGTATTTTTTCCAAAATCCTGAAAATAATCAAGATAACAAATTAAGCTTTAAAGATTCTAATTGGAAATAATTTTAGTAAAATTTTGAATCCTTAAAATTCTAAATAATTAATTTAAAGTATAAATAATTAATTTAAAGTATAAATAATAAAGCCGTTTCATCAAGAAAAGAATTGCTAGATCTAATCGCCAAAAAATTATTTCTTACAAAAGGCAAGGGAATTCATGAGGATCGTCTCACAAGTTTTGAATTTGCTCTAAGAGATGCCGGGATTGCTGGAACTAATCTTGTTTTAATTTCAAGTATATTTCCTCCACATGCAAAGTTAATTTCAAGAACCGAGGGGTTGAGGCAAATAAAACCAGGACAGATTTTATTTACAATTTATTCCAAAAACCAAACAAACGAACCTCACAGAATGTGTTCTGCGTCTGTGGGTATTGCAAGACCAAAGGATCCAAATCGGTATGGCTATCTTTCTGAATACGAATCTTTTGGACAAAACCAATCTCAAACAGGAGATTATGCTGAAGATGTTGCTGCTCAAATGTTAGCCTCGTCTCTTGGTATCCCATTTGATATCGATAAAAGCTGGGATGAAAAAAGACAACAATGGACAATTTCCGGGCAAATTTACAAAACTCAAAACATTACACAAAGCACCAAAGGAGACAAGGACGGCAAGTGGACTACTGTCTTTGCAGCAGCAGTTTTACTGATTTAATTATTTTTTATACCCTCCAAGGAAAAATACAACTGCGCCAATTCCACCTATAATTATTATTGCCAAAATTATAATGGATTCATCCAAAGTTACTTCTTCAGTACTGGTTGGTTTGTCTTCCCCTAGTGAAAAAACTAAATCTGCTCCATCGATAGATGTTTCTTTACCAAAAATATATTTTCCCTGAATCATTTCCCCGTTTTCAGGATCAAAAATCCATCCTTTTTTGTCAAGTTTGGTTGGAATCTTTTCTCCGTCTATAATTTGTGTGGGAATTATGTTACCTTTTACATTTGATATGGTAGTTGGTTCCGCTGAAAGTATTACAATCTGAAAAATGGAATTCAAAGGATAAAATCCAGATGAAAAGTATTCTGATCGTTTCAACTCATCAGTTTTCAAAAATTCTAGGGGTGCCAATTTGGTGAGGTTTGATGCTGCTTGAGGATAGTCAACAGATAATTTCAATTGGAGTAATGAGGTATTATTGAAAGGTATAATGGAGAATGTTACCTTTGCATTATCTTCAGTAGATAGATTCTTTGCAGTTTCGTAAAATCCACCGGAATCTCGGATTGCTTTAGGAATCAGTAATGCTGAAATTTTCTCATACATTGAGCTAGTATCTTCCATGGGCATAGTGAATACCGCTGAAACTGTTCCTCTTCCGGAAACTACCCCTGAAGTTTCCAAAGTTCTGTTAATTTCATCATCACTATGAATAAAAACAGAGTGAAATTGTGCATCGGTATCAAAGGTTTGATTTATTTCATCAATGAATAATTCTGCTATGGCTTTTGTGTGGTCTTGGATTTCTATTATTCCCTTGTCCGAGAGATCTCTTTTCACATTAATCATAATGCATGCATCATCTACAACTCCAAGGACACATTGTTGCTGATTTGTAATTATTACAGAAGTTATTCTTTTATCATCCCTAATTTTTTTCTCTAGTTCAGAGGGAATTTTTATCTCTTGGATGCTTGTAGTCTGCAGAGTAATTGAAACTGTAACATCTTGAGTTTTACTTTTATCTACTAACACTTGGGCTGTTTCTTGAAAGGTTGCTAAACTTAGGTCTTGAGAATATGCATAATTTGTTGTAATTATCAACATTCCAGCTAACACAAATAATACAATTATTTTTTGCATAGGTTGCTCCTCTTTCTATGAAATTATTAAATTTATTCTTAATTTGAAGCACAAAAATTTCAGACATTGAATTCTTGATGAAAACTTTTTGGTAATTTTGCCATATTTATCTAACTTGTAACTAATATTGTGTATTGAAGATAAATTTTTACTAGCAATGGCCTTAGTCTCATCTCTTGTAGATCTATTTCAAGATCCTACCTTTTCCCTAATTGCAATTTCAGGTGCTTTTGTAATTGGATTAGTACAAGGAATTATTTTGGGTCGAGCAATTCTAGTTCGCTTTCCCAGATTACAAAATAATGTGAAAAAAGTTTCAATCTCTTTGTTTATAATATTTTTTGTAAATGCCATTTTGAGTGTTCCACGTTTTGCATCACCAGAAAAAATTGATTTTTCATCCATTTCTCAAGCTACAAGTACCGGAGAAGCAGCATCAATAATTTTTCTAATACTTGGAATCAATACTGGATTTTTAGCAGTATTGGCAATATCTGTAACAGTCATGACTTTGGTCTTACTAAAACTAACTCATATCCATGGGATTCCAAAGTGGTTTGTTTTCTTTTTTAGTCTGCTAATCTTGTTATTTACCGGATTGAGCAGATTTACCGATCTTACTCCAAGTGCATTTGAGGTTTTTTTGTATTTCCTTTATCAACTCGGGCTAACTATTGGAATTTTAGCTGGTACAGTTCGAAAAATAAAACCAAAATTACAAGATTTGAAATAACTTACTTTCAAAGGTTTAAATCTGTTAAATATTTTTTTCATATTGACATCGAATTCAAACCGTTCGGGGAACAAGCTGGCAGCCCATGCGTTGGGCTGTCAGCCCCATTTATTGTAAAAAGTTTTAATTGATTGCTTCTAATTCTTTAACTTGAGTTTTAATGAAATCAAATCCTCCTTGCCAAAATTTAGGTGATTTGATATCCAGTCCATACTCATTTAACAAAGTTTCTGGCTTTTGTGAGCCACCAGCTGAGAGTATGCTAATGTATGACGGAGCAAAATCATTTCCTTCTTTCTTGTATCTTTGGAACAATGATAATGCTAGCAAATTCCCAAAGGAATATGCATAACAGTAAAATGGTGAGTGATAAAAATGTGGAATGCAACTCCATTCTATTGCAAAGTCTTCTGACAGACTAACAGAGTTACCAAATTGTTCTTTCAGATTTTTTAAATATGTCTTTGAGATTTCATCAATAGTTGTACCTCGTCCAATTTGTTCATGTATATCCTTTTCAAAAATCGTAAAAAATGATTGTCTCATTATTGTAGCATACAAATCATCTATTTTTTCTGAGAGTATTATCTTCTTTTCATTATCAGTAATTTTATTTGAAATATTATCATACAACAGCAGTTCTGAGAAGGTCGATGCAGTCTCTGCTAATGGTAATGGTGCATCTTGTACTAGAATGGATCTGTCTTGTGCAGCCTGGCTATGTACTGCATGGCCTAACTCATGGGCTAAAGTAAAAACATCTCTTGATTTTCCAGTAAAATTAACTAAAACAAAGGGCGTGATTTTTGGAGTTATTGTACTGCAAAACGCTCCATCTCTTTTTCCTGTTCTAATGGCAGAGTCTATGTGTTTTTCATCAAATACTTTTCTTGCAAATCTTTCTAGTTTTGGGCTGAATTTGCCTAATGACTCTAAAACAAGTTTTACTGATTTTGCATATGGGTAGTTTTTTTCTTTAATGTTAGAGGCGGCAGGTGCATAAAGGTCATATCTTCGGAGTTTCTTCAAGTTTAGCATCTTTGCTTTTTGGATAAAAAATTTTTGAAATACAAACGAATTTTTTCTGCAAACTTGTAACAAGGATTCTATTGTTTTATCATCAACATCATTTCCAATATTTCTCATAGATATCGGAGTTTTGTACCCTCGAATATCTACTCCTTCATGTCTCCAATTAAGAACAATGTTCTGATAAATCTCACCTACTACTCCTTTGTTTTCAAAATATTTTGTAAGTAATGTTTTGTATGCCTTTTCTCTAGTTTTGGCACTGGTACTTCTTACAAAATTTGTTAGTTCCTCTCGTGTAAGCTTCTTTGTTTTCTTCCCTACCTTCATTTTGTACTCGAAGGCGTTTGTTATCTTATCAAATAGTTTTACAAGCGCAGAAATTCCTGTAACATCAAGCGTGTTGATTATTTTTTCTTCGGGCTCAGTGAGTGAATATTTTGCAACTATTCTTTTATGTTTTAGGTATTCCGAAAGCTCTCCTGAATCTTTTATTAGTCTATTGGCATTTTTGTCATCAACTTGGGTTTTCCACCATAGATCAAAAAATAGAATTTTATTGGAAATGTCTGAACCTAGTTTTGACATCATAGTCAACAGGGATGTCGCCTCATCTGATTGTGTATTGGCCGAATAGGATAATGATGCATATCCACCAATCAGGCTCATTTTTTCAGAAATAATTTCAATGTCTTTGAGAATTTTCATAAACTTTTTTGATGACATTTTAGGGTCAAGTCTGGATTTAATTTTCTCAAATTTGTTAGAAATTATTTGAATGTCTTTAATCTTTTTTTGAAATTCAGAACTCTTGTGATTTTTGCCAATTTCTGATAAATCCCAGCTTCCTAGTTGGTACTCTGACATCCTTTATCACTATTTTCTGACTATTAAAAAATGAATATAGTGTGTCAAATTGTTGATTAGACGTTCTCAATTAATGCCTGTTTTTTGATAAAAGATAATATCCTATGAAAATATGCATAATATGAGATTTAATGACCTATCAAGATACACTAGAGAAATTGTTCTCTGAAACTAAAATTAAAGATGTGATGACAAAGGCCTTGGTATCCGTCGATCCGGCAACAAGTCTTTATCAAATCTCAAAGATGATGGAGCAGGGTGGCATGGGATCAATTTTGGTAAAAAAAGATGGAGTCCCTTCTGGCATTATCACTGATAGGGACTTTGCAATAAAGATTGCAGCATATGGCGTTTCAATGGATTCTCCGGTGGAAAAAATTGCCACGTTTCCATTACAAACAATAAACTCTAATGATTCGCTTTTAGATGCTGCAAAGACAATGGCTGATAAAAAAATTCGCAAGCTTGCAGTAGTTGAGGAAGGAAAAGTTGTAGGAATTATTACTTCAACTGACTTGGTAAATCAATTGGCTGCAAAGAGATAAATTTTAAAATTTTTGTTCTAGTAATATTCTTCATGTATGTAACACCACTTCCATGACTTGTCAGGAATTGCCTGCATGACTGGGTGTCCAGTGTCTTTGAAATGCTTTGTAGCATGTTGTCCAATTGATGAGTCACAACAACCGACATGGCCACAAGTCAGACACATTCGGAGTGCAACTGTTGGCATTTGTTCTTTTTTACATTCCTCACATTCTTGTGTGTTTGGAGATAACTTTATTACTTGAGAAAAATGTTCACACTGTTTCATATATTGTATAAAACCAACTCAAATGTAAACTAGTACTTTTTGAGAGTATAGCGAAATGGAGAAAACAATACTCTTTCTAGTTTTATCATGTTGTGCTTTTTGTCATATTCGTACTTGTTCATAGATCCCTTTGGAATCTCCACAATTACATTAATTATTTCTGGAATCTCAATTCCTGTCTCAATATCATGCCAAAAATTTTTGCTCATAATCTGACTCCTAATTATATTTAATCATAATATGAATTGTAGCCAGTTTTAGTAGATTCGTAAAAAATTGGGTAAATTGTTTTATTCCTTTTCGATATTATTTGGTGTGGCAAAAATTGCAGTGATTGTAGGGTCTGTAAGATCAGAAAGGCAAGGAATCAAGGTTGCAAACTGGATTGTAAAAAAACTAAAAGAACGAGGTCACCAGGTAGACTTGGTTGATCCTGCCAAATTACAATTACCACTGTTGGATAAAATGTACAAAGAGATGAAGAATCCCTCAGAAAATTTACAAAAACTTTACACAATCATAAAGGACGCTGATGGTTACATCCCTGTAACGCCTGAGTATAATCATAGCATATCAGCTGCAATGAAAAACACGTTGGACTATTTTTTAGAAGAATATTTTTTCAAACCATCAGCTATCGTATCATACTCTGTTGGAGCATTTGGGGGAATACTTGCAGGGAATCATCTCAGACAAGTTCTAGCAGAGATGGGCGCCCCTGCTATTCCGTCTCAGCTTCCAATATCTAGAGTTCAGGATGTTTTTGGAGAAAATGGGGAATTACTTGATAAAAACTATGAGCGAAGATCTGAAAAGTTTTTTGATGAATTTGAATGGTATGTCACTGCACTATCAGAGCAAAGAAAGAAAGGAGTACCTTACTAGATTTTCTCATCATTGTTTGGAATTACTTTGAAAATGTTTACTGTATATTGTCCCTCAAAGATGATTGTTATCTGTCCTGTATCTACATCTACATCTCTGATGCGAAACTTGTACTCAAAGGAGCCTGGCCAAAACGAAGTGTTGTCAATTTAAAAATTATATTTTAAATTACTTTAAAAAATTTATTACCAATTTGTTTTGGTAATTATAGAAAAATAATTTTGTAACATTTTTTTGATACAGCGATCTATGCTTATATTGATGAACTTCATAATTGTAATAACTTTGGGCGATAGAAGAGCAGTATGTAACAAGGGTTTAGTGTCATACCACTATGTGATGTCTCAAGTTTGGGGGACATTCCATATTGCGTAGCTATACAATTCTTGTTGCATTACTTTTTGTTTCATTTGGATTCACATCTGCCTATGCTGATGAAACTTTTGTAGATCCTGACAGCTTTTCTTTTGGCCAAATACCTGAATCATATTTGCCAAAACATGTTCCTGTAATTATCGATCCACTAACTGGCGAAGAACCTGTTGTTGACAAATCTAAAAATTATATTCTCTATCCTATCCATCAAGCGTCTATTATTGAATCCGATGAAAAACAACTGGTAAACATTGATGGTCAACAATTCTATCTAGTACCTGACACACTAGATAGAACAGCTAACATTTTAGCAGTACTCTTGCTTGCAGTGCCATTTGGTCTAATTGTTTATAGACTGTCTGATGCTGATCCGATACCGGTAAAATACGCCAAACTATCCGGCATTGCAATTGCTTTTGCAATGGTTTCCCTAATGACTACTCCAATTGCAATTGGTAATTCATTTTGGGGATACGCCCTCGCCAATTCTGATACTGAGATAAACATCCCCCAATCTGTTGACTCTCTTTACTTTGATTCCTGGAATTTCTCCGTAAATGGAGGAATTATAATACTTGACGGTGATAATTCTGCAATATCCCTTGATGGCCTTGATGATTACCTCGTAATAGATTCAAAACTTCCAGAAAAACTAGATAATTTCTCAGTTTCAGCATGGGTTAAACCAGACTACAAGAAAGGTGCTCCTGCTATTCTCTCTATAGTAAGTGAGGCCGAGGCCTTTAGTTTATCAATCAACAACGACAAGGTCGATAAAAACGTGGCAGTGTTTTCAGTTTATGACGGAATAAAATGGCACCAAGTACCATCAAAGTCTGCAATACCAGAACAGTGGACACATATTTCTGCAACCTACTCTGGAAATGGAATCAAGATATTTGTAAATGGAATACACGAAAACTCTCAAAAGATTGATGGTGACTATTCTCTAACATATCAATATGGCGTTTCAACTCAGAACAGCAATGACTACATCTCTTCACAATCAGATGTACTAGTTGGTGCATTTACCCCACTTGCAAGTGATAGTAATTCAGTTCAAGATCACTTTTCAGGATTAATTGATGATGTTACACTTTATGATACTTTACTTTCCTCTGAACATATTTCTGCAATTGATGAAAACAACAGAACACCGGACGTTATCCAAGAACCAGAAGTTCATTCAGCCGAGTCTGTACCAGAGCAAACTGGAACTGCAAACGAGTATGGATTTGTAA
>PVMK01124145.1_pt1 | contig 19067 bp, 25 predicted proteins | sample 1853481 | NCBI WGS metagenome assembly PVMK01 (sample SAMN08533507, study PRJNA380276) | Marine sediment metagenome, whole genome shotgun sequencing project. | reverse complement strand
CTTGCGACTCTTGAGTTCCTTGCCATCGAGGTGAAACCCGATGACTTCGCGCAACAGCCGGTTTGCGGCCCGCAGAACGTCCGGTTCGTCAAACCGCTGTTCGGCAATGGCGGCCAGCTGACCGCCGTCGAACACGAGCGGACCCTCGGATCGGCTCACACGCACTGGCCCTTGCTCAAATCGGTACTCGTAGTGCAGCTCCGGTTGCAGCGGATCGCGCGATCCAGCCTCGTGATCAAGATTGAGTGCGTATCCCAGCTGCCGCACAAGCTCAACTTCGAACCGTCGCAAGCAGGGTGCCACATCCCCGGCAGCAGCCAGCGCCTGAATGGCACTCTCATAAATGTCGAATATCTCCGGCTGAGGGTCGTGCCGATGCAGAAAATGTAACAACAGCTCGTTGACATAGAATCCCGATAGAAGCGCATCTCCTGACAATCGCAACGGCGCGCCGTGCACGTCAGCGCCGGTCAACGTGCCGAGATCGGATCGTTGCACCCAGGACATGGCCAATGGCATGAATGGCCGTAGAACACCGCGCAGTCTTGATTTCGCGCCGCGACTGCCGCGGGCAACCAGTGCCAGTTTGCCGTGATCACGACTCAGCACATCGAGAATCTGGCTTGTATCCCGAAACGGTCGGTGATGCAGGATGAATGCGGGCTGCTCCTGAACTCGCCTCACTGCAATTCGTATCCGAGCCGCATCAGGTCTTGTTCACTGTCCGACCAGTTATCCTTGACCTTGACCCACAGTTCGAGATGCACGCGGCAACCAAGTTGCTCGCGTAATTCGAGGCGCGCGGACTGACCGACCGTCTTCAGCACTTTGCCGCCTTTACCAACGACGATACCTTTTTGGCTGTCGCGATCCACCCAAATTACGGCGTTAATCTCCAAGCGCTCGTCATCCAATTCGTAGCGTTCGATCTGAACCGTAAGACCGTACGGCACCTCCTGGTGCAGCATGAGCATCAGCTTTTCACGAATCACTTCCGCTGCCTGAAACTCGGCACTGCGGTCGGTTTGCATTTCCTGCGGAAACAACGGTGGCGACTCCGGGAGAAAACTCGGGATAACGGCCATCAGTGCATCCAGATTGTGTTTTTTTAACGCCGAAAGCGGAAAAATCTCCGCGAATTCATGCCGCTTTGACAAGGCCGCAATCGCCTCCAGCAACCGTTCTTTCGGATGCACACGATCCACTTTATTAAGCACTGCGATAACGGGCGACTCTGTTGATCGGAAGCGATACACGACATCATCATCCTCTTCCGTCCAGTGCGTCGCTTCTGCAACGAAAAGAATGAGATCGGCGTCCGCCAACGCACTGGTCGCCGTACGGTTCATCATTCGGTTCATTGCTTTGGCCGCCTTGCGGTGAATGCCGGGCGTATCGACGAATACGATCTGGGTGTCGCCCTCGGTATGCACTGCGAGAATTCGATGCCGCGTCGTCTGCGGCTTGTGTGTAACGATACTGATCTTTTTGCCCATAATGGCATTGATCAGCGTCGACTTGCCGACGTTTGGACGACCGACAACAGCGACAAATCCACAACGTGTTGGCATTAGCTCGTATCGCCCTCGGCAAGTGCAGCCAGCATTTCTTCAGCCGACTCCTGTTCGGCATTGCGTCGCGTAGTCCCGCTGCCGGTAGTCACCGTCGTGCCGTCCCTAACCGAGCAATTGACTTCAAATTTCTGTTGATGCGCTTTCCCCGACACACTCGCGAGCTCGTATGACGGCAGCCCGAGTGCTCGTGCTTGCAACCATTCCTGCAATCGCGTTTTCGGGTCTTGCAATTCATCGACTGACGGGAGATTGGTCAGCCGATCGCCGAAGGCGCGTTCAGTGACGCTCCTCGCAGCCTCAAAGCCTGCATCAAGATAGACGGCGCCGAATATCGCCTCAAGCGCATCGGCCAGGATCGACTCTCGCCTGTGACCGCCCGACTTACGTTCACCACCGCCGAGAACCAAATGATCTCCGAGACCGAGACTCGACGACAATTCAGCAAGCGAAGTGTCTTTGACGAGCGACGCACGTAGTCGGCTCAAGTCTCCTTCGGGCGCATTGGCATGCGTACGAAAAACAACCTCGGCAATAACAGCATCAAGAACTGCGTCGCCGAGAAATTCAAGCCGTTCGTTGTTATCACCGGGGCAACTTCTGTGTGTCAGAGCTTGTTGTAGCAGGTGGGCATCGTTAAATCGGTAGCCCAGCGTTGTCTGGAGCCAGGTCTCAGCCTTGGACGCCACGACTTCTAGCGACGCACAATTTCAGTCTTGTCGAAATGCACTGTGAATGAGATATGGCCAATAAAAGGCGTCGTATGATCGTAAACGGCAGACACTTGCAGTCCGCCGTCGACAGGTGTAACCGGAATGTCTCGCGCCTTGATTTCGCCAACGCTATCCACATCGAAGCGCCGCGCGATCGACCGGCGTATTGCCATCCGATTCGCGTTCTGGCCTTCGAATTCTGCAACGACGCCGTCAACGACTCCGACAATCTTCATGTAATTCAGATAAACGGGCATCAGACGTAAGCCAGCAAAGCCAAACAGCCCGATGAAAACAATCAGGAAAATAATACCAAGCGTTGTCATACCTGCCTGGCGCCGCGCGGGGCGCCGTTGCAAGCCGTTCTGTAGTCGTCTCATGCCTTGCATAATGTAGCACTGCAAAAAATGCAGTCTCCTAAATAGATCACATCAGATTTAACGCAATTTTAGTGCTCAAAGCGGTGACTTGCACCACATTATTCGATCTTGCTGCCAATTCGCTCCCAACGGGGCCAGTTCCAGCCGTCCAAATGCATCCAGATTCGCACCGCCTCTCCGACGAGATGCGACTCCGGAATCGCATCAATGAAGCGACTGTCGCGACTATTGTCGCGGTTATCGCCCATGACGAAATAATGTCCAATCGGGACCTCGAAAGTACCATCCGCGCGTTCGTTAGTCGCATTTGTAATGAGTATTTGATGCTGACGCTCGCCGAGTTGTTCGACAAATCGCGGGTCATTCACCGACCCGTGCGGGTGCTTCTCCAGATCAATACGTTGGCCATTAACCGTCAATACATGGCGTTCGTAAGTAATCGCATCGCCGGGCAGGCCAACGACTCTCTTGATGTAGTTGATACTCGGATCCGACGGCAAACGAAAAACGATGACGTCGCCTCGCTCCGGCTCACCAGTCTCCAGGATTTTAGACTCGGTGACAGGCAGACGCAGACCGTACGCATATTTTTTGACAAAAATGAAATCGCCCTGCATTAACGTCGGCATCATCGATCCAGAAGGAATTCGAAATGGCTCGAACACGAACGATCGAATCACCAAAACAAAGAGTAGTACTGGAAAAAACGATCGCGAATACTCGACTAAAGTCAGTAATGCAATCGAGCCACCCTTTTTGTGCCTGCTACGCCAGATAAACTTGTCCAGGACAACAACAAGACCCGAAATTAATGTCAGAACGGTAAGTATTAATGCTAGATTCATGCTCAATATAGAGTTCTCATTTGTCCATTCTTAGAACGGCCAAGAATGCCTCCTGCGGAATTTGGACCGATCCTACCTGTTTCATCCGGCGCTTGCCGGCCTTTTGTTTTTCAAGCAATTTGCGCTTGCGTGAGATGTCACCCCCGTAACACTTGGCAGTCACATTCTTTCGCAAGGCCTTGACCGTGCTACGCGCAATGATCTGACTGCCAATTCCGGCCTGGATCGCGACTTCGAACATTTGCCGTGGAATGAGTTCTCGCATTTTCTCGACCAGTCCCCGACCGCGTTGCTGTGCGCTCGCACGATGCACGATGATTGATAGCGCATCAACACGTTCCTTGTTAATCAGAACATCAAGTCGCACGAGATTCGCGGGCGCAAATCGTTCGAAGTGATAATCAAACGATGCGAATCCACGGCTGACCGACTTGAGTCGATCGAAAAAGTCGAGCACAACCTCCACGAGTGGCAATTCGTACTCGATCGAAACCTGGTTGCCCAGGTAGCGGATGTGCTTTTGAACTCCGCGCTTCTCGACACACAACTTGATGACCGCACCGACGTGTTTATCCGGAACCAGGATATTCGCGGTAATGATTGGCTCGCGCAATTCGTCGATCTCATTAGCTGGCGGTAGTTTAGACGGGTTATCCACGTGCACGATTTTTCCAGTCGTGTCGACAACTTCAAAAATTACGGTCGGTGCCGTCGTTATCAATTCCAGGTTGTACTCGCGCTCCAGCCGCTCCTGCACAATTTCCATGTGCAGCAGGCCCAGAAAACCCACAGCGAAAACCGAACGAGAGCAACCGACGTTTCGGCTCGAAATGCAATGCCGCATCGTTCAGGCGCAGCTTTTGCAGCGCCTCACGAAAATTTTCATAATCCTCAGATAGAATGGGAAACAGGCCGGCGATACGCGTGGCTGCACTTGCTCGAAACCGGGCAACGGTTCCTCACAGGCCTCGTGAGTCAGTGTGAGCGTATCGCCCACGGGAGCACCGTATATGTCCTTGATACCGGCGATCACAAACCGACCGATCCGGTCGGCAGTTCGTCACGATCCTCCATTTTCGGTGTGAAGCAACCCACGCGATCCGCCTGATAGGACGTGCCAGTCGACATGACGGTGATCTTGCTGCGCTTGGGCAGCCTGCCATTCATCACGCGCACCAAAGACACGACACCCACATAGTTGTCGAACCACGAGTCAATAATGAGCGCTTGCAACGGACCGTCGGATTGCCCTCGGGTGCCGGAATTCGGTCCACAATAGCTTCGAGCAATTCCGGGACTCCTGCGCCAGTCTTGGCACTTACCATCGCGGCATCGGTCGCATCGATGCCGATGATGTCTTCTATCTCGGCAATTACCTGATCGGGCTCCGCCGCCGGGAGATCGATCTTGTTCAATACGGGAAGAACTTCGAGGCCCTGATCGATGGCTGTGTTGCAATTCGCCACACTTTGCGCCTCGACTCCCTGCGCGGCATCGACGACCAGCAATGCCCCTTCGCAGGCAGCAAGTGAGCGTGAAACCTCATAGGAAAAGTCGACGTGACCGGGCGTATCAATAAAGTTGAGTTTATAGACCTCACCGCTCTTTGCCGTGTAGTCCAGCGACACGCTCTGAGCCTTGATCGTAATGCCCCGTTCGCGCTCCAGGTCCATCGAATCCAGGACTTGATCGGCCATTTCTCGGTCCGACAGACCACCACATAGCTGAATAAACCGATCGGCAAGCGTGGACTTGCCGTGATCGATATGAGCAATGATTGAGAAATTACGGATTCGGTTCATGTCAGGGTGTTGCTCAAAATCTTTGTGAGCGCGTCGCGATCGAGATGATACTGACAGATGAAGTCCCCGTCATATTTAACGACCGGTACCCGAGTATCGTACTCATTGCGGACGACTGAATACCTGCAGTTTCGGCACCTAAAGACCAGCCTGCGCGCCACGCAGCCTCTTCGCGACCCTTGGCACGAAGCTTCCGAGACAAGCGGTTTGCTGCAGCCGCCACCTGCTGACGACCAGCCCACCCAGCAGACCGACAATCGCGGCGCTCGCCGCCGCCGCATCGCCGAGCACCATCACATACGCGAAACCTGCAGCGGCGATTGCGCCGAGCATCGGCAGTCCATAAACAATAAGCGCCGCTTGCAGCAGGTTTTTGGGCGTCAATTCAATCTCTACATTATCGCCCTCGGTTAAATCCAGACTGGCGTTGAATGAGGCTTCAACCCGCCTAAGTCGACTACTGCCCACCAGCAACCCTGCACCGCAGCCCTTGCCAGCCGCGCAGCGTGGACACGCAGTGCCGACGTCGACGTCGATAATAGCCCGCGTACCGCGAGCGTCCGTAACAAGGGCTTGAATAATACCGGTGGGGTTGTCCATGCGGGATGATATCCCCTTTTGGGGATCAGAGAGCACTTACCGTGGCTGCATGGATCTCGCGATCTGCTCCACGGTTGCGGCCGGCACTTCACCGACCGCGGTCACCCGGAATCTCCCGACGCGATGCTGAACGCATTGGAAGCACCAACGCGCGAGCGGCTCGCAGCATTTTGGTCTTTACCAGGCTCGACGAATACCGACACACTAGCGAGCCCGTCGCTCAACATCATCTGCGTGACTGGATCATCCGAACCCGATATCCGCTCGCCGCGCGTGGACGTAACTCGAAATCCGGGAGGTAAGTTATCGCTTACCCAGTCAGTAACGACTTCGGGCGCGTCCGTCCGTCGCGGCTTTGTGTACCAACGAAAACCGTCAATGTCGATTGATGGCTGAATATCGCTGACATCAATTTCTGCGTTGAACGTGATGTCGGCGAATTTGACCTGCTCGATTATTTCGCCGTGTTCGTCTAAAAGCTTGGTTTGTAGTGGGAACCCCGTCGCGATATCCAGCCAGATGCGATGACCGTAGCGAAAACTGTCATGTGGCCGAATGGCTAGCATGATGGTTTTGCGACCAGCAATTCGCTCCTTGCGAACAATCGATACGTCGTACTCGTTGCCAAAACGAATATCACTCGATGGCAATGTCGAGAATAGCGTGCTCTTGTCGTCCCACTCTTCGACCACCACGGACTTCCGTTCGGGCATGATGAATCGTACTTCGTTGCCGTTTCGAATGATCTCGAGGTCTTTGCCTTGCTGGATGATCACCTTCTCGCATATGACACCTTCAGATACAACGTGCATAACCTTGAGTGCATCGACCAGTCCATCCTGAATTCGAATCACCGTGCCTTCGTAGTTGGTCGTTTGAACGGCGCTGGTCATTTTCTGCAGCCAATCACGCGGACCCGGATCCTGCGCATACGCCGGTTGCGCAGCCGACCCGAGGCCGACGAACACGACATTAATCGCCGCGATCGTCTTGATTTGAGTAATTCTCATTGCGCTGTCGGTGTTACGGCGTTGGCCGTTCCTCAGTCGCGTCGTCCGGCGGATCTATTTCTTCCAGGTCGTTGTCGAGGTTTTCGTCTTCATGCATTCGTACGGTGACAAGCCGCGCGCTAAAGTTGTTGTTGCCCGATTCCGACGACATGCGATTGTGCCGTTCAAAATATTTGAGCTCGGGTACCGTGTACGATCCGTCGTCAGCCTCCGCCGCGACAACCGGAGCAGCAAGATCACCCTCGACACCCGGAACGTCGGCCAATTGCTGCAAACCAAGGATAGCGGCAAGCGCTACGCTCGCTGCTATCGCGAAACCAGCAAGTGGTCGAACATAACGGCCTGCAGCGGTCTCGATACCGTCAAAATCACTGTGGATCGATTTGTCATCGATTGCCGCTGAAACGCGTCCACGCAAGGCATCAAGTCCGGCCACGCTACGCTGCCCGCGCAGCGCACGACCAATGGCAAAATACTCAGCCGCCCGCTGTCTGAGTGCCAGATCCTGGCTCATTCTGCGCCGCAGCAATTCCGCCTCATTCTCCGGCAATTCGCCATCCACAAATGCAGAGATCTGCATCTCTATTCCTTCGTTCATTTCTACTCGCCTGTTTAACGTATCAGCGTCCCGACTTTCTTGCCTATGGCATCCCGGGCCCTAAAAATCCTCGATCGCACCGTTCCAACTGGACATTCCATGGTCTGTGCGATTTCCTCGTAACTCATCCCATCCAGCTCTCTCAAGATGATGGCTGTTCGCAGATCATCTGGCAGAGCCTGGATGGCGCGCTCCAATGTATCCTGTAACTCCATGCTCAATGCAACTCCTTCCGGAGTATCGGTCTCTTTCAGTTTCGCATGCAGGCCATATTGTTCCGGATCCTGCAAATCAAGCTCAATGTCAGCAGGCCGCCGCCGCTGCGCTGCAAGATAATTCTTCGCAGTGTTCACGGCAATGCGATAAAGCCACGTGTAAAACGCGCTGTCGCCGCGAAACCGTGGCAATGCCCGGTATGCCTTAATAAAGGCTTCCTGACTGATGTCCAATGCCAGTTCGGGGTCACGCACATATCGCATTACCAAATTGACGATCTTGTGCTCGTACTTGAGCACTAACAAGTCAAACGCGCCTTTATCACCTTTCTGGACCCGTTTGACCAGCTCCTTATCCGTCGACTCATTCGACATGCGGGCGTATCCGACTGACTCCGGGATAGACCGGCGAGACCAATGAAAGTTCTCCGGGAAAGGCTCTATATATTCGCATTATGTGACACAGATCCAAGGGCGCCGCTGCTGGCTTCGAAACGGGGGCATGTTAGCAGTTTCAGCTGGCTGCCCCCAAGTGCCGCCATATCACCTGCAAGCGGCGCCATTGCTCACTTTGCAGTGAATTTCGGCGCAGCAGCTCATGATAGCGGCCACCGCTCGCCGGTTTCAATCTCAACCAGGCCAGTTTTCGCAACACGATGGAACCGTTGCCAATCGTCGCAGTTTGCCAATGCCCGTCATTATTACGGAGTTCGATCCGACCATCAGAATACATCCTGATGCGACCGAATTGTTTATACGCAGACGATATAACGATCAATTCCACGCCCATCCCAGTCAGCCAGATGCTGGATCCGGCAACGCGCAGCAGGCCGTCAATCGGCAAGCTGACAATGGTGACGATTCCAAGTGACATTGCCACCCAGGCTGCGGCTACCACGATTCGACGCATCGCGGTGTCAGGAGTCAGATCTGTCGAGTAGCTTTTGGATGACAATGGTCAGTTCCGGTGGGTGTGACTGCTGCTGCAATAGGTAGCCCAGGAGATCCGGATCTGGAAGCGCCAAAAGCGACTGAAATGCGGCTTTTTCGGTCTCGCACGCGACCGCGTAGTTCCGATCCAGATAGTTCAGCAGCAACTCGTCGAGTTCGCGCATTCCTCGTCTACACTGCCACCTAATTCTGGACTGCTGCATTTTCCTGCCTGTGAGACCTGCATTGCCACGGTGGGAGCGGGCCGCAGTATTGGAACACTTTGGTAATCGAACGCTTTAAAGGCAATATTGGGACCCCGCGAGCGAAAGCTGCGGTCGTCAGACCGCTTGAGTCTGATCGCCCGCATGGCGGCCTCCCACGGTGAGGATTACCCATTCCTTCTCTCCGCAAGCATTTTCTTGGTTGCGGCGATGGCCTGTGCCGGATTGAGACCCTTGGGACAGGTTTGTGTGCAGTTCATAATCGTGTGGCAGCGATACAGCTTGAATGAGTCATCCAGATCGTCAAGGCGTTCGTCAGTCGCCTCATCACGGCTGTCTACCAACCAGCGATACGCGGCGAGCAATGCTGCCGGACCCAGGAACCGATCGCTGTTCCACCAGTAACTCGGACACGCCGTCGAGCAACAGGCACACAGGATGCAAGCCGCAGGCTCGTCTATTTTTTCCTGATCTTCTTTGCTTTGCAGTCGCTCGTGATCGGACGGTGGTGGGCTGGTCGCCTGAAGCCAGGGTTTGATCGATGCGTATTGCGCGTAGAAATTGCTCAGGTCGGGTACGAGGTCTTTGACGACAGGCATGTGCGGCAACGGGTAAATTTTCACATCACCTTTCACATCCTCGATCGCCGACGTGCAAGCCAGCAAATTGCCTCCACCAACGTTCATGGCACACGAACCGCAAATACCTTCCCGGCAGGAGCGACGAAAGGTCAGGGTCGGGTCGATCTCGTTTTTAATTTTTATCAGGGCATCGAGCACCATTGGACCGCAGCTATCGAGGTCGACGTCATAAGTATCCATGCGAGGATTCTCGCCGCTGTCCGGGTCATATCGATACACCGCGAATCGCCGTGTGTTTGCCGCCCCGGCGGCGGCCGCGAAGTGCTTGCCTTTGCGAACTCTCGAATTGGGCGGCAGTCTGAAATCAGCCAAGTCTCAACTCCTAGTAAACGCGCACTTTAGGCGGTATCGCATCGACCTCGTCGGTCAATGTTTCCTGGTGAACCGGACGATAGTCAAATGTCACCTCACCGGTGTCATTGACCCAGGCCAACGTGTGTTTCATCCAGTTTTCATCATCCCGATCGGGGTAATCTTCGCGAGCGTGTGCCCCGCGACTTTCGAGCCTATTGACTGCCGACTCAATCGTCGCAGTCGCGTTGAGCATCAGGTTCTCAAGTTCCATGGTTTCAATGAGATCGGTGTTCCAGATCAGCGACCGGTCCGACACTTTGATATCTGCAAGCGACGCAAACGTCTTCCGCAGCTTCTGCGTACCCTCCTCCAGGGTCTCGCCGGTGCGGAAGACCGCCGCGTGATTCTGCATGATCTTCTGCATTTCGAGCCGAATGTCAGCGGTCGGGCGTGCGCCGTCAGCATGGCGCAATCGATCGATGCGTTCGACACTGTTGCTGCCGGCATCTTCAGCGAACGGCCTGTGTTGCGCCGCGGGTGTCATAGTCTCGGCACAGAAGTGTGCTGCCGCGCGCCCAAAAACAACGAGATCCAGTAGCGAATTCGATCCCAGGCGATTAGCGCCGTGCACCGAAACGCAGGCCGCTTCGCCAACAGCCATCAAGCCTGGCACAACTGTCTCGGCGTCGCCGTCTTTGCTCGTAAGGACTTCTCCGTTGAAGTTGGCGGGCACCCCGCCCATGTTGTAGTGCACCGTCGGCAATACCGGAATCGGCTCCTTGGTAACATCGACACCGGCAAAGATTTTCGCTGTCTCGGCGATGCCCGGAAGGCGCTCGTCGACGACCTCAGGCCCCAGATGCTCGAGGTGCAAATATATATGATCGCGTTCCTCGCCAACACCGCGACCTTCACGAATCTCTATGGTCATCGAACGACTGACGACATCGCGAGACGCGAGATCTTTTGCATTTGGTGCGTAACGCTCCATAAATCGCTCGCCATCCGAATTGGTCAGGAATCCGCCCTCGCCACGCGAGCCTTCGGTGATCAGGCAACCGGAACCGTAGATGCCAGTCGGGTGGAATTGTACGAATTCCATATCCTGAACCGGCAAGCCAGCACGCAACACCATGGCACTGCCATCACCCGTGCAGGTATGCGCCGAGGTGCATGAAAAATACGCGCGGCCGTAGCCACCAGTCGCAAGGATGACCTGGTGCGATTGGAAACGATGCAAACGGCCTGTTGCCAGGTCGATCGCAACAACGCCGCGACACGCCCCCTCCTGCATGATCAGGTCAACGGCGAAATACTCGATGTAGAACTCCGCATCGTGTTTAAGTGATTGCTGATACAACGCATGCAACATCGCATGACCGGTGCGATCGGCGGCAGCGCACGTTCGCTGCGCAGTACCTTCCCCATAACGGGTGGTCATGCCGCCGAACGGCCGCTGGTAAATCCGCCCATCATCGGTTCGGGAAAAGGGCACGCCATAATGCTCGAGCTCGATCACCGCATCAGCCGCCTCCTTGCACATGTATTCAATCGCGTCCTGGTCACCGAGCCAGTCCGAACCCTTGACGGTGTCGTACATATGCCAGCGCCAGTCGTCCTCGCCCATATTTCCGAGGGCGGCGCTGATGCCGCCCTGGGCAGCGACCGTGTGGCTCCGGGTCGGAAACACTTTGGTAATGCAGGCCGTGCTAAAGCCGGATTCCGCCAGTCCGAAGGTCGCTCTCAACCCGGCGCCGCCGGCACCGATCACGATGACATCGTGGCTATGGTCGATGAACTCGTAATCGCTCACGCGTCCATCCCAATTTTGAATATCGAGTAAGTCAACGCGATAGCGATCAGGACATGTGCGAATCTTGATGCGATCAGCGACGCTGCTTTTAAGCCGCTTGCATGCACGTAGTCTTCGATTACGACCTGCACACCGAGATAGGAATGATAGGCCAACGTCACGGTCAGCAAGGTCAGCAGAAATACATTGAGTGGATCGGCGACGAATGCGACGACGACTCCGTGCGCGAACAAGTCAATGCCGATGATCGATACTGCAAACCAGAGACCGAGAAATGTCAGAATGATCGCGGTCACGCGTTGCGCCACAAAATGCCTGGTACCGGCATTCACAGCAAAATCCAATACGCTGCCGTCATACCGCCCGCCAATAGCAGCACGAACCATGCCGATGCATTTGCCTGGTGTTTCTCAAAAGCCGTAGCCAAGGTCCCAGACGAGATGTCGCACGCCGTTCGCCAGGTGAAAGAAAAAAGCAAAACTGAAGCCGATGAACATTAGCTTGCCGATCATTGTCGACAGCAGGCTCACAACCCGCTCGTAATCCGCGGCACCTGCCGCCGCACTGATGAGCCACGCACAGAGAACGATCAGTCCGACGGACATCGCAACACCGGTGACCCGGTGCAGGATAGAAAGTGTCATCGTAATCGGCCAGCGATAGATCGAAAGATGGGGTGATAAAGGACTTTTAGTATCGCTCATAACATATTGTTATTTAATGTTTTTGCTATTCAAAAATCGATACAACGACCGGCCTTTTCCCAATCACCGTAGCGCGTCGGGTCAGGGCCCTCCCGACCGCCGATTTCTTTCGGCTTTTCGGGTTCGCACTGCTCTTCGGCGTCTTCTTTTTCTGTATCCTTCGCCTGCATGGCGAAAGTATGCCAGACACAGGATTAAGATGTCAGACATCCCCTTTTCATCAATTATTGTCAGCGGTCAGGATTCGTTCGACTTTCTGCAGGCGCAGCTGAGCATCGATTTGCGATCGCTGGCAAAGCAAGACTGATGCGATTCGAGATCCGTCACGTTCTGGCCAGATTGAGTCGCGTAGCGGAAATCTGGATGCGATACGATCGGCTTGGTGCAACCCCAAAGGCCGTAGAGTCATATGCATGCCCTACCTGGCAGAAGATGCCGATGACTATATCCTGACGATACCGACCGATCTCGTCGATCTGGTCATGCAGCGCATGACCCTGTTTCGATTCCGCTCAAAGGTGGAATTCGCAGCACGTATTGCAACGCAGAAAGAGCTTGGTATCGAGACAACTGTGGACGATTGGCTGCTCAAGAACTTGCGTGCCGGTGTTCCCGAAATCTGGCTTTCGCAGTCTGAGAAATTCACACCGCACATGCTTAATCTCGACATGCTTGACATCATCAGCCTGGATAAAGGTTGTTATCCCGGACAGGAAATTGTCGCGCGGACGCATTTCCGCGGCACGAGCAAGCGACGCTGCCTGCGATTCGAAAGTACGGAACCGTTATCGCCAGGCGACAAGATCTCGGATGGTCAACGTGATATTGGCGAGATCGTCAACGCGATCGGCAATGACCTGCTGGCCGTGGTACCTATCGAAAAGAAAGATGCCGCGCTCGAAGTGAATGGCATTGCTTTGCGCTATATAGCGCTGCCGTATGTTGGCTAGCCCTTGAATGGGATGTTATTCGCTGTGGGAGGCCGCCATGCGGGCGACTCGTATCTGTAATAGCCCACAAACCGGTTATTTCTCTCCCTCATGGCTCGCTACGCTGCGCTTTACTTCGGTCGATAAACACCCAGTTCGCGGGCTATTCGAATACTTCCGGGCGCATATGTGGGAACAGCAGAACGTCTCGAATGGATGCTGAGTCCGTGAAGAGCATGACGAGCCGATCGATGCCAACGCCGATGCCGGCCGTTGGCGGCATCCCGTACTCGAGGGCCCGGATGTAATCGTGGTCGAAGGCCATGGCCTCATCGTCACCGGCTTCACGATTGGCGACCTGCGCGCGAAATCGTTCCGCTTGTTCCTCGGGATCATTGAGTTCAGAGAAACCGTTGGCAATTTCACGGCCAGCAACGAAAAATTCAAAGCGGTCCGTGACGAACGCATCGTCATCGTTGCAACGCGACAACGGGGAGACCTCTGTCGGGTACTGCGTGATAAAGGTTGGTTTGCGCAGCTTATCTTCACCGGTTTTCTCGAATATTTCTATCTGCAATTTGCCCGGCCCGTAACTGTCCTCGACACGGATATTGAGCTTTTCGCAAACACTAACGAGGTAGTCCCTATCGCGGACCCTGGACGCGTCAATGTCTGGATTGAAACTCAGGACAACCTCCTCGACAGTCATCCGGGCGAATGCTTCGCCGAGATCGAATTCTTCGCCCTGGTAGGTCAGACTGGATACGCCCAGCAGCGCATCCGCCATGCCGTGCATCAGGGCTTCGACCATGTCGATAAGATCTTCATAGTCCGCGTAGGCGCGATACAGCTCGAGCATCGTAAACTCGGGGTTGTGTTGCGCTGAAACGCCTTCGTTGCGGAAATTTCGATTGATCTCATACACGCGCTCGAATCCACCCACGATCAGGCGCTTGAGATTCAATTCCGGCGCAATACGCAGGTAAAGCGACATATCGAGTGCGTTGTGGTGTGTCGTAAACGGACGGGCAATGGCGCCACCCGGTGTCGTCTGCATCATCGGCGTCTCGACTTCGAGGTAATCCTGCGCATCGAGGAATGCCCGAATGTACGCAACAATCGCCGAGCGCATTCTAAAGACCTTGCGGCTCTCCTCGTTCATGATCAGGTCCAGGTAACGCTGCCGGTAACGCGTCTCCATATCCGCTAAACCCGTGAAATTTTTCGGGCAGTGGCCGCAAGGGACTTGGTGAGCAATCGGACTTCGTCGGCCCTCACCGTCAGCTCACCTGTCTTGGTTCGAAACAACGCGCCGCTTGCTGCAACTATGTCGCCGACATCCCACTTTTTGAATCCCTGGTAGACGCCTTCTGCCAAACGATCGCGTTCGAGCCGGACCTGGATCTGTCCCGACCGATCCTGCAGCTTGATGAAGCTCGCCTTTCCCATGACGCGTTTTGCCATCATGCGGCCGACCACCGCCACCGCGACGTTCTCCTCTCGCAGAGTTTCGTCGTCGTGGTCGGCAAAAGTCTCATGCAGCTCGTCCGCAATCGCATTGCGTCGAAAGTCGTTCGGATAAGCGCCACCCGCCTCGCGCATCGCATCGAGCTTGCGCCGTCGCTCAGCGATGAGCTTGCTTTCGTCCTGCCTGGCTTCTTCGGTCACTTGCTTACAATCCTTGTTTGAGGCTGGCCTCAATAAAATCATCGAGCCCGCCGTCCAAGACGGCCTGAGTGTTACCGGTTTCTACGTTGGTACGCAAATCTTTGATACGGCTTTGATCGAGGACGTAAGAGCGTATCTGGCTGCCCCAACCCACGTCAGCCTTGTTTTCTTCCACAATCGATGCCTTGGCTCGACGATCCTGCAACTCCAGCTCGTACAATTTCGCTTTGAGCTGCTTCATTGCCTGGGCCTTGTTCTTATGCTGGGAACGATCGTTCTGGCACTGCACTACTGTATTCGTTGGCAAGTGGGTGATCCGCACCGCAGACTCGGTCCGGTTGACATGTTGCCCTCCTGCGCCGCTGGCGCGATACACATCTATGCGAAGCTCCGATGGATTGATTTCAATATCGATTTCGTCGTCCACCTCGGGCGATACGAATACCGACGCAAATGAGGTATGTCGGCGATTGCTCGAATCAAAAGGTGACTTGCGCACGAGCCGGTGTACGCCCGTCTCGGTTCGCAGCCAACCATAGGCGTATTCTCCAGAGATGTGCACGGTCGCACTCTTGATTCCTGCAACCTCTCCAGCAGATGCTTCGATGACCTCCACCTTGAACTCGTGTGCCTCCGCCCAGCGCAGGTACATACGCAAGATCATCTCGGCCCAGTCCTGAGCTTCAGTACCGCCGGCACCAGATTGAATGTCGAGATAGGCGCTATTGGCGTCCATGTCGCCCGAGAACATGCGGCGGAATTCAAGCTCGGCCAATTGCTGTTCGAATTTCTGCAGATCGCTCACAACTTCGTCGGCAGTGGCTTCGTCATCTTCCTCCACAGCCAGTGCAAGCAGCTGGCCGGCGTCATCGAGACCGGCCGTCAGTTCATCGACTGTAATGACGACCCGCTCCAGCGCCGCACGTTCCTGGCCGAGGGCTTGCGCCCGCGCCGGCTCATTCCACACGTCGGGTTGCTCGAGCTCGCGTTGAACTTCGGCTAGCCGCTCCGATTTGCCGTCGTAGTCAAAGATACCTCCTCAACGCAACGACGCGTTCAGTCAGGTCAGTAATCGTGTGTTTGATCGAGCTCGTTTCCATGGTTTTCAGGTAGCTCCAGCACGGACGACGCGCGATCTTATCACGCGTTGCTGTCGCGCAACGCGGTGATTTGCTCGACGACGAGCTGCGCTTTCTCTACACCGCGAAATTCGTTAACGTCGAGGCGAAACGCAAGCTGTACCACACCACGATAGGCGGGCCCTGCCTGGTTAAAAGCGATGGCGTCAATCACGTCTCCACCATTCGCCGGATGCACGCGTAATTTAAGATGTTTCTCACCGACCGTGCGTTGTTCGACGACGGCAAAGTCACCACTCCACATGGGCTCGGGAAAGCCCGAACCCCAGGGACCGGCATCGCGCAAGGATCTCGCAAAGTTCAAGTCGAAAGAGTCTTCGGGAAGCACGCCATCGCTGACGATCGCGCCGCTAAAGTCGGCATCCGGGTACAGGCGATCAAGCTGCTCCGCGGCAGCTCTGGCAAACGATTGGTAGTCCTGTTCAGCGATCGTCAAGCCAGCCGCCATCGCGTGACCGCCAAACCGCACGATCATGCCCGGATGGATCGCCGACACTGCCTCAAGCAAATCGCGGGCATGCACGCCGGGAATCGATCGGGCCGAGCCTTTGAGCAAACTGTCTGATTCTCGCGCAAATGCAATTACTGGCCGGTGACAGCGTTCGCGAACGCGTGCGGCGATCAATCCCACGATACCCTGGTGCCAGTTCGGTTCGTACAGGCAAATGCAGGACGGCCATTTCCGTTCCACAAGCGAACTGACGTACGAGAACGCCTGTTCCTGCATTGTGGCCTCAATTTCGCGGCGTTCACTATTAATGCGGTCAAGCGATTGCGCATGGCCTTGTGCCGTTGCGTCGTCGTCAGTCAGCAGGCATTCAATTCCGATTGAAATATCCTGTAGCCGACCGGCCGCATTAATACGTGGTCCGACAACGAAACCCAGGTCGGAACTAACCGTTCGCGAGAGTTGCCGGCCTGACTGCGTGAGTAACGCACGAATCCCGGCCACGGTCTTGCCGCTGCGCATGCGGCTGAGCCCCTGCTGAACCAGGATTCGATTGTTGTGATCGAGCGGCACCACATCCGCTACGGTTCCCAGCGCCACAAGATCAAGAAATTTCGCTGGAATTTTCGCGGCGTCACTTCGACCGTTGTCTTCGAGATGGCGACCCAGCGCCGCCATCAGGTAAAAAGCGACACCGACCCCGGCCAGGTTACGACTCGGGAATGTACTGCCGTCGAGATTCGGATTGACGATGACGTTCGCATCGGGCAACTCATTGCCAGGCAGATGATGATCCGTGATCAGCACGGATATTCCGAGCTCCCGTGCTTCACGAACACCCGCGACGCTCGATACACCATTGTCGACCGTCACGATCAGGGATGGGTTGCGCTCCGCGGCGACTCGAACGATTTCCGGTGACAGCCCATAGCCGTATTCAAAGCGATTGGGAACGATGTAACCTACGTTGGCAAACCCGTATGCCTGGAAGCAACGCAACAGCAATGCAGTGCTGGTTGCACCGTCCACGTCAAAATCACCGACGATGACAATGCGTTCATTGCGATGCTGCATCAGGAGATCAACAGCATCGTCCAGATGCTCCAGCGAACCCACCGGAGCGAGGCCGCCGAGGCCATAGTCAAGCTGATCCGGCGTGGTCACTCCACGAGTCGCGTACAGGCGCGCATGCACGGGATTGAGCATCGTCAGGTCGGATAGGACGACGGGATCGGGTGCATGTCTGAAGACGATTGGGCGCGGTGTTTTCAATTCGCTGACCCAAATAATGACGGCGCGCGACGCCAGAATCGCAATCGGTTTGACCGCTGCACGTGGACTTCGTGTCCATCCGTGAGAATCAACACGAGATTACTAATTCGTCCTGACCGCAGTGCGGCACGAAGTTCATGCAGGCACGGTTCGATCCAGTCTTGGTCATTTTCGCCGGCGTCGGGAACCGCCACGAATCCGGCCACCGATGCCTCAAGGCAAGCCGTGATCGATCCAGGCCATTCGCTGACGACGCCTGTCTTGCTGAACCAATAGCCTTTTGTTAACGGGTCATCGCCAAATAATGGCGGGCGCGGTTCCGTATTCTGCTCGGGCGCAAAACCGCCGCCCCATAACCACAGCGAATTTATCGGTGGCAGACCCTCCGACTGGCGACGCAGATTCACCTCGTGATCGTGCAATGCCATTTCAACTTCGCTGCGTAATTTGCGATAACTTCCGCTTTCGTCACCGGTGGGCATGAATTCGTCCGGCGGTTGCTGGTCAATAACGATTGCCGGGTGCAACGCAGTAGCCAGGGGATCTTCAGAGCGCACGTAGCCGCAAGCGCCGATTCTCGCAAATCCGAATCGCTCGTTCTCGGCGAGCGTTTCCTGCAAGTAGTCAAGCAGGGTCCGCAGATCCGCCGTCGACGTAGCTTCGCCGCCTAACGCATGCAGACACAAATGATCGAGCCTCGGTTCGAGGTACACTGGATCGGCTGCAGCAACCCAGACCTTGGGACGATCGCCTGTCTGCCCCCACATCCTGAGCGCAGCAATGCCATCGTCCGGGTACGGCAAATTTAGGACCCCGAGCACGGACTCAAGTATCTCCCGGGGTTTTTCCAGTCGTTTGACGGATGCCCGCGACAACCACCGCCGCAAGCCTTTGTTTACGACGCGGTTTCCGGTGAGTGATGGCAATACCACGACTGCAGCAGATTTGTCGTATGGGAGTGTCACGATGTTTGCGGAAAGACGCGGGCTTTGTATGATACGTACAGGTGTCCAATGTTAACGGAAACACGAATTGAAGTTCACACTTGAATCACCGCCCGCTGTCACGATACGCAGCACATCAGATCGGGAAATCCGAATTGGCAAGCAGGTATGGTCGCACCCGATCGCGCTGACGTCCGCGGGCGTGCTCGAAGAATGGGTGGCGGTGCCAGTCGAGTCTTTGACTATCGATGATCTCGCCCTGCTCTTCGAAACCGGCCCCGAGCTAATCGTGCTCGGTACCGGGAATCAGCAGTTATTGCCCGATCG
>PVMK01188159.1_pt1 | contig 19070 bp, 17 predicted proteins | sample 1853481 | NCBI WGS metagenome assembly PVMK01 (sample SAMN08533507, study PRJNA380276) | Marine sediment metagenome, whole genome shotgun sequencing project. | reverse complement strand
CAACACGTTTTCGTCTATATCGAACGAGGGGCTGTGCAGGGGAACGTACTCGTGCCCTTCGGGTCGTGCGCCGAAGCGGACATAGCATCCCGGAATCTGCTCGAGGTAGTACGAGAAGTCTTCAGCGCCCATGCTGGGATGGTCGAGTTGCATCAGGCCCGGCTCGCCGACGACCGTGCGGGCGGCACGATAGGCGAGCTGGGCTTCGCGTCCGCTGTTTACAACGGGCGGGTAGCCTTCCTGGATGTCGACCTCCAGTGAGGCGTTGTGCAGCATACCGAAGGCCTTCGCCATGCGCCGGATGCCTTCATGAAGCTGCTCACGCACTTGCGGCAGGGTAGTGCGAATGCTGCCCTGTAGCGTGGCGGTTTCGGCAATCACGTTGGGGGCCGAGCCCGCATTGACCTGGCCTATGGTAACGACCGACGGATGCACTGGATCAACTTCGCGCGACACCAGGGTCTGCAGCGCAGTGATGAGAAGACCGGTGATTACGACCGCATCTATGGTTTCGTGCGGTCGCGCGCCGTGGCCGCCTTTGCCGTGTACCACAATGGTGAATCGATCCGACTGTGCAGTAATGACACCTTCGGCCACCATGATTTCACCAACACGGTAATGCTGAGTGACGTGCCCTCCGAAGATTGCGGTCACGCCGTCAATTCCGCCGTCAGCGATGACGGTCCGCGCTCCACCGCCGCGCTCCTCCGCGGGCTGAAACACCAGACGCACGTTGATGTCCGGGGCCGATCCGCTCAGCAGATGGGCCGCTCCCAGGAGAATCGCCATGTGGGCGTCGTGCCCACAAGCATGCATCTTCCCTTCCATTGTGGACGCGAAGGGTAGATCGGTATTCTCCGCCCCGGGCAGGGCGTCCATATCCGCGCGTAGCGCGATGGTAGGCGCCTCGGTACCGCAATCGATCGTGCCGATGACGCCACTCCCTTTGCCGTCATACCGGTAAGGAATTCCGAGCGTGTCCAGTTCGGCGATGATTTTCTCTGCCGTATGTTCTTCTTCGAACGCAAGTTCCGGGTCGCGATGGAACTCGCGACGGAGCGAAATCATTCGTTGAAAGACGGGATCGGGAACGGCTTGCGGATTCATAGGAAAAGAAAATCACTACGGCGATCGGTTGATGACCGTCGACCCGGTGGGGTTCGGTCGTAACAACCATACGCCGAAGTAGCTGACGTTTGCACGCCTGGCCTCTGCGCGCGACGCAAATGGCCGGCCTATGTAGAACTACGGATTCTCAGCGACCGGACAAACGCATTCTCATGGGCCAACGAAGCAAGAAAGGCCGATGAGGTGATTGACCTGAATCCAGACACCGTCGTCCACGTTGCCGAACTCGTTCGGGAGTTTCAGACCTATGCATCGCTTGACGCCGGCGAACCTCCGGCGAGCCCGTTGGGGGAGGCTGCGGTAGAGCAGCTCGCCGAATGGAGCAACGACACTACGTACCAGGAGTTGAAGAATGCGCTCGACGATCTGGAACCGGATCAGCAAGTGACGCTGGTTGCCCTGATGTGGCTGGGACGTGGCGACTACTCGATCGAGGAGTGGGACGAGGCGCTCGAATATGCCACCGAGGTGGGTGGTGCGAACACGGCTGAGTACCTCATCGCTACCCCGCTGCTGGCCGACTACCTGCAAGAAGCTTTGAATCAGCACGGCTATCCGGAGGATTGACGAGGTTCGAAACATTGAGTGTCGTCGGGCGCTAACTTCGGAGCGTCACTGCAGCGTGCCGCCGGAGCCACTTTTCGAGTTCGACCAGGAGCAACAGAGCAGCCGCGAACAATCCGATATTCAGCCACGTATCGACCGCTAATGGCTCAACATGGAACCAGGCCTGAAAGGGTGAGGTATAGGTGAACGCGAGCTGGAAGGTCATTACAGCGAGGATGCTGAACCACAAGGCCGGATTGCCGGCAACGCCCCGCCGGCTGAAGGAGCTGATGTCGGTGAATCGTGAGGACACGAGGTACACGGCCTCGAATGCCACCAGCAGATTGACCGATGTCGTCCGCGCGTACGCGAGGGACGCACCGCTGTCGAGCGTCATCGAGAACAGCGCCGCGACGCCCGCCAGCATAAGCAGACTGACGTAGCCGGTTCGCCAAACGGCCAAGGGCGAAAGGATCGCCCGCCGTGATGCGCGAGGTCCGCGTTCCATGATGCCGGGTTCGGCTTTTTCGAAAGCGAGCGCAATGCCCAGGGTGACCGCAGTGATCATGTTGACCCACAGGATCTGCAACGGCGTCATGGGAAGATCGTAGCCCATGAGGATTGCCGCGGCGATGACCAGCGCCTCGGCGAAACTGGTCGGTAACAGGAACAGAACACTTTTGCGTATGTTGTCGTAGATGGTACGGCCCTGCGCGACTGCGCGGACAATTGTTGAAAAATCATCGTCGGCGAGCACAATCTCAGCGGCCTCGCGCGCCGCTTCGGTGCCCTTTCGGCCCATCGCGATCCCGACGTCTGCTCGTTTCAAAGCAGGGGCGTCATTTACTCCGTCGCCTGTCATGGCCACGATCTGTCCGTCAGCCTGCAATGCCTCGACGAGCCACAGCTTGTGCTCGGGACTCGTTCGAGCGAAGACATCCACGTCTCGGACCGCCTGCTGCAGTGCGTGGGCCGGCAGGCTGTCGAGTTCATGGCCGGTCAGTACCCTGGCGCTTTCGGTAAGGCCAATTTCCTGGGCGATGGCCACTGCGGTGCGTGCATGATCCCCCGTGATCATCATGACGCGGATTCCGGCCGCGCGGCACTGTGCTAACGCGCTTGCCGTTTCGTCTCGAGGTGGATCCGCGACCCCGACAACGCCGAGAAACGTCATATCCGTCCCAAGGGTCTCGGCGCTGAAGCCTTCCGATCGGTGCGCGATGCGCTGCATGGCGAAGCCCATGACGCGTTGACTGCTGTCCGCGATCGAGGAGGTGAGGTCCGTCCACCGCTTGGAATCTAGCGGTGTACGCGCGCCGTTGAACAACTCGCTTTGGCAGAGAGACAGCACTTTTTCCGGCGCGCCCTTGACGTACACGATGTCTTCTCCGCTTGGACCGCGGTGCAGGGTCGCCATGTAGCGGTGCTCGGATTCGAACGGAATGACGTCGATTCGGATCAAGCGGTCGCCATCACCGTGGAGGTCGAGTCCGCCTTTGCCGGCCAAGGTCAGCAGCGCTGCTTCCGTTGGATCGCCGGTTGCCACCGTCTGGCCGTTTTCCTCGTTCAGCTGCGCGTCGTTGCAGTTGAGACAGGCGCAAAGCAACGCGCGGAGGTCGCCGTCGTCCGATGGTCGCATGTTGGCATCAGGTACGAGCGTGCCCTTTGTCTGGTAACCGGCGCCGGTGACGCGCAGCCTGCCGGACGCGAGCGCGATGGTGCGAGCCGTCATCTCGTTGCGCGTGAGCGTGCCGGTCTTATCCGTGCAGATGACTGTCACCTCGCCGAGGGTCTCGACGGCCGGCAAGCGTCGAACGATGGCGTTGCGACGTGCCATCAGGCGAACGCCGATGGCCAGCGCGATGGTGATGATAGGCGGCAGACCTTCGGGGATGGCGGCCACTGCGATGCTCACGGCAACGAGCATCATGTCCGTTGCCGGGAGGCCGCGCGCGATGACGCCAAACAGCGCGATGGTGGCGGCCAGCACGAGCACGGCTCCGGAAAGGCGGCGCCCGAAGACAGCAATCTTGGCGAGCAGCGGAGTGGTGAGCGTTTCGACACGCTCGAGCATCTCGGTCACCTGGCCGAGCGCGGTTGCGGCTCCCGTCCCAACCACGACGCCGCGCCCCTGGCCGCGAGTGATGAGGGTACCGGCGTACGCTATGTTGAAGCGTTCGGACAGCGGCGCAGCCGAATCGATGAGCGTGACTTCTTTGGCGACGGGTGTCGATTCGCCGGTCAGAATGGACTCGTCGATGTGCAGGTCCTTGACGTTCAACAGTCTGAGGTCGGCTGCGACGCGGGCCCCGGAGTCCAACATCAAGATGTCGCCGGGAACTACCTCGCGGGCATCGATCTCGGTCGGAACGCCGTCTCGCAGTGCAATGGCGCGGGGGCTCAGCATGTGGCGGATCGCGTCCAAGGCGCGTTCGGCACGCCCTTCCTGTATGAATCCGACCATGGCGTTGATGATCACGACACCGAGAATGACGCAGGTATCGATCCATTGCCTGAGCATGGCAGTCATCACCGCGGCCCCCAGCAGCACGTAAAGCAGGACGTTCTGAAACTGGCGCAGCAGCCGGCGCACGATGCTTCTGGGGGCTTGTAGCTGGAGTTGATTGGCGCCCACTTCATCGAGTCGTGTCCGCGCATCTTCCGCGGTCAATCCGGTTGGGGATGCAGCCAGTAACGAGAGCACGAGGTCGGTATCCGATGCATGCCAATCGGTCGCGATGTTCGCGGCCGGTGTGTCATCGGGACCTGCCGCTGCCATCTGGAGTTAACCGCTCACCATCGGCACGCGAGCGTAACGTCTTAGGCGGATAGCCGAAACCGGAACACTCAGCCCATAATGGTGCACCGGAAATCGCACAGGGCGCACTCGTGGAGTCAACGCGCCTCTCAGAGACCGCGGCAAGCAACACCTCAATGGCCACTCGCCTGCTCGAGCTGATTCGTGATCTGTCGCACGAACTTCAGCCCGCGCGGCGTGATGTTCGGGTGACCATGGACGCGGACCTCGATCGGGATCTAGGGTTTGACAGCCTTTCGAGGGTCGAGTTGCTGCTGCGAATCGAGCGGAGCTTCGACGTTAGCTTGCCGGAGCAGGTATTCGCCGCAGCGGAATCGCCGCGTGACCTGCTGCGTGCGGTACAGGCGTCGCGGAGTGGCGGCTCCATGCCCATGCAGGTCGACGTCCAGGCGGCGACGCTGGGCGGTGACGACACGGTACCTGTCGAGGCCAGTTCCTTGACGGAGGTGCTGGAATGGCACCTGAAGGTCCATCCGGACCGTCCTCATGTGCATCTGTACACACCTGAGCGCGATGAGCCGGTGCTGATTACCTATGCGGACCTGTATCGGGGCGCGTGCGCGCTGGCGGCGGGCCTGGTGGCGCGCGGCCTGGAGCCCGGACAGACGGTGGCCATCATGCTACCGACCAGCCGTGGGTACCTGGAGAGCTTCATGGGGGTGATGCTGGCTGGGGCGGTACCCGTGCCGATCTACCCGCCTGCGCGAGCGTCACAGCTGGAGGATCACTTGACGCGTCACGCCAGGATCCTGGATAACGCCCAATGCCGCATGCTGATCACGGTGCCAGAAGCGCGGCGGGTCGCTCGGCTGCTCAAGGCCCATGTCGATACGTTGCGCGATGTGCTCGCGCCTGACGCGCTGGCGGACACCAGCGCAATTTTCGCACCCGTAGGCGTACAGGGCGATCAGGTGGCGATGCTGCAATACACCTCGGGGAGTACGGGACAGCCCAAGGGGGTCGTGCTGACCCATGCCAATCTCCTGGCCAACATCCGGGCGATGGGCGGGGCCATCGAGGCATCGAGTAGTGATGTATTCGTGAGCTGGCTACCCATGTATCACGACATGGGCCTGATCGGCGCGTGGCTGGCCACGCTCTACTTTTCCATTCCCACCGTGCTGATGTCGCCGGTCGCGTTTCTCACGCGTCCCTGGCGGTGGTTGTGGGCGATTCATAGGCATCGCGGAACCCTGTCCTCCGCGCCGAATTTCGCGTATGAATTGTGTCTCAGCAAGATCCCTGACAGCGAGCTCAAGGGGCTCGATCTGACCAGTTGGCGAGTCGCATTCAACGGGGCGGAAGCGGTCAGTCCGCACACGTTGCGCCGCTTTGCGGAACGGTTCGAACGCTACGGATTCGACCCTCGAGCCATGGCGCCGGTGTACGGGTTGGCGGAAGCGGCGGTTGGTCTGGCATTTCCGCCGTTGGGTCGCGGACCTCTTATCGATCGCGTTCAACGCGCCGATTTCGAGCAGCATGGGTACGCGACGTCCGAGCTTCGCCCGGCGGAACGGGCGGTGGAGTTCGTCGCCAGCGGGCAGCCGCTACCGGGCTATGAGATACGCATCGTCGACCCGACCGGGCGTGAACTGCCGGAGCGTGAGGAGGGTCGTCTCGAGTTCCGTGGACCGTCGGCCACCAGCGGTTACATGCGTAACTCGGATGCGACCCGGGCGTTGTTCAGTGACGGTTGGCTCGGTTCCGGCGACCTCGCCTACATCGCCCGCGGCGATGTTTACATCACCAGGCGGGTCAAAGACGTCATTATTCGTGCGGGGCGCAACGTCTATCCCTACGAACTCGAAGAAGCTGTTGGTGATATTGACGGCGTGCGAAAAGGCTGTGTCGCCGTTTTCGGCAGCAAGGATCCGGCCACGGAAACGGAGCGGTTGGTGGTGGTAGCTGAGACGCGAGAAACGGACCGTCAGCGGCTCGATACCCTGAGAAATGCGATCGTGGCGCTGTCGACGGGTTTGCTCGAGATAACGCCAGACGAGGTGGTGCTGGCGCCCCCTCGGAGCGTGCTGAAAACGTCCAGCGGCAAGATACGTCGTGCCGCGTGTCGTGAGCTTTTCGAAGCCGGCCAGCTCGGACGAGGCCCGCGGGCAACCTGGCGGCAGTATGTTCGCCTGCTCCTCGCAGGCGTAAAGCCTAGTTGGCGTCGGACCCGCCGGGTGATTGGGGATTTCAGCTATGCCGGATACACCTATCTGCTGTTTGCAGTAGCGGTTTCGCTCGCTTTTTCCGGCATGGCGCTCCTGCCGAGCCTCGCTGCTCGCTGGGCGTTCCTCAGACGCTGTGCGCGTCTGCTGTTGCGCCTGGCGCGCCTACCGTTGGTGGTCGAAGGGCTCCAGCGTCTGCCGGCGCATGGAAACATCGTGCTGGTCGTCAACCACTCGAGCTATCTCGATGGCCTGATACTCGTCGCCGCTTTGCCGATGCCGGTGTCGTTCGTTGCCAAGGAGGAGCTTGCAGGACAAACCTTTGCTGGCTGGTTCCTGCGGCGCATCAACGCGCAATTCGTCGAACGTTTTGATGTGGAGAAGGGAATCGCCGATGCGCATCATCTATCGGAGGCCGCCATGCGCGAGTCGTTGTTGTTCTTCCCCGAGGGGACGCTGACGCGGGCACCCGGTCTGCTGCCTTTCCACATGGGTGCGTTTTCAGCCGCGGCTGAGGCTCGGTGTCCGGTGGTACCGGTGGTTGTCCGGGGCACCCGTTCAGTGTTGCGATCTGGCGGCTGGTTTCCGCGCCGGGGTGCAGTGACCGTGGTCGTTGGTGAGCCCATCGAGCCGGCAGGCACCGACTGGAACGCTGCGGTCGCCTTGCGTGATGCAGGCCGCGAGCAGCTGCTCAAGCGTCTTGGCGAACCTGATCTGGCACGGGAAAAGTAGCCGATATGGTATCCCGCTCAAACGTGGGCGCCGAGGTCGCTACCCGCGAGCGCGTGGCGTGGGTGATGTACGACTTCGCGAATTCCGGCTATACGACGGTGGTCTTGACCTCCATCTTCAACGCCTACTTCGTTGCGGTAGTTGCCGGTGGTTTCGGATCCGGTGGCGCAACGTTGCTCTGGACGTTGACCGTAGCCCTCGGCAATGTACTCGTGCTCTTGAGCGCGCCGGTGCTCGGCGCGATTGCTGACTACCGCGCGGCCAAAAAACCAATCCTGCTGTTCACCACCATCGCCTGTGTGGTGTCAACAGGGCTTCTGGCGTTCGTTGGGGAGGGAGATGTCGCTCTCGGCATCGCGCTTCTGGTCGTATCCTTCGTGATGTTCGCCAGTGGCGAGAACCTCATTGCGGCGTTTCTGCCCGAGATCGCGCCGTCGCGTGGTATGGGACGACTGTCGGGATATGGCTGGGGAGTCGGTTACTTCGGTGGGCTGCTGACGCTTGCGCTGTGTTTCGGCTACATCAACTTCGCCGAGCATCGTGGCCACAGCGCCTCCCAGTTCGTTCCGGTCACTCTGGTCATTACAGCGATGGTTTTCGCGCTGGCGGCAACGCCAACTTTCCTGTGGCTCGACGAGCGTGCCGTCGCTTTACGCCCAGTCAACGGGCGGATCAATTACCTCAAGACCGGATTCGGTGCGATCCGCCGAACGCTGGGAGAAGCACGGCGATTCCGCGACCTGTTCAGGTTTCTCACCGCACTCATCGTAATCCAGGCGGGCGTGAGCACGGTGGTCGTTGTCGCAGCGATCTATGTGCAGGAAGTCCTCGGCGTTGGCGCCGCAGGACTCGTGCGCATGCTGATGGTGGTCAATGTCGCCGCGGCGGCGGGTGCGCTGACGATTGGCCACATCCAGGATCGCTACGGCTCGATTCGGGCCCTGCTGATCGCGCTGGTGATCTGGATTGTGGCCATCATCCTCGTACTGAAGGCGGACACCGCAGATGACATCTGGCCGGCGGCCAACCTCATTGGCGTAGCAATGGGTTCCGGACAAGCGGCCGGTCGGGCGCTGGTGGGTCAATTGACGCCGGTGGCTCGGACAGCCGAGTTTTTCGGGCTTTGGGGTTTTGCCAACCGACTTGCCGCGATCCTCGGGCCGGTGAGCTACGGACTCATCAGCTATACCACGGGCGGCAATCAACGCGTTGCGATACTGTCGACGCTGACGTTCTTCGTGTTGGGCCTGGTGTTGTTGCTCAGGGTGGATGAAGCACGCGGACAACGGGCGGCAGCCGACCCGGCATCGTAGTAGTGTGTCATCGCCAATCGAGTGAAACATGAGACGGCTGGGCTTGCTTGGTTGTGGGAACATCGGTCACATCGTTGCAAAAGAGTACGCGAAAGAACACGCAAAGGAGCGCGGGAAGTCGCTCGAGATGGCCGAACCATTCGGGCGACGCCGTAGCGTGCATCGAATCTCCCACTTCAAACGGCCTTAGCTCAAATTTGGGGATCCTGTCTCGTAACAGGTCCCATGAACCGCGGATATACGAGACATCGCGCGACCGCCAACGCCCTACCTCCTCTAACATTTCCACTGCTACCTCATTCATCGCTTTCTCGCTTGGCAGTCCGTCGTTTGAGCCGACTCTACGATCGCACTCTCTGCAGTCAAGTCAATCAACGTCGGCATAATTGATCACCGTCATTCTGGCAAAATGGCGGTGGTTGGAGTCCCCACCGAACGCCTCTCGGTCAATCTCCCTGCTATCTTTGAATTTACAAGGAAAATCTCAGGAATTTCATGTCACGGAGTAATTCTTAAAGCATTGAGTCGCTCAGTTTCAATGAGTTACGGCGTACTTCTGATAGTATTAGTCATGTATTGGCCCTGTCCGCTCAGGGAATCTCCACCGCGTTTCGACGTCATTTACACCTGAGCACCGCCCGCCTTATCTTCATGCAGAAGGAACGGAAGATCCTCAACTGACGCGTTAGTCAACTCGTGGTTCTGCACGGTCCTACTCGGCTGACGGACCGGTACATCTCCAAGAACCGATACTGGCTTTGCAGCGGCGACAGAGGCAACTGAGTGTCGGCCTACTACAAAGCATCCATTAACAATTTCTTGAGCAGCACGGACGCGGCTGTCGTTGGTGAGCTAAGCCGTCATCAGACGGGCGTCACCCCTCAGCAGTTACTCTCTTGGGAACAGGAAGTACGGTGGGTGTTCTTAGAGACCGATCTTGTCGCCTACCTACGCTCCCTCCATACTGGCCCCGGGCATGCGTCGCTAAGTGGCTGTAAGGAGCAATCTTTATGGCACTTTACCAACGCAACTCGGTCTGGTGGGTCGACCTCACTTCGCCCGGTGGGCAGCGTGTACGCCGCTCAACTGGGAGTTACGAGAAGGACGAGGCCCAGGAGTACCACGACCGACTAAAAGCCGACCTGTGGCGCGTCCACAGACTCGGTGAAAAACCCAGACGTACCTGGCAGGAAGCCGTGGTGCGATGGCTTCAGGACACGGGCGGATAGGAATTTCAATGGGTATATCCAACCGTTGTACTGAGTATCGAATTAGTGACGGCGGACTAGTGAAATCTTCGTGCCAGCCAGTGATGGTCGAAGTCCGACTCGAAACCTGACCGTTACCATCATCGGGTACATTCAGATGAAGGCTGGCCGCAACTCGAGATGATCCACCATGGGCTCGAAGTCGTGATCGGAATGGAGCAACGGCCGGCGTTCATCGATGCGCTGCACTAGAGAGATAGAGACTTGGCGGAATACTCGAGCATCACAGATACACACCAGAAGGCGCTGGCCATCAACCTGGACACTGGGCGCTATGGGGTGTTCGCTGAAGTCGGCGCGGGCCAGGAGGTGTCGCGCTGGTTCTTTCACGTGGGTGGTGCTGCCGGCACCGTGGCCAAAAGCGTCTCCGCTTACGACATGCAGGTCAGCGACCGCGCCTATGGCAAAACGAGCCGCTACGTGTCGCGAGAACGCCTCATCGCCATGCTCGAGCACGAACAGGCGGAGAGCCAGAGCACGCTGGATGACGTTCGCGGCGAGGAGACAGCATTTTTCGTCTTCGCAGAAACCGTGGCTGCCGCCAGCTACACGGGCCCGCAGGAGTGCCACGGCTGGCTCGGGGTGCGCTTTCAGACCGCGCCACGATCTCCGTACAGCCAGATTCTGCTGCACGTCCGCATGCTGGATGGGTCGAACCTGCAGCAGCAGGAAGCGCTCGGCATCGTCGGGGTAAACCTGATCTACGGCGCGTTCGAGTATCACGAGGCACCAGAACGGCTGGTGCCGTCGCTGCTCGACTCGCTGTCGGCGCGACGTATCGAGGTCGACATGATCCAGTTCTCCGGCGCCGCCTTCAGCACCGTCGACAATCGGGTCATGAGCCTCCAGTTGGTGGAACAGGGGCTCACCCCCACCGCGCTGTTCGACACGTCAGGCCGCGTGCTGCAGGCGTCTGAGGTATTGCACAAGAGGCCTGTGCTGATCCAACCGGGCCGCTTCCGTCCGCCGACTCTGGTGAGCGCAGACATCCAGGCTAGCGCGCTGGCGCGATTCAGAGCGCTGGAGAACATCGATGACGATCCCGTGGTGTCAATGATGGGCATGAACCTGACCGATCTTGCCGTGGACGGCAGCATCGACCTCAGCGACTACACGGACCGCATCGACGTGCTGGCGGCCGGTGGCGATTTCATGGTGCTCATCTCCAACCATCAGGAGTACTTTCGAATCGCCCAGTACGTGGCCCGCTACACGACGGCCCCCATCGGCATTGCGCTCGGCGTGAGCAATCTGTTCTGGATCTTCGACGAAAGTCGGTACGACGATCTCGAGGGTGGTCTGCTCGAGGGGTTGGGCCGCCTGTTCAAACGTCAGGTCAGGCTGCTGGTGTATCCGGAGCTGTCGAGCGACGGCTCGGGTGCCGTCGTCACGGCCGCTGATGTCACGCTACCGAGCTACGATGCGGTCTACCACTACCTGCTGGACACGCACCGGATCGAGCCGATCATCGACTATAATCGCGAAAGCCTGCACATCCGCATGGACGACGTTTCGCAACGGATCGGTCGGGGCGATCCGACGTGGCGGACCATGGTGCCGGTGGAGGTCGCGCGCATCATCGAAGAGAAGCAGTTGTTTGGGTTTCAGACCGCGCTCTAGGCGACTTTCGCAAATCGCGCGCGTTCAGCCGATTCCCCGCCCCTTCGATAGGCCGTCGGTAAAACGCCGGTCGGGTTGGTGGCAGGTTGCGCACGACACCGTGCCCGTTGCGCTCATCCGCGTGTCGAAAAACAGCTGCATTCCAAACGCCGCCGCGCGCGGGTCGTCCGCGACTGCGTTCGACGGGTCTGGCGGCAAGGGTTCCGGTGCGCCGGCACGGCCGTCGTACACCGACGCAGGATACAGCGTGTCCATAGGTAGTCTCCACATTTGGCGGTCCCCGGGGGCTGTGGCTAGAATGGACCCTTCACTTGAAGCCGGGGTGCAGCGTGCAGGTCAGAAACATCTTCGTCATCGTCGACAAGCCGAAACAGAACCAGATCGCGCTCGCACGCGGACTGACGCTGCAGAAGGACTTCGGCGCGCATCTGCATCTGGTGGCGTTTACCTATCATCCGATGTGCGACCAGCGCGACATCTACGAGACGCACCAACGCCGCGCGGTCAAGCAGTCTCTGATGCGCTCCCGTACCGAATGGCTGCGTGGTCAGGTCCTCGATGCTGGCGCAGCATTCAAGGACGTCACGCTGCAGACGGCCTGGGCCCGCGACATCGGCGCATGGGTGACCGAGAAGGCCGAACGGAGCAAATACGATCTCGTGGTGAAGGCGGCGCACGACACCAAGTCCGTGATCCACACGCCGACGGACTGGCATCTGTTGCGTTACTGCCGCGTCCCGGTACTGCTGACCTCGAAGCGTCGCTGGCCGAAGAAAGCGGTGGTGCTGGCAGCGTTGGATCTCGGCCGCCACGACCGCGCCCACGAGACGCTCAACCGGAAGGTGCTCGATGCCGCAACTGAGATGGCCCGAGTCCACGACGGGGTCGTGCATTGTGTGAATGCGGTGGAGGTCTCGCGGGTCCTCGCCGATCTGGACATCATCGATCCGCGCAAGATCGCCCGCAAAGCTCGGGATCAATCCTCGGCTGCCGCGAAGGCGCTGCTCGGTAAATTCGGGATCCCGATGTCGCGCTTGCACATGCCAATCGGCAAGGTGGGGGGAGCCGTGGCCGGGACGGCGAAGGAGCTCAAAGCCAATGTTCTGGTCATGGGCACCACCGCTCGCACTGGTGTCAAAGGCCTGGTGATCGGCAATTCTGCCGAACGTGTGTTGACCCGCGCGGCGTGTGACATACTCGCGCTGAAACCGTGAGTGCTCCGCTCGTACCAGGGCGGAAGGGAAGTCGATGACGCATGGCGAGGACTCGGGTCCCGAGGGATATCGCGTCGACGCCGTCGATCTGTTCCACGAACTCGTGCCTCGGCACACGCTCCATCGCGCCGAGCACCCGTTCGTCCAGCTCAGCGCGGCCTGTATAGATGCGCGTGCGGCGAACGTCTTCGCGGATCTCTTCGACGAGGGCGCTGCGGCGGGTTTGCCAAGGCTCCGCGGCGCTCACCGACTCCGTGACGATGATGGCGCAGAGAATGCGTACGATGACTCGCATGATGTGGATTCACGCCGTCTCCGGGCCTGTGGTCAATAGTGGATTTCCGGCACGGACCAGGAAGCGGGGGCTGAGGCTCGACGGTTTGAACGAGTTAGGCAGATGTCCGGATGGTCTCTCACCCCGCGCGGAGGTGATATTGTCTGTCGAGGAGTCGGCGGGTTCCTTGTCGACAGTGAATCAGAGAGCTGGAGCAGATCGCAGTGAAGCTACCGTTACAGATTACCTGGCGGAACATAGAGAAGTCGGAAGCCATCGACGCTGACATACGCGCCAAGGCCGAGAAGCTGGATCAGTTCTATGAGCACATCATGAGCTGTCGGGTCGTGGTCGAGGCGCCGCACAAACATCATCACAAAGGCAATCTCTATCGGCTGCATCTCGACATCAAGGTGCCCGACAACGAGATCGTTGTCACCAGAGATCCCTCGGAACACAGCGCCCACGAGGACATGTACGTAGCGATCCACGACGCTTTTGATGCGGCGCGTCGCCAATTGCAGGACTACGTGAGGATTCGCCGGGGCCAGACCAAGCTGCACGATGTCCACCACGCGGCACGGGTGCTGAGGAGATTCCCAGCGCAGGACTATGGTTTCCTGCAGGCCCCTGACGGACGCGAGATCTATTTTCACCGCAACGCATTGGTCGATGCCGACTTCGATATGCTCGACGAGGGCACCGAGGTGTCTTTCGTCGAAGAAGTAGGGGAACAAGGCCCGCAAGCCAAGCAGGTCAGGGTGGGAAAGCACAGTCCCGGTGCCACCTGACGTTCAAGGGTCGGCGGATGGATTGATCCGCAGCCACCGACGTGCGCTCTGTACAACGACTGCGCTGCCGCGAACTCGGCGGCATCTCGGCGAGGGCGAGACGGCGACTGATCCCTCCCAAATGCAGATGTGAGACGTGAAGGGGCTGATGACGACCACGGCCTCGACCGGGAGTACCTTGACCCTCTCAGGAAGGAAGGCCCATGCAGAACAGCAGCATGGTGACGATGACCTTCACCATTTTGATCTTCATCGGAAAACCGAGCAGTCTAGCAGTCCGAGCGTGCAGATCGATCCACACCGTGAACGAATCACTGGAGAGCCTTGCCGAACGATTGGGCCAGCGAATGCGCTCGGCAAATCACCGCCTGATCACCGCAGAGTCCTGTACCGGCGGGTTGCTGGCGGCAACCTGCACCGGCATTCCAGGAAGTTCGGACTGGTTCGAAGCGGGTGTCGTGCCCTATCGACTGAGTGCCAAAGAAAGGCTGCTGGGTATTGAACCGGCCTTCCTGGCGCGCTTCGGAGCGGTCAGCGAGCCGCTTGCGCGAACCATGGCGATTGCAGCACTGGAGCGCAGCGATGCGGACGTTGCCGTCTCAATCACCGGCGTTGCCGGACCCGATGGAGGTGAGTTGGACCATCCGGTGGGTACGGTGTGGTTTTGCTGGGCAGTGCGCAGCGCCGGAGTCGTCGAGGTCGTTCAGGCGAGTCAGCATCGCTTTGAAGGCGACCGTGCACAGGTACGCGAGTCGGCCGTACGTGTCGCGCTCAACGGCGCGCTGGAGACCGTTAGCGAGTCTGGCTAGCCTTCCACCCGTACCGCAAGCACGTCGCATCGGGCACCGTGCAGCACCGCGTTCGCGGTCGAACCCAATAACAGGCGCATCCCTTGCCGTCCGTGGCTTCCCACGACGATCAGATCCGTCCCAGAGTCCTCGGCCAGGCGCAGAATCTGGGTCGGCGCGTGACCACGCTCGAGATACTGATGATCGGCAGCAACCTCGAACGTCTCGCCAAGCCCGTTGAGGGCGACTTCGGCCTGGGCCAGCAACTCCTGTTCGAGATTACCCGGAATGGCGCCCAACCCAGGCTCCAGCCCATAGTAGAAAAACGCCGGTTCCAGAACGTGCACGAGAGATATGGGATTATCTCCGGCAACCGCACGGGCCTTTTCGACGATATGGTCCGACTCGGCGGCAACGTCGACTGCCGCCAGCACCTTCTTGTAGGGCACCCCTGGGCTCCTGCTCCATCTTTGACACTGCGTCAGTGGAACGATACTACGCGCGGGGCGGTAACCACCATCGTTCGGATTGCCGTAATGTCGTGCGGGAAACCCCCTAGTGCCTGATCCGGGGGTGCGCCGCAAAATGCGCGCGGTTGCCGAACGCGTGCCGCGATCGGTGCCGAATCCGATCCGGTTTCTAACGCTCGATCTTCGCCCCGTTTTCGAGCGCGGCGGGCATCCTCTCGATTACCACTTCGAGCACGACAGACATTGGAACGGCGAAGGCCATCGCGTCGCGGCCGAAGCGTTAGTCGATGTGATCAACGCGCAATAGCTGGAGCAATGGCGGATCGGATCGCCGCTGCGATGACTGTTCCGTTTTCTACCAGCTCGACCGCCCAGAGGACGAGGCGCGATTCTGGACGTTCGTATGGGCTCGTGTCGGTACCGTGGTGGTGGGCGCCGGAATCGCCGCGGGCGTAGCGTCCGTCTTGGTGCGTCGCACCGGCGGCATCTGCAGCGCACCGTGGCGTTGTTTGCGGCGGGCGGCGGGGCAGTGTGGGGGCTGGGCGCCTGGACGCTGGTGCTGCTTTACCTGAATCGCGTTACCACCGGTCTTGCCGATCCAATGCTGGGGCTCGATACCGGCTTTTACCTCTTCACTCTGCCGCTGCTGGACAGCCTGTTCAGCCTCGGTCTATACGTTGCGATCGTCGTGCTGCTGGCCGTGCTGTTCTTCCGCGAGGACGGGACGGGCGTGATCAATATGAAAGCGCCCTACGATGTGCCGCGCGCGCCGAACCTGATTCCGTTCGCGAGTCTCGTGCTGGCGATGACGCTTGCGTTCGGCGAGCTGCTCGCCGTCTTTCATCTGCTGTACTCCGAACTAGGCGTAGTGATGGGTCCGGGGTGGACCGACGTACACGTACGCCTGCCGGCGCTGCTGTTGATGGGCGGTGTATTAGTCGTCGCCGGAGCGCTGCCACTGTTCGCCGGTTTCCGCGCCTTCATGACGCGCCTCGCCGAGCGCTGGCAACCCCATCGCCCACCTACCCTCGTGACCGTATTCGCGGCGTGGATCGCGATCGGTACAATCTGGCTGTTGTTGGTGGGCGTGGCGCCACAACTGGTCCAGTGGCTGGTAGTCAAACCCAATGAGATCACCTTCGAAATACCCTACATTGCGCGCAACATCGACTTCACCCGGAAAGCCTTCAAACTCGATCAGATCGAGGAGCGCCAGTTCGCGGCGGATGCTGAACTCACCCGAGCCTCGCTGGCAGACAATGCGCACCTGCTCTCCGAGGTGCGTCTGTGGGACTGGCGCGCGCTCGATGCCGTGTACAAGCAGTTTCAGGAGATCCGCTTGTACTACGAGTTTGTCGATGTCGACATCGACCGCTATCAGATCGGTGATCGTTATCGGCAGGTCATGGTTGCCGCCCGGGAGCTTGCCCAGCGCAACCTTCCCCTGCAGAGCCAGACCTTCGTCAACAAACGATTCAAATACACCCACGGTTATGGCTATACCCTGGCGCCGGTGAGCGACTTCACGCCGGACGGGTTACCCAACCTGCTGGTCAAGAATATTCCGCCGGTCGCCAGCGCCGAAGAACTGGCCGTCGACCGGCCCGAGATCTACTACGGTGAACTCACCACCGAGCCCGGTGGTGGTGAACACGCTGGAACCGGAGTTCGACTACCCGAGTGGCGATACCAACGTCTACACCCGCTATCAGGGCAGCGGCGGCGTGGTGCTGGAGAACTTCTGGCGCAAGTTCCTGTTCGGCTGGAAGTTCGACGGCACCCTCTTGCTGCTATCGAGCTATCCGACGAAGGAGAGCCGCGTCCTGTTCCATCGCCGCATCCAGGAACGTGTTCGCCGGGTCGCGCCATTTCTGGTGTTCGACCAGGACCCCTACATCGCGGCCGTGGACGGGCGGCTCGTATGGATCGTCGATGCATACACGAGTTCCAGCTATTTTCCCTACAGCCAGCCGTTCGATTCGCGCGAGCAGGTCGAAACGCGCAACGGCCCGAGCGCCAGCGCGGGCGAGCGCACCGTGCATCGCCTGAACGGCGAGAATTACGTACGTAACTCTGTAAAGGCGGTGGTCGACGCCTACGACGGCAGCGTGGATCTGTACGTGTTCGAGCCAGACGACCCACTGATCAACGCATGGCGTGGCGCCCTGCCCGACCTGTTCAAAGATCGCGACGCCATGCCGGCCGCGGTGCGTGCGCACGTCCGGTACCCGCAGGACCTGTTGCTTGCCCAGGGCCTCATCTTCGCCCGCTACCACATGACCGACCCGGAGGTCTTCTACAATCAGGAAGACGTCTGGGTCCGAGCAACGGAAAAGCACTATCGCGAGATCAAGCCGGTAGAGCCCTACTACGTGATGTGGGAGCAGCCGGGTTCAGACAAAGCCGAGTTCGTGCTCATCCTGCCGTTCACGCCGAAAAACAGACAGGTGCTGATCGGCTGGATTGCGGGGCTCTCGGACGGCGACAACTATGGCCGGTTCATCGCCTACAAGTTTCCGAAGGAGAAACGCGTGCTGGGCCCGCAGCAGGTGGAGACGAAGATCGACCAGGACGCCTTCCTGTCCGGCCAGCTCACGCTGTGGAACCAGCAGGGGTCCGAGGTGATTCGCGGTAACGTGCTGGCCATCCCGATAGACGACTCGCTGCTGTATGTCGAACCAATCTATTTGCGCGCCGACACCGCCGCCTACCCGGAGCTGCGTCTGGTTGCGGTGATGCATGGCGACAAGCTGAGCTACGCGGAAACGTTCGAGGCGGCACTGCTGGGACTGTTCGATGATCCTCCCAGGATCCTGCCAGATACCGGCGCTTCGATGACCGAGCTGGCCGCCGAAGCCCGGGATGCGTTCAACAGCTACCTGTCCGCGCTCGGCGAGCAAAGATTCGACGCGGCCGCGGCTGCCCTGCAACGTCTGCGCGACGCCTTGGAGCGAATGGCCACCGTGGCACCCACCGACGGCTGACCCGGTCTTGCAACCTCCTCGATCCTCTCACCTTCCAATCCCGCTGAAGATGCGCGTCTCGGATCCTGGTTACGGGGTGACTTGGCGCTGACCGCACAGCAATTCCCTTCCTCGGAGATGCGTCAGGCGACAATTTCATCGAATGGGAAATCTTGTCGGAATGGTCGCCAACAAATCGCATAGATATCACTCTTGCGTACGATTTCGGGAACGCACAGTGTATTTCCGAGACGGGTCCAGATCACCTTTTGATCGATTCCGCTTCTATCAGGTCCGAACGAAAAATAGTAATGAAATAACCACGATCGCGGCGAGGTTTAGGCCTAAACCCGCTCGCATCATGTCCCGCTGGGAAACGTAACCGCTCGCGTGCACCATTGCGTTCGGAGGCGTAGCGACTGGAAGCATAAAGGCCATCGAGGTCGCAATAGCGACGGGCACGACGAGTGATTCTGAATCTAATCCTAGTTGGAGCGCCACGCCCATCAGTACCGGCGCCATCTTAGCGGTCACTGCCGTGTTCGAAACAAGCTCGGTGGCGAAAACGGCAATGGTCACCAAGATCGCCAACAGGCCAAGCGACGGCAGATCACCAACGTTCGTCACGAGCAACTCGGCGAGCCAATCCGCTGCTCCTGACTCGGTAAGTCCTCGCCCCAAACTCAAACCACCACCGAGGAGTAGCAGGACACCCCAATGCACGTCGCGCTCCAACTCTCTCCAGGTGACGCACTTGGTGATTATCAATACGGCTACGGCGAGACACGCCACGCCCGTTGCGTTGAATAGTGCTGCAGGTAAACCCACCGTATGTGCGACTGGTGGACCGACTAGCCATAAGACAAGAATCGCACCGAGCACTGCCAGCGTACGTCTCCCACTGCGTGACAACGGTGCGTGTTCATTGAGTTCTATGCGGATTCGATGTTGTCGCGGGGGATACGTCCACCACAGAATTG